>ODAI011926847.1_pt1 | contig 101604 bp, 82 predicted proteins | sample 1539321 | NCBI WGS metagenome assembly ODAI01 (sample SAMN02144231, study PRJEB22623) | gut metagenome | biome: sheep rumen | host: Ovis aries | place: New Zealand
ACTTCCGCAAGCGTCGTCACGGGCAAAAATCCTCCAGTCAAGCCCCTTGCCGGTTCGCCCAAGCCCCCGGGCAGCCCCGCACTGCCTTCCTCCAGCGGCAGTTCAAAACAGGGCGCAAGCTTGCGCGATGCAGGCTCTTGGCCTATTTTTCGCGCACCAAGGAATTCCGGAACAGCAGGGATCCCCAAGGAGCGTTCCATGCATGCACTCGTCACAGGCGCAGCCGGCTTTATCGGTTTCCACCTGGCCAGGCTTCTGCTTGGCCAAGGCCACCGCGTCACCGGCATCGACAATCTCTGCGACTACTACAGCGTGCGGCTCAAGGAGGACCGCCTGCACCTCCTCGAGGGCATGGAGGGCTTCTCCTTCGTCAAGGGCGATCTGGCCGACAAGGCCTGCATGGAGCGCCTTTTCGCGGAAGGCGGCTTCACCCACGTGGTCAACCTGGCGGCCCAGGCCGGCGTCAGGTACAGCCTGATCAATCCCATGGCCTACATTTCCTCCAACATCGTCGGCTTTGCCAACATCCTGGAGGGCTGCCGCAGGCATGCCGTGAGGCACCTCGTCTTTGCCTCCTCGTCCTCGGTCTACGGCCTCGACGCCACCCAGCCCTATACGCCCCACCAGGCCGCCAGCCATCCAGTGAGCCTCTACGCAGCCACCAAGCGCAGCGACGAACTCATGGCCCACGCCTACGCCCACCTCTACGGCATCCCCTGCACGGGCCTGCGCTTCTTCACGGTCTACGGCCCCTGGGGCAGGCCGGACATGGCGCTCAGCATCTTTGCCTCGGCCATGCGCCGGGGCGAGCCCATCAAGATCTTCAACCAGGGCCGCATGCGCCGGGACTTCACCTACATCGACGACATCGTGGAGCCCATGGCCCGCCTGCTGGACATGCCGCCTGCCGCCAATCCCGGCTGGGACGCGGCCTCGGCGGATCCTGCCACCAGCTCCGCCCCCTGGCGCATCCTCAACCTCGGCCGGGGGCAGACCGTGGAGCTTGGGCGCTTCATCGAAACCCTGGAGGAGGTCATGGGAAGAGCCGCCGTCAAGGAATACCTCCCCATGCAGGACGGCGACGTGCTCTCGACCTGGTCCGACATCAGCGATGCGGAGGCCCTCACGGGCTGGACGCCCCGAACCTCCCTCAAGGAGGGCATAGCCCGCTTCTACGAGTGGTTTGCCTCCTACTACGATCCCTCCCGCTGCTAGCGCCTTTTCAACGCCATCCCGACTTCATACCGACTGGACTTTGCCATGAGCCGATTCGAAGGCCCCGAGCCAACCCCCGAACGCCCAGAAATCCTCGCGCCTGCCGGCGACGTCTCCTGCTTCCTGGCCGCCCTCGCCGCCGGAGCAGACAACATCTATCTCGGACTCAAGCAGTTTTCGGCCCGCATGCAGGCAGAAAACTTCGGCCTGACCGAACTCTCGAAGCTGACGGACCTCGCCCACGAGGCGGGCTGCCGGGTGACGGTGGCCATGAACACGCTCATCAAGCAGCAGGAGCTCGATCCGGCCTTCCGCCTCGTCAACCGCCTGGAGTCCCAGGTCGGCTGCGACGGCCTCATCGTCCAGGATCTGGCCATGATCGACGTGGCCCGCCAGGCCGGCTTCACCGGTTCCATCACGCTCTCCACGCTGGCCAACCTCACCCATCCCGAGGCGCTCCAGCAGGCCAAGGCCCTTGGCGCCGACCGCGTCGTGCTCCCGAGGGAACTGTCCATCGACGAGATGCGCCAGATGGCCGAAGCCTGCCCCGACGGCGTGGCGCTCGAGTGCTTCATCCACGGCGCGCTGTGCTACTGCGTGTCGGGACGCTGCTACTGGTCCAGCTACATGGGCGGCAAGAGCGGCCTGAGGGGGCGCTGCGTGCAGCCTTGCCGGCGCATCTACACCCAGGGAGGCAGCGCCCTCCAGGGCCTCTACCAGAAGGTCCAGCGCGACGAGGCCACAAGGCGCTCCGAGCGCCAGGACAGAGGCAGGGGAGGCAGGCCCGACAGGTTCAGCCGCTTCGACCGCACGGCAGACCGCCGGGAAGAGCGCTCCGGCCGCCAGGACGGCAAGTTCCGCGTCCAGGGGACCAAGTTCCAGAGCGGGCGCTACTTCTCCTGCCAGGACCTCTCCCTCGACGTGCTCGTCAAGACCGTCACCGGCATTCCCCACCTCGTCTCCTGGAAGATCGAAGGCCGCAAGAAGGGACCGCACTATGTCTACCACGCCGTTGCGGCCTACCGGCTGCTCAGGGACAATCCCGGCGATCCCAAGGCCAGGAAGATGGCCGAGGACATTCTCGACCTCGCCCTCGGCCGTCCGCGCACCCGGGCCCGCTTCCTGCCCCAGCGCCCCGCCGTGCCGGTGGATCCGGCAGGCCAGACCAGCTCCGGCCTGCTCGTCGGCAAGACGGGCATCAACCAGCAGGGCCTGCCCTACACCAAGCCCTTCATCCCGCTCCTGCCAAAGGACTACCTGCGCATCGGCGTCGAGGACGAAAACTGGCACACGACCCTGCCCGTGCCCAAGTTTACGCCCAAGGGCGGAACCCTCCTCCTGCGCATCCCCAAGCACAAGACGCCCAAGGCCGGCGTTGCCGTCTATCTCATCGACCGCCGCGAAAAGGAGCTCACGCAGATTCTTGCCGACTGGCAGGCCAGGCTCGACCTCATGGAACCGAGGCCAACCCGGATGGTGCATGCCAGGCCCCGCGCCGTGCAGCCCTGCCAGCGCGCAAAGCTTCCCGACATGATAGTGCAGGCGAGCCTGCCCGAGGGCAAGGAGACGAGAGGCGCCCGGAAGTTCCTCTCCTGCCTCTGGCTCTCCGCCAAGTCGGCCGCCATCTCCCACACGGTGATGAACCGCTTCGGCTGGTGGCTCCCGCCGGTGATCTGGCCCGACGAGGAGGAGACCTTCCAGAAGCTCGTGGCCCAGCTCTGGCGTGCCGGCGCCCGCAGGTTCACCTGCAATGCGCCCTGGCAGATTGGCTTCTTCACCGAAGAGATGCGCAGGGATCCGGACATCGCCCTGACGGCCGGCCCCTTCTGCAACATCGCCAACGCGCAGGCCTGCGGCGTGCTCAAGCAGATGGGCTTCACCTCAGCCGTCGCCTCGCCGGAGCTGCCGGGCGCGGACTTGCTGGCCCTGCCCAAGGCAAGCCCGCTTCCCCTGGGCATCGTGCTCTCCGGCTCCTGGCCCGTGGGCATGAGCCGCTTCGGCACGCTCGGCGTGCGCCTCAACGAGCCCTTCATGACGCCCCGCGGCGAGGCCTTCTGGGCCAGGCAGTACGGCGAGAACACCTGGATCTACCCCGCCTGGCAGCTCAACATTCTCGAGCATAAAGCGGAGCTTGAAAAGGCCGGCTACAGCTTCTTCGTCTCCCTGAAGGAGAACGTGCCCAAGTCCCTGCCCCAGCTGAACAGGCCAGGCCTCTTCAACTGGGACAACCCGCTGCTCTAGGAGCAGGGCCGTGGCGCAGGACCAGGCCTTTCCCAACGGACTTGTCCAGCCCGAGGGGGCCATGCGCTTTGCTCTGGACTCCCTTCTGCTCGCCTGCTTCGCCCAGCGCGAATTCGAGGCCCAGGCTCCGCACGCCCTGAAAAATCCGCTGCGCCAGCAGCTCCTTCCCCCGGCCCTGCAGGCGGAAAGCCCTGCCTGCCATCTGGCAGGCGAGCTTGGGGCAGGCGCAGGATCCTCGCTCATTGGCCTGCTCCTCCTCAACCCGCGACTCGCCGGCCTCGGCTTCGAGCTTGTCCCCGAGCTCGCTCAGGCGGCACGGGAAAACGCCGCCAGAACAGGGCTTGCCTCCCGCCTGTCCTTCCAGCAGGCCGACTGCGCGGAGCTGGCTAGGCAGGATGGCAGGCCCTATCTCGACCTGGTGCTGGCCAATCCTCCCTACTGGGACGAAGGCATGGGCAAGTCCAGCGCCTCGCCCCTCGCCGAAAGGGCCAGGCGGGGCAGGGGGGCGCTCGAGCTCTTCTGCCAGGCAGCCAGGCGCCTTCTCGTCGCCCGCGGCCACGGCTACTTCATCTACCCGGCCGCGCAGACGGCCAGGCTCGTGCAGGCCGCGGCCCAGGCTGGCCTTGGCCTGCGCCGCCTCCTCTTCGTCCGCGCACGGCCCGGCCAGCCAGCCATGCGCGTGCTGGCCGAAGCCCGCAAGGACTGCGCCAGCGACACCCTTGTCCTGCCGGATCTTGTTCTCTACGGAGCATGCGGGCAAAACGGCCAGGCCTATTCCGCAGACGCCAAGCACTTCTGTCCCTGGCTTGAATGAGGCCAGGATGCCCCGGAGGCACTGATGCCGTCCTCTCCGAGCTCTCCCCTTGCTCAGCACTATCCCGCAGGCCAAAGCTTCATCGCCGACCTGCACATCCACTCCCGCTTTTCCATGGCCACCAGCAGGCAGCTGAACATTCCCCACCTTGCAGGATGGGCCATGGCCAAAGGCATCAACGTGCTCGGCACGGGCGACTTCACCCACCCCAAGTGGCGCGAGGAGCTGAAGCGGGATCTCGCCTTCGACGAAGCCTCGGGCTTCTACCGGGCAGTCCCGGCGCCGGAGCAGGTGCTGCCGGAAGGCCTTGCCTCCGCCACGCCGCCTCTCTTCTGCCTGCAGACGGAGATCAGCTCCATCTACAAGAAGCTCGGCAAGGTGCGGAAAAACCACAACGTGGTCATCGTGCCGTCGCTGGAGGACGCAGACAGGCTGTCGGCCAAGCTTGCCCAGATAGGCAACATCAACTCGGACGGCAGACCCATACTCGGCCTCGACGCCAAGGACCTCCTCGATCTTGTGCTCAACGTCTCGGAGCATGCCGTCCTCATCCCGGCCCACATCTGGACCCCCTGGTTTTCGCTCTTCGGTTCCAAGTCCGGCTTCGACGACATCCGCGACTGCTTTGGCGACCTCACGGAGCACATCTTTGCCCTCGAGACCGGACTCTCCTCGGATCCGGCCATGAACCGCCTCGTGAGCGCCCTCGACGGCTACGCCCTCGTCTCCAACTCCGATGCCCACTCGGGTCCCAACCTCGGCAGGGAGTCCAACGTCTTCACGGGCGCTCCCAGCTACAGCGGCATGATCCGCGCCCTCAGGCTGGCTGCGCAGCGCATCCCCGACATGTCTCCCGGCGCCGTGCGCTTCGAAGGCACCCTCGAAATCTACCCTGAAGAGGGCAAGTACCATCTGGACGGCCACAGGAACTGCGGCGTAGTCATGACGCCCGAGGAGGCCGAGCGCCATAACGGCATCTGCCCCGTCTGCGGCAAGAAGCTCACCATCGGCGTCATGCACCGCGTCTGGGAACTGGCAGACAGGAAGGCGGAGCCGGCGCTGGCCAACGAGCCTGCCGTGCACCCCGTCATTCCGCTGCCCTCGGTGCTCGCCGAAATCCACGGCAAGAGCCAGACCGCTAAAAAAGTGCAGGAGGCCTATGCCGAAGCACTGGCAAAGCTCGGCTCCGAGTTCGGCATTCTGGCAAGCCTTCCGCTGGACCGCATTGCCGCCTACTCGGACCGCCTCGCCGAGGCCGTTGCCCGCATCCGGGAAGGGCGGCTGGTGCGCCAGGGCGGCTACGACGGCGAGTTCGGCACGGTTGCCGTCTTCACCGACGAGGAGCGCCGCGAGATGGCCGGCGGCAGGATTCCCAGGGCGCGCCTTGGCGCCCTCAAGCAGGAAGCCGGCTCCAAGAAAGCCCCCAGGGAGCAGGCATCGGCAGCCAGCAGCGTTCTCGCCATGGGCAGAGCGCCAGGCAGGCGTCCCGCCAGGGAGAAGGCGAGCTTCCTGCTCAGCGCAGAGCAGGAGCAGGCCGTCCGCCACCGGGGCCGTCCCCTGCTCGTGCTGGCAGGTCCCGGCTCCGGCAAGACGCGCATCCTGACCGAGCGCCTGGCAGGCCTGCTCGACGACGGCTCGGATCCCGCAGACATCGTCGCGCTCACCTTCAGCCGCCGTGCCGCCGAAGAGGTCAACGAGCGCCTGCGCACCATGCTTCCTGGCCGTATTCTTCCCGAATGCACCACCTTCCACGCTCTCGCCTGGCGACTGATCCAGGAGCGCAGCCCCGATGCCCTGCTGCTGGCCGACCCCTGCGCAGCGTCACTGGCGAAGCAGGCCCTGCTCTCGCTGGAGCCGGAACTGCCCTCCGCCCGGCTGAAGACCCTGTCCGAGCGCCTGGCCTATCTGCGCGAAGTCTGCGCCGTGGACTCGGACCCGATGCTACAGGCCGCCTTCCTCGAATACCGGAGGCTTCTGCACCATATCCACCCCGCCTGCTTCGACTTCACGGGCCTGCTCGAGTGGCTTGGCAAAGCCCTCAAGGAAGGATCCCTTGCCCTGCATCCCCGCAGCGTGCTGGTGGACGAAGTGCAGGACATCTCCCCGCTTCAGGCTGAGGCGCTCTACCGCATGCTCCCCGAAGACGGCAGGGGCTTTTTCGGCATCGGCGACCCCGACCAGGCCATCTACGGCTTCCGCGGCTCCCTGCCCGACGTCAAGCGCGAACTTCAAGCGCACTGGCCCGAGCTCGAGACCATGGCCCTTTCGCAAAGCTACCGGGCAAGCCAGCCTATCCTCGAGGCTGCCGGGCTTGCCATGCACTCGCATCCGGCCTCGGGCCTGCTGAAGGCTGTCCGCCCCCTTGAGGCCGAGCTCAGGTACTTCGAGGCGCCCTCGGACGCAGCCGAGGCCGTCTGGATAGCCGGCCGGATCCAGACCATGCTCGGCGCCATGTCGCACACCCTGCTGGACCAGAAGAAGACGGCGTCCGCTCCCCTTGTCCAGGATCTCGCCCCCTCGGACATCGCCGTGCTTGTCCGCCTCAAGCTGCAGATGCCAGCCATAGCCCGCGCCCTCAGCGAGCGGGGCATTCCCGTGCAGAGTCCTTCCGCAGACGCCTTCTGGCAGGACGAGACGACGGCAGCTGTGCTTGCCCTTGTGGAGGAAAGGCTGGCCCGGGGACTCGCCGCATCCCCTGCAGACAGAGCAGCCCTGGCGGCGCCGGAGCCGCTTCAGGAATGGACGGCAGTCCTTGCAGGCGAAGGCGAGCCGGCCGCGCCCGGCAAGCTGGCAGACAAGCTTGCCCAAACCTCGCCGCGCACGGCCCTCTACCTTGCCTCCGACCCATGGAAGCGCCTTGCCAGGGCATGGAGCAGGGCAGGATCATGGCGCGGGCTGCTCGACGAGGTGCGCTGGCTCAACGAGGCAGAACTGCTGGCCTCCAAGGCGGAATCCGTGCGCCTTCTCACCCTGCATGCGGCCAAGGGGCTCGAATTCCGCGCCGTCTTCATGCCTGGTCTCGAACAGGGCCTGCTGCCGCTCGTTCCCGAACTGCTCTTCGGTCCGGGTTCCGGTCTTGACGGTGCGGACAGGGCAGAAGAGCGCAGGCTGCTCTACGTTGGCCTGACGCGCGCCTCCGAGGTGCTCTGCCTCTCGAGCGCCAGAACGCGCACCGTCTACGGCAAAGCGGTGCAGCTCAGTCCTTCGGCATTCCTCGAGGACATCCTCTCTGCCTTCAAGCGGACGCGCCTTGCGGCGCACACCCGCCAGACCATCCGGCAGCGCGGGCTCTTCTCGTAGCCTTTTGACAGGCGCAGCGGCCTAGGCCTTGCCGCCCCAGTCGCCGTCCTCGTCCAGAAGACGGTAGGAGCGCACGGTCATGTAGTTGATGCCGTCCAGCTCTTCAACGGTGCCGGAAGCCTCGACCTGAGCGCTCACTTCGTCGGCGAGGTCGGCGCCGGCACCCTTGGTCAGCACCCTGTACTCGACTTCGTCCTGCACGATGGCAACCCGCGCCTGGCGCTCGTCCTTCTTGCGGGGAAGCGCCTCGACATAGCCTCTGACGGTGATGGATGACGTGCTCATCGGTGTTCCTGGAAGCATTCCTGGAAATGTTGGAAGGAAAGGGGGACGGGCCAACCCGCCCCAGACATGGCCCAGACACGGCCCAGACAGGGGACCGCAATGCTGTGTAGCGGTTTTCACATATATGTGCAACAGGCTTGACGCGCACCGAAAGCCCCGCGACGGAAAAGGCTGTGTCCAAGGGCTCAAGATTCTGGCTCAGCGGCCGATATGTCCAAATAGCAACACCCTCTTTTTCGAGGTTCGTCCCATGTCGAGAGGAAACATCTGCAGAGCGCTGGCCATAGCCTTTTTCGCGATGGTGCTGAGTGGCTGCGCCACATACCATTCCAGTTCCAACGAGCCCACGGCTCAGGCCAACGGTGCACTGCGCAGCGCCATGAACCAGATGGGCAAGTGCTACAGAACGGGCGGCTGCAGCCCCAGCAAGGGCTTCGACTGCTCCGGGCTCATCTACTGGGCCTACCGCGCCAACGGCGTCAAAGTGCCCCGCGTCACCACAGACCAGGCACGGGCGGGACGCGAAGTCTCGACCCCCCTTGCCGGCGACATCATGGTCTTCCGCACAGGCGGCTCAGGCACAGGCCTGCACACGGGCATCTACGCCGGCGGAAGCAAGTTCGTGCACAGCCCCAAGCCGGGTGCCAGAATACGGCTTGACAGCGTCAAGAACCAGTATTGGAAAAAACGGCTCGTGTGCGTGCGCCGGGTGTCCGGCTAGTCAGCCTGCCGCGATTCAATAGCAGAAAGGGCCCTCCGCATGGCGGGGGGCCCTTTCTCTTTGCCAAAAAAAGGCCTTGCAGGACTACTTGACCCTGTTCAGCTCGATTTCGATGGCCCTGCGGAAGAGGTCCTTGGAAACGGCGCCGCGAATGACGAGGTTGTTGACCAGGAAGTAGGGGGTGCCCTCAATCTTCATGTCCTCGGCTTCCTTGAGGTCTTCGGCGAGGATGGAGGCAACCTTCTTGCGCCGGCGCTCAGAATCCAGCTTGCGCATGTCAACGCCGATGCTCTGGCACACGGAGCGCATGTACTTTTCGCCGTTGGCCACCAGCTCGTCGCGGTGCGCAAAGAGTTCGCGGTAGAACTTCCAGGCGAAGTCCTCGCTCTGCATGGAAATGGCGACGAAGTACTGGGAGGCCAGGCCACTCAGGCCCTTGGGCTCCAGCGGCATGTTCTTGAACACGAAGGAGACCTTGCCTTCGTACTCCTGCAGGAGCTCCTCGACCACCTTCTCCGCACGCTGGCAGTAGCCGCAGGTAAAGTCGGAGAAGGCGACGATGCGGACCTTGGCATCGGGCGCGCCCACAAAGGGACGGCCTTCCGTCTTCACGGTCTTCACGGTCTTGGCATCTTCGGCCCACTGCTTTTCCAGGTTCGCCTGGCGGCGGAGGTTGGAGCCAGCCTGGGCAACGTCGAGCACGGCTTCGCTGTGCTCGCGCAGGAAGTCGAGCAGCACTTCGGGACGCTCGCGGAGCAGCTGCTCCAGAGCAGGCTTCAGTTCGTCAGCAGTCAAGGCCAAGGCCGGCGCAGGGGCGCAGGCGGGAAACAGGAGCACTCCTGCGAGGGCGCAGGACAAAAGCGTCTTTTTACACATGGGAATCGATATCCTCAAAAAAAGTAGGGAAAAAGGGGTGCGCCCCTTATGACCGGGCTTCAAGGCGCATCTGCGTGTCAGCATCTTCTATTTTAAACAAAAGGTCATCGAAATCAACAGGCTTCATCAGGTAGCCAAAGGCCCCCTCGTCCATGGCCTGCACGGCGATCTGCATGTCGGCGTGGCCGGAGAGAAGAATGATCTGCGTGCCGGGCCAGCGCTTCAAGATGTGCTGAAGTGCAGTCAGCCCGTCCATGACCGGCATCTTGACGTCCATGATAACGATGGGACAGGCCTGCTTCGCCATTTCGTCCAGAGCCTCCTGCCCGTTTCCGGCAGTTTTGCAGGCATAGCCACGTCTCACAAGGCGTTTGGACAAAATGGACGTCACTTCGGACTCGTCGTCCACCAGAAGCAAGGCTGGCTTGACGGAATCGCTCACCATAAAAACACCCCTCCTCTCATTCCTCTTGCGTCCTAGGCAATGTTTCACGTGAAACAATTTCCATCGCGAGGCTGAAAAGTTTTGACTGCGACGACATTATCCATTAAACGTTTTACACACAAAGCGTAGATAATTTATCAACTTGTTTTAAAGCACCGTCCAGCCCACTGTTTCACGTGAAACAATCGGCTTATTGAGGAGTTTCCGGCACATGGCACGTATCATATGCGTAGCTAACCAGAAAGGTGGCGTGGGCAAAACCACGACTGCCATCAACCTCTCGGCCGCTCTGGCCGTCATGGAGCGCAAGACGCTCCTTGTCGACTGCGATCCTCAGGCAAACACGACAAGCGGACTTGGCGTTGATGCTGCAGACCTCAAAGCTGATCTCTACAGCATCTTCTACACGCCCGAAAGGGAGGCTGTCCACAGGGCCATACTTGAAACCCGCGCGCAATTCCTCCACCTCATTCCGTCTTCCATCAGCCTCGTTGGCGTCGAAGTGGAGCTGGCTGCGGAAATAGCTAGGGAGCAATACCTCAAGAACATTCTGGCCCAGATCAAGGACGAATACGAATTCATCCTGCTGGACTGCCCCCCGTCGCTGGGCCTCATCACCCTCAACGCCCTCTGCGCCGGCACGGAGATCCTCATCCCCCTGCAGTGCGAGTTTTTTGCCCTGGAAGGCATAGCCAAGCTGATTGGCACCTACCAGAAGGTCAAGAAGCTGCTCAATCCGGAACTCAGCATTCTGGGCGTCCTCCTGACCATGTTCGACGGTCGCAACCGCATCGCCAACGACGTCAAGGAGGAAGTGCGGCGCAGCATGCCGGACCACCTCCTGAAGACGATCATTCCAAGGAACGTCAGGCTCTCGGAGGCGCCAAGCTACGGCAAGTCCATCATCCGCTACGACATAAAGTCAAAGGGAGCGCAGGCCTACCTGAACCTGGCGCAGGAGGTGGTTGAACGGACGCCCCGGGACTAGGGCTTGCGCAGTTCGGGCGCTGGCGTGACCTCGGCAACCATCTTGTCCTTGAAGTGCTTTTGCCGGATTGTGGCACCGCACTCCTTGCAGTGGAAGACGAGCAGGCCTCCGATATTGGCATTGGCCAGAGTGAAGGGATGGAAGGGATCCGTGCGCCAGTCCTCGGTCTCGCTGCCGCACACGGGGCAGACAACGGCCGGGTCGTACTCGTAGCTGAAGTCCCAGAAGTCGAGAAACTTTTTGAAGTCGTCCAGCGGCTCCTTGGCAACCACGCCCTCCTTGGAGCGCAGCTGTGCCTCGGCGATCTTCAGGTCCGTGCGAATGGCGTTCCAGAGTTCGCGACTGAGCATGTAGGCAAAGGCCTTGCCGTCGGCGCCGTTGACGGCGCTCAGATGGCTGGGCATGGTCTTACACTCGCCAAGCTCGAAGAGCCCGGCCTGAAGAATGTCGGCGCAGTACTGGCCGAGGGCCGCTGAAATCAGGAAGCACTCATAGCTGGTGTTGGCTTCGCGCATGTGCAGCACATGCTGTCCTGGCTTGAACATGACGTATCTCCCTTAGGTGAAATGTTGATCAACCAACTGAAAACGCAAATCACAAATTAGTCAAGGAGGAGCAGAGGTGGCTAACAAAGGACTCGGACGCGGACTTGACGCGCTCTTCCCGGGAGTTGCTGCCAGTCAGCCCGCAAAGGCGGCAGACCAGACTGGAGACTCGAGGACGCTCATGCTGGACGTCGACTGCATGGAGCCCAATCCCAGACAGCCGAGAAAGCGCATGGAGCGCGAGGCGCTGGAGGAACTGGCAAGCTCCATACGCACTGAGGGCATCATCCAGCCCCTGCTGGTGCGCAGCGCAGCGACCCCCGGCCGCTACGAAATCATCGCCGGCGAACGGCGCTGGCGGGCAGCAAAGATGGCGGGCCTCAGGGAAGTGCCGGCCTACGTGCGCGAAATGAGCGATCAGGACGTCATGGTGGCCGCCCTTGTCGAGAACCTGCAGCGCGAGGATCTGAATCCTGCCGAGGAGGCGAGAGCCCTGCAGGAGCTGAAGGAGCGCCTTTCCCTCACCCAGGAGGAGCTCGCCCAGCGCCTTGGCAAAAGCCGCTCCATGGTGGCCAATGCCCTGCGCCTGCTTCAGCTGCCGGAGTCGGCCCTGGAAAGCCTGGAGAAGGGCGCCATCTCGGCAGGCCACGCCCGCTGCCTGCTCTCCCTTGCTCCCGACGAAGCGGGCATGGCGGCCTTCCTGGCCCGCATTCTGGCAAACAAGCTTTCCGTGCGCGACTGCGAGGACGCCGTGGCCCACTGGAAGAAGCACGGCAGCCTTCCCTGGAGCGAAGAAGGCGCCGATCCCCGCGCAACGCCAGCCAGACGCAGGAAGAGCCCCGAGTTCAAGCAGCTCGAAAAAAGCCTGGCAGCGCTGCTCAAGGTCAAGGCGAGCCTCTCCGGGACGCCGGACAAGGGCCGCATCAGCCTCGCCTTCGCCAGCGGTGACGAGCTGCTGCGCCTGCTGGGCCTGCTGGGGCTGAAGGACGCCAGCGACGCGAACGAGACGAACGAGGCGAACGAGGTGAAGAACGCGCCGGACGAACCGGACTCTGCTGGGGGAGAGAGCGGAGAGACGGCGTAGCCCCCTTCCACCTGCAGCCACCCTGCTGCAGCCTCGTCTCGCGCGACTTGCGAGAGCAGGGTGCCAGCGCGCCTTGCTCACAAGAGGGCGCTACCGCATCTGCTCCAAGAAGTGCTACCGCACTTTGAGCACAGCGCCGTACATGCCCTCTAGAGGCGAGTCTGCGGGCGTCTGCCATTCGCAGACGATGTCTGCTCTGGCGGCAAAGGCCTCCCTGCGGACAAGGCCGGCATTCTCCTGCTCGTCCACGGTGCAGGTGAGGTAGCAGACGCTGGCGCCAGGCTTGGCCTTGGCCAGGGCCTGTTCCAGAATCTTCGCCTGCGTGGCCGCGAATTCGGCGAAGTTCAGCTCCCTTCGCCTAATGTCCGGCCTGCGCGCCAGAACGCCAAGGCCGGAGCAGGGCACGTCCAGCAGGACATCGCCGGGGAGCTGCCGGCAGGGCAGCCTCGAGGCGTCGGCAAGAAGGACGGCAGGGGCTTGAAGCCCGAGACGCCGGCACTCGCCTTCAAGGTGCCTCAGCCGTCCCATGGCCATGTCGGAGGCAGCCTGCACCTTTCTTCCCTGCTCGAGCAGGGCCAGCGTCTTGCCGCCGAAGCCGGCGCAGGCGTCCCAGAGCGGCGCCTCGCGCTCGAAGAGGCCAAGCGCATGCAGGGCCCAGAGGGAGCCGGCGGCCTGCAGGGAGAGCGCGCCGGCAGCGGCAAGTTCCGTCATGCGCTCCCTGCCTATCCTGCCCGTGCCGCCTTCGCGGAAGAAGACGCAGGGAAGATCGCAGGCCTCGCCAGGCAGGCACTCTGCGCCTGCATCCAGCAGCTCCTGCCTGATCTGCTCCCAGCCGGCTTTCGCCCTGTTGATGCGGACGCCCGCGCAGGGACGGCGGAAGGAGCGCTCCATGAGCCTGACCGCCGTTTCCGGCCCCAGCTCCCTGCGCCACAGCCGGACGATGCGGCGGGGCAGGCTGTAGAACCTGGCATCCACGTCGATCTCGGCATCGCCAGGCTTCAGGCGGTAAAAGTCCCGCTCCAGCGGGGCCGAGCCCAAGCGCTGGAGGCTTCTCAGCGCGCCGTTGGCCACGCCGACCAGTCCCTTGCCAAAAAGGGCGCGCACATCCTCCACAGTCTCATGGACAATGGCGTGGGCCGGCGCATGCTCCTCGAAGAGCAGGGAGCCGGCGGCAAGGCCGAGACAGGCCTTGAAGAGGGGAGGGAGCTTCTCCGGACGGGGAAGCAGGCGGTCCACGACGAAGGCGCAGCGGCTTTGCGTGCGCAGGGCCGTATAGGCCAGATCCGTGGCCTGCCTGCGGCCGCGCTCGTCAAGTCCCGCCCTGTCGAGCACCTCAGAGAGCGCCTGCTGGACAGGAAAGCCCTCGTCGATGCGCAGAAGGGTCTCAAGGGCTGCCTTGCGGGCCGAGGGCTTGAGGCGCTGGAGGAGACGGCTGGCTTGCGGGGCTTTCATGGCGAAGCCTGCCCTGCCTACTGGCAGGCCTGTGAGCCGGCAGCAAGGCCGATGCGCCGTCCCTGGCCTAGGTCAAGACGCAAGCCGTTGATGAAGGCGCCCTGGTCCATGGACTTCTTGCCGCTGGGGCGGATTCGCAGCACGCTGAGCGCCCCTTCGGCGCAGCCAATCACAAGTTTCCTGCGCGAGGCCCAGATCTCGCCTGGGGCAAGCGCTTCAGGCGCATCGGCAGGCTCGGCCTGCTCGAGGATGCAGGGAAGCTCCCTGCCGTCTTCCAGACGGAAGAGGGCGTGGGCGCCGGGATCGGGCGTGAGGCCGCGCAGCATGGCATCCACCTGGGACGCCTTTCTGTCAAAGGCAATCCAGCCCTCCTGCTTGGCGACCTTGGCTGCATAGGTGGCCAAGGCCTCGTCCTGGGGATGCTCCACGGCCCGCCCTTCGGCAATGGCGCGAAGCGTCTCGAGCAGCAGGGGGCCGGAGGCCTGGGCCAGCTTGACGAAGAGCGATCCCTGGCTTTCGCCTTGGCAGGACACGGCCTGCTGAGCGTAGACGGGGCCGGTGTCGAGGCCAGCCTCCATGCGCATGATGCTCACCCCCGTCTCCTCGAGGCCGTCCATGAGGGCGCGCTGGACAGGGGCAGCCCCCCGGTAGCGGGGAAGCAGCGATGTGTGCACGTTGACGGGTGCCCATTTCGGAACGTCGAGCACGGCCTGGGGCAGGATCATGCCGTAGGCGGCAACGACCAGAAAGTCGGGAGCAAAGGACTGCAGCAGGGGGACAGCTTCAGCCTGGGCCTCGGGCGAACGCAGGGAGGCCGGCTGGAAGACGGGCAGCCCCTGCTTGAGCGCCAGCTGCTTGACCGGCGAGGGCGTCAGCTTTCTGCCTCGTCCCGCAGCCTTGTCGGGCTGGGTCCAGCAGGCCGCCACCTTGACGTCAGGCGCATCCAGCAGACTCTGCAGGATGTCCGCGGCAAAGGCCGGCGTGCCCATGAAGACGACGCTTAGGCTTTTTTCTGCATGCGCTTCTTCCATTTGGTCACCTTTCCGTCGTAGAGGGCGCGGCGCAGGCGGCCTATCTTGTCGATGAAGAGCACGCCCTTGAGATGGTCCGTCTCGTGCTGGACGATGATGGCCTCGAAGCCGTCGATGTCGCGCTCCACCACATTGCCCTCGAGGTCGAGGCACTTGAGGTGCACGGAACTGGAGCGCTCCACGTCGGCGCGGTAGTCGAGCGGCACGGAGAGGCAGCCTTCCTGCCTGCTGGTGATCGTTTCGCCTGTCAGCGTCACCTCGGGGTTGACGAGCACCTGGGGGTTCCTTGGCTGGTCTTTTTCCGCAGGATCGTAGACGACCATGCTGATGAGCCGGCCCACCTGCGGGGCAGCCAGGCCAACGCCAGGCGCGGCGTACATGGTTTCCAGCATGTCTTCAGCCAGCTGCTTGATTTCAGGCGTAATTTCCGCAACCGGCTCGCAGGTTCTGCCAAGGCGCGGATCGGGATAGAGCACTATGTCGAGCTTCATGGGCAATCCTCGGCAAAGGCCGGAAAAAGGGGACACGAGCCCCTCTTCCGGCCTTGCCACAGCGGTACGGCGCCCGAATCCCCGCTGCGGAGGATTCTGCGCCATGGTATTATTCGGACTTGGCTTCCGCTTCCTGCGGCGCGGCCTTGGCCTTGGCCTTGTCGGGCGCTTCGCGCAGGCGGATGCCGAGTTCGCGCAGCTGGGCCGAAGCGACCTCGCTGGGGGCGTCGGTCATGAGGCATGTGGCCTTCTGCGTCTTGGGGAAGGCGATGACGTCGCGGATGCTCTGGCTGCCGGAGAGCAGCATGACGAGCCTGTCGAGGCCGAAGGCGAGGCCGCCGTGCGGCGGGGCGCCGAACTCGAGCGCGTGGAGCAGGAAGCCGAACTGGCTCTCAGCGCGCTCGGGAGTGAAGCCGAGGGCTTCGAACATGCGGCGCTGGGTCTCAGCAGAATGGATGCGGATGGAGCCGCCGCCTATCTCGTTGCCGTTGAGAACCATGTCGTAGGCCCTGGCCTTGGCATGGGCGGGATCGGAAGTCATGAGCTCCATGTGGCCCGGCATGGGGGAGGTGAAGGGATGGTGGCAGGCCACGTAGCGGTGCTCTTCCTTGTCGTACTCGAAGAGCGGGAACTCAGTCACCCAGAGGAAGTTGAAGGCGTCCTTGGGAATGAGGTCCAGCTTTTCGGCGATGTGCACGCGCAGGTTGCCAAGGGCGGCGTTGACCATTTCGGGCTCGCCGGCCTGGAAGAAGACGAGGTCGCCGACCTTGAGGCCGAGACGGGTGCGGATGGCCTCCTTCTCCTTGTCGGAGAGGAACTTGGCGATGGGCGACTGCCATTCCGTTTCGGACTTGATCTTGATCCAGGCAAGCCCCTGGGCGCCGTAGATGCGCACGAACTCGGTATAGGCATCGATGTCCTTGCGCGAGAGGCTCTCGCCACCTTCAACCTTGATGGCCTTGACCATGGCTGCCTGGGCGAAGAGCTTGAAGCCGGAGCCGCGGGTGGCGTCGGTGAGCTCGACGAGCTCCATGCCGAAGCGGGTGTCGGGCTTGTCCACGCCGAAGCGGCGCATGGCCTCGTCCCAGGTCATGCGCTTGAAGGGCGTGGCTATCTCCCTGCCGAAGACGTCCTTGAAGAGGCGGGCAACCAGATTCTCGGCCAAGGTCATGACGTCTTCCTCGCGCACGAAGCTGAGCTCCATGTCCACCTGCGTGAACTCGGGCTGGCGGTCGGCGCGCAGATCCTCGTCGCGGAAGCAGCGCACTATCTGGAAGTACTTCTCGAAGCCCGAGACCATGAGCAGCTGCTTGAAAAGCTGGGGCGACTGGGGAAGGGCGTAGAACTTGCCCTGGTTGAGACGGGAGGGGACGAGAAAGTCGCGGGCGCCCTCGGGCGTGGACTTGGTGAGGAAGGGCGTCTCGATTTCCAGGAAGCCCTCGTCGTCGAGGAAGCGGCGTATGGACTGCACGCACTTGTGGCGCAGGATCAGGTTCTTCTGCATGCAGGGGCGACGCAGGTCGAGGTAGCGCCAGGCCAGGCGCAGGTTTTCGCCGGCGTCGCAGCGGTCCTCGATGGCGAAGGGCGGGGTCTTGGAGGTGTTCAGGAGCTTCCACTCGCTGACCACGACTTCGATCTCCCCGGTCTTGAGGTTGGGATTGGTCATGCCTTCTGGACGAGGACGCACCTTGCCCTTGACGGCAACGACGTATTCAAGGCGGAGAATGCCGGCGCGCTCGTGGGCCTCGGGCGCGAAGTCGGGAGAGAAGACGACCTGGGTCAGTCCCTCGCGGTCCCTGAGATCGACGAAAATCAAGCCGCCGTGGTCGCGGCGGAACTGCACCCAGCCCATGAGGCAGACTTCGCTGCCCTGGTCGGCCATGGTCAGCTGGGAGCAGGAATGGGTGCGCTTCCAGTCGCCGATCTCGGCAACGTACTGGTAGTGCTCCTGCTGGAGATCCTGAATCTGATCAGACATGGTTAATCCTTGTTAGCGATGTAGGTGGCGAGAGCGTCGGCAGGAACTTCCTCCTGCGTCCCCTGGTCCATGTTCTTGACGGCGCACGCGCCGCGGGAGAGCTCGTCGGTGCCGACGATGACGGCAAAGCGGGCGCCCGACTTGCCGGCCTGGCGCATGGCGCTCTTCATGCCGGAGGAGCCGTAGCCCGTTTCGCCGGAGAGCCCAGCGTGGCGGAGGCTCTGCGCAAGCTTGAAGGCAAAGGCCGTGCAGGAGGGATCCAGGGACACGACGAAGAAGTCGGGACGCTGGAGCTGGCGCTCTCCCAGGAGCAGGGCCAGGCGCTCCATGCCGCAGGCAAAGCCTATGCCGGGAATGTCTGGGCCGCCGAGCTGCTTGACGAGTCCGTCGTAGCGGCCGCCGCCGGCCACGGCCGTCTGGGCGCCGATGGCGTCGCTCTGCAGCTCGAAGGTGGTGCGGCAGTAGTAGTCGAGGCCGCGCACAAGGCGATCGTCCTGCACGTAGGCTATGCCGGCGTCCTTGAGCAGGCCCGTAACGGTCTCGTAGTGCTCAAGGCAGTCGGGGCAGTTGTAGTCGAGAAGGCGGGGCGCATCGAGCATGCAGGGAAGCTCCCTGTCCTTCTTGCAGTCCAGCACGCGCAGGGGATTGGCATGCAGGCGCCGGCGGCAGTCCTCGCAGAGCTCGGCTTCATGCTTCTCGAAGTGGCTGATGAGCGCCTGGCGGTAGGTCTGGCGGCACGAGGCGCAACCGAGGCTGTTCATGCGCAGGGTGAGGCCGCCTATGCCAAGGGAGGAGACGAAGTGCACGAGCAGGGAGACCACGTCGGCGTCGGCCACGGGGCTGGAGGAGCCCAGAAGCTCGCAGTCGATCTGGTGGAACTGGCGCATGCGGCCCTTCTGGGGACGCTCGTGGCGGAACATGGGGCCAAAAGTGTAGAGCCGGCTGACCTGCTCCCGGGCGTGGAGGCTGGCCGCGATGTAGGCCCGCATCATGCCGGCCGTGGCTTCAGGACGCAGGGAGGTCGGCTTCCCCTTGGAATCGGGGAAGGTGTACATCTCCTTCTGCACCACGTCGGTCTCCGTGCCTATGGAGCGGGCGAAAAGGTCGGTGTACTCGAGGACGGGAAGGCGCACTTCCTTGAAGCCGTAGGCCGGAAAGATCTTCCGGCACTGGGACTCCATGAAGGTGAAGGCCGTGCTTTCCGGCTCGAACATGTCGGCGAAGCCGTTGATGCGCGCAATGCTCATGGGAACCTCGGAACGAAGGGTTGACGAATGCTATTTTTCCAGCTGGTGCTTGCCGCACTGCCTGCAGGGGGGAACCGGATACTCCCCGTTGAAGCAGGCCAGACAGTAGCTGTCGTTGTGCATGACCGAGCGCAGGAGTCCGTCGATGCTCAGATAATGAAGGGAGTCAACATCCAACTTTTTCTGAATTTCTTCAAGGGTGTAGTTGGCCGCAATGAGCTCCTTGGGCGAGGCGAAGTCGATGCCGTAGAAGCAGGGGTGGCGCACCGGGGGACAGGAGATGCGGATGTGGACTTCCTTGGCACCGAGTTCGCGCAGCTTTTTCACGCGCGTGATCATGGTGGTGCCGCGCACGATGGAGTCGTCGACGATGCAGATGCGCTTGCCGTCGATCATGGCGCGCACGGGGTTGATTTTGACCCGCACGCCGAAGCTGCGCATGCTCTGGCTCGGCTGGATGAAGGTGCGCCCCACGTAGTGGTTGCGGATCATGGCGTGCTCGTAGGGTAGCTCGGCGCACTGCGCAAAGCCGACGGCCGGATAGACGCCCGAGTCCGGAAAGGGCATGACGAAGTCCACGTCGGGCGTGGACTCGTGGGCCAGCTGGAAGCCCATGTTCTTGCGGCAGGTGTAGACCTGCTCGCCGTAGATGTAGGAGTCTGGACGCGCGAAGTAGATGAGCTCGAAGATGCACTGCCGAGGCCTGGCAGGAATGCCGTCCAGCATCTGGGAGCTTTCGCCCTCGGAAGAGGCGACGTAGATCTCGCCGGGCTTGAGGGAGCGCTCGTATTCGGCGTCCATGAGGTCGAAGGCGCAGGTCTCCGAGGCAGCCACCAGCGCGCCGTCGAGATGGCCTATGGAGAGCGGATGGAAGCCGAAGGGATCGCGCACGCAGACCATGGTGTCTTCCATGAGGAAGATGAGGCAGAAGGCGCCCTTGAGCTGCATGCAGGTGCGACGCACGGCTTCCAGCATGTCGCCTCCCCGGCACAGCTCCGAGGCGAAAAGGTGCATGATCACCTCGGTATCGCTCGTACCGCGGAAGATGGCGCCCTTGTCCTCGAGGGCGCGGCGCAGCTCGAAGGTGTTCACCAGGTTGCCGTTGTGGGCAATGGCGATGTCCTTGCCCTTGTAGTTGACGTGCAGGGGCTGGGCGTTGGCGAGGCTGGGGCGTCCCGTGGTGGAGTAGCGCACGTGGCCCACGGCGATGGTGCCGGGCAGGGCCTGGAGGTGCTTTTCCTCGAAGACGTCGGGCACCAGTCCCATCCCCTTGTAGGAATGGTAGGCGCCTTCCTCGTCGATGCTGACAATGCCGGCGCTTTCCTGTCCCCGGTGCTGCTGGGCGTAGAGGCCGAAGTAGGTGAGGCGGGACGCATCGGCATGCCCGTATATGCCGAAGAGGCCGCATTCGTCGTGTATCATTCGTGTTCTCCCCGCGGCGCCCTCCCCGAAGGAGGCCGCCGCGCCAGGAAGGTAGTGTCGCTAGGATTGCTCTGAAGAGCCTGAGTCCTCAGGGCCGCCTGAGCTCTCGGGAGCCTCGGAGCCCCCGGGTTCGCCGGGGACGGTTCCGCCGTTGTCCACGCGGTCGCAGGCAACGACAGCTGCGCCGTCGTCGAGGTTGACCACCTTGACGCCCATGGAGATGCGGCCGCGGCTCATCCCCTCGGCGACGCTGATGCGGATGATCTTGTTGTTGGAGGTCAGCATGACGAGGCCGTCGCCTTCCGTCACGGGCATGCCGCCGATGACGTTGCCCGTCTTGTTGGTGACCTTGAAGTTGATGATGCCCATGCCGCCGCGCGACTGCTGGCGGTAGAGGTTCGCCTCGGTGCGCTTGCCGAAGCCGTTGGCGGAGACGGACATGATGGTCGTGCTCTGGTCCGTGTTCTTGAGCACCACGCCGGCGACCACGAAGTCGCCGGAGCGCAGGGAGATGCCCTTGACGCCGGTGGCGGCGCGCCCCATGTCGCGGACTTCGGATATGGCAAAGCGTATGGCGTAGCCCTGGCTCGTGATGAGCACGGCGTGGTCGTCCTCGCGTATGGGCCGCACCAGCACCAGCTCGTCGCCCTCGCGCAGGCCAACGGCCAGGAGGCCGTTCTTGTTGGCGCGCTGGTAGAGCACGGCCTTGGAGCGCTTGACCATGCCGTGCCGGGTGACGAAGAAGAAGCTCTTCTCCTCGGAGAACTCGCGCAGAGCGAGAATGTTGGTGACAGTCTCGCCCTCGTTGAGGGGCAGGAGGTTGTTGAGGTGCACGCCCTTGGCCTGGCGGCTGCCCTCGGGAATCTGGTGCACCTTGAGCTGGTACATGCGGCCGAGGTTGGTGAACAGGCACAGGAACTGGTGGTTGGTGGTCGTCAGGAAGTCGAGCACGTAGTCGTTTTCCTGGGTGCACAGGGCCGCTATCCCCTTCCCGCCGCGGTGCTGCTGCTGGTAGTTCTCGAGGCTCGTGCGCTTCATGTAGCCGCGCTTGGAGAGCGTGATGACCACGTCGTCGTCGGGGATGAGGTCCTCGACGTCGATGCCCTTGAGTTCGTCGGCCACGATCTCGCTCTGGCGCGGCGTGGCGTAGGTGTTCTTGATGCCGGCGATTTCGTCGCGGATGACGCCCTTGAGGACCTCGGCGTCCGCCAGAATGGACTTGAAGTAGGCGATGTTCTTCAGAAGCTCCGCGTACTCGGCCTCGATCTCGTCGCGCTGCAGGCCGGTGAGGCGCTGCAGGCGCATGTCGAGTATGGCCTTGGCCTGGATCTCGTCGAGCTCGAAGCGCGCCATGAGGCGGGCCTTGGCCTCGTCGGGATTGGCGGAGCTCCGGATGATGCGCACGACTTCGTCGATGTTGTCGATGGCAATGCGCAGGCCCTCGAGGATGTGCGCCCTGGCCTCGGACTTGGCCAGATCGTAGCGCGTCCGGCGGATGACCACCTCGCGCCTGTGGTCGAGGAAGCAGGAGAGCGCCGTCTTCAGCGTCAGGGTGACGGGCCTGTTGTCCAGCACGGCCAGCATGTTGATGCCGAAGGCCGTCTCCATGGGCGTGAACTTGTAGAGCTGGTTGATGATGATGTCCGGGAGTATGCCGCGCTTGAGGTCCATGACCACGCGTATGCCGTTGCGGTCGGACTCGTCGCGCAGATCGACGATGCCCTCGATCTTGCGGTCGTTGACAAGGGCCGCGATGCGCTCCACCAGCGTGGACTTGTTCACGCCGTAGGGAATTTCCTTGATGACGATGGACTCGAAGCCCTTCTTGCGCTCCTCGACCACCATGCGTCCGCGGATCTTCACCGTGCCTCTGCCGGTGCTGTAGGCGTCGTAGAGCCCCTGGCCCGCGAAGACGAAGCCCTTGGTGGGGAAGTCTGGCCCCTTGACGTGCTGCATGAGGCCGGCAACCGTGATCTGCGGATCGTCCAGCAGGGCCTGGAGTGCATCGCAGAGTTCGCCCAGATTGTGGGTGGGGATGTTGGTTGCCATGCCCACCGCGATGCCGGACGAGCCGTTGAGCAGAAGGTTGGGCACCTTGGCGGGCAGGATGGAGGGCTCTTCCAGAGAGCCGTCGTAGTTGGGGCGGAAGTCGACCGTGTCCTTGTCGATGTCGTCAAGGAACTCGCCGGCAAGCCGTGCCATGCGCACTTCCGTGTAGCGCATGGCAGCCGGGGCGTCGCCGTCGATGGAGCCGAAGTTGCCCTGGCCGTCGACGAGGGGGTCGCGCATGCTGAAGTCCTGGGCCATGCGCACCAGGGCGTCGTAGACGGCAGAGTCGCCGTGGGGATGGTATTTGCCTATGACGTCGCCGACCACGCGGGCGGACTTCTTGTGGGCCCTGTTGTAGGTGTTGCCCAGTTCCGACATGGCGTAGAGGATGCGGCGGTGCACCGGCTTCAGGCCGTCGCGGGCATCCGGAATGGCGCGTCCAATGATGACGGAAAGGGAGTACTCCAGGTAGGACTGGCGCAGCTCCTGCGCGATGCCGACCTGGTCCTTCGGCATTTCCATTTTTGCTTCTGTATCCACTGTTTCCTCGCCTCGCTAGATGTCGAGATCCTGGACTCGGAGGGCGTTGCGCTCGATGAATTCGCGGCGCGGCTCCACGCGGTCGCCCATGAGCTCCTGGAAGGCGTCGTTGGCGTCCTGGAGATCCTCCACCTTCACCTGCAGGAGCACCCTGTTCTCGGGGTTCATGGTGGTGGTCCAGAGCTGGTCGGGATTCATTTCGCCGAGGCCTTTGTAGCGCTGGATGGAATAGCCCTTTCTGGCTTCGTCGAGCACGGTGGCAAGAAGGGCGAAGACGTCGTCCACCTTCGTTTCGCCGTCGGCCTTTTTCAGCGTCAGGACGCCCTCGCCGAGATCGGCGCGCACGCCGCTGAAGAAGCTCCAGCCGTTCCTGTAGGTGCGCGAGGAGAAGAACTCGAGGCCGCGCCTGGTCTGGTGGCTCTGCTCGTTCTCGAAGAGCGCGAAGATGCGCTCCTCTTCGTCCTCTCCTCCCTGCTCGCGCACCAGCTCGAAGCTGTAGCCATGCCGGGCAAGCCATTTCGCCACGGGTCCCGACGCGTCTTCCAGCTCCGTCTCGCCCGTGATCTGCACGGGGCAGGTGGTCAGCGCCAGGTACAGGGGACGCGGCATGCCGGTGAGCTCGGCGTGCTCCACGTTCTGGTTCATGCGCTCTATGGACCTGAGGAAGGCAATGAGCGCTTCGCCCTCCAGGCGGCGGCCGTCTTCGCCGGTGACGGCGAAGTTCTGGGACACCTTGCCCATGAGGAACTTATTGAGCTCCTCGTCGTCCTTGATGAACTTTTCGAACTTGGCGTTGTGCACGCGGTAGAGGGGGGGCTGGGCGATGTAGACATGGCCTGCTTCGACCAGGGCCGGGTACTGGCGGAAGAAGAAGGTCAAAAGCAGGGTGCGGATGTGGGCGCCGTCCACGTCGGCATCGGTCATGATGACAATCTTGTGGTAGCGCAGCTTGGAGAGGTCCACGTCGTCGCTGCCTATGCCTATGCCCATGGCGGTGATGAGGGACTTGACCTCCTTGTTGGCCAGCATTCTGTCGAGGCGGCAGCGCTCGGTGTTGAGGATCTTGCCGCGCAGCGGAAGTATGGCCTGGTGCTTGGGATCGCGTCCCTGCTTGGCGGAGCCGCCTGCGGAGTCGCCCTCGACGAGGAAGAGCTCCGATTCGGACGGATCCTTGCTCTGGCAGTCGGCAAGCTTGCCGGGCAGGGCGTTGTCGGAGAGGGCGCCCTTGCGGCGGACTATCTCCTTGGCGCGGCGGGCCGCCTCCCTCGCCCTGGAGGCCTCGACGGCCTTGTCCAGGATGAGGCGGACGTACTTGGGATTCTCTTCGAAGTAGCGGGTCAGGCTGTCGTAGACGGCAGACTGCACCACGGACGAGATCTCGGAGTTGCCGAGCTTGGTTTTGGTCTGGCCCTCGAACTGGGGGTTGGGCAGCTTGACGGAGATGATGGCAGTCAGGCCCTCGCGCACGTCGTCGCCCGTGAGCTGGCTTGTCTTGAGCTTCTTGATGAGCTCGGCCTGGTTCTTGAGATAGCCGTTGATGGCGCGCGTGAGGCCGATGCGGAAGCCCGAGAGGTGGGTGCCGCCCTCAGCCGTGCGGATGTTGTTGGCAAAGGTGTAGACGGTTTCCTTGTAGCTCGAGGTGTACTGGATGGCGCAGTCCACGGCGACGCTGTCCACCATGGTCTCGATGAGGATGACCGGGTGGAGGGGCTCGTCGCTTTCGTCGAGCTTCTCCACGAATTCCCGCAGGCCGCCTTCGGCGTGAAAGACGTGTGTTTCGTTGATGCGCTCGTCGATGCATTCGATGGTCAGGCCCTTGTTGAGGTAGGCCAGCTCCTCGAAGCGCTTCTTCAGCACGTTGTAGGAGTATTCGGTGACCTCGAAGATCTGGTCGTCAGGCTTGAAGTGCACGGTGGTGCCGTGGTTCGAGCCGCACTCGCCGATGCACTGCAGCTGGTCCTGCGGCTCGCCCCGGCGGTAGTTCTGGCGGTAGCGCTTGCCTTCCCGGCGCACCGTGACGACGAGCCATTCGGACAGGGCGTTGACGCAGGAGACGCCGACGCCGTGCAGGCCGCCGGACACCTTGTAGCTTGCGTTGTCGAACTTGCCGCCGGCGTGCAGCTTGGTCATGACGACCTGGACGGCGGGCACGCCTTCCTTGGGATGGATGCCGACGGGAATGCCACGGCCATTGTCGCGGACCGTGACGCTGTTGTCGGCGTGGAGCGTGACCGTGATCCGGTCGCAGTAGCCGGCCATGGCCTCGTCGATGGAGTTGTCGACGACTTCGTAGACCAGATGGTGCAGGCCCCTCGTGTCCGTGGAGCCGATGTACATGGCCGGCCTTTTGCGCACTGCCTCCAGGCCTTCGAGGACGGTGATGGACTCCGCCGTGTAGGTGCTGTTGCTGTTCTTCTCAGCCATTCTTAGTTGTCTTCCTCAGAGTAGTAGGTGTCCTCGACGATCTGCACCGGCATGGCGATGACAACGTAGCGGTGGTCGTCGACGGAGCGGAAAAGGCAGGGACCGGCTTCGGAGGCGATTTTCACCTCGATGCTCTCAGCGTCGAGATGCTGCAGGACGTCGAGCAGGCCCCTGGTGATGAAGGCGACGTTCCTGACCGTGCTGTTGACTGTGGCGGGAATGGTTTCCGTGGCCGAGCCCGTCGACTTGTCGCTCGACTGGAGCGTCAGGCTGGCCTCGCCGAGAGAGATGAAGACGCTGTTTTCTTCCTTGGTGTTGAAGATGAGGCTGCGCGAAAGGGCGTTGGACATTTCTTCCTTGGCAACGGAAATGGTCGAGCAGCCGGGCTCGATCTTGCTCAGGAAGAGCGTGTAGTCGGGGTATTCAAACTGCACGAGCGGAATGCTCACCGTGTCGCGTCCGCCGTTGTTGCGGATAAAGAAGCGCTTGCCTGAAAAGTTGAGTTCGATTTCGTCTTCGGAAATGAGCTTTTTGATGTCGTTGAGGTACTTCTTCTGGATGAGCAGGCCTTCGCTGGGAAGCTTGGCGTGCAGGAGATCGTTGGTCTCCTTCACCAGGGCGAACTTGTTGCCGTCAAGGCCGCAGAAGTCGATTTCGCCGTTCTCCTTGGGGCTGACGTAGAGGCAGCCGAGCGGGGAGTCCTCTTCGTCGGAGACGCAGAAGAGAATGCGGTCGATGATGCCGACGAGGATTTCGCCGGACCACACTATGCTCTCGCCTTCGGGGAATTCGGAGAAGTTCTGGAACCAGTCGAGGTTGCTGACGGGCAGTTTGAACATGCGGCTGCCCTGCTTGATGACGAGATTGCTTCCCTTGTCGTCGGTGTACATGCGGATGACGCTCTTGGGCAGGGAGCGGAGCAGCTCGGTGATGGACTTGGACTGGACGCCGATGAGGCCGTCCTCCTCCACTTCGGCGGGATAGATGCCGATGTACTCGGTGCTTGCGTCCGTGGACATGAAGGAGATGGTTTGCCTGTCCTTCTCGGCCCGGATCCACATGGTGCGGAGCATGGCTGCGCCGCTTTTGGTGGGGGTGATGCTGCTGGCCTTCAGGATGCCGTTGATGCAGTGCTCTGTGTTGATGGCTACTTTCATGTCGGGTCTCGCTCTTTCTGTCTTCCTAAACGGTGGTAGATAGCTGGGGGGCTGCGTTTTGTTCCTAACTCGGATAACTGCTTGCTTTGCAACAAGATTTGCTGTTCTTAACCTGGAACGTTCCAGGAACATCGGAACAAGGTCGCGGGGCTTTCCTCGAGAGGCCCCCGAGTTGGGAACGTCTGGCGGCATCTTGTGACAGGCCTGTGGTACCGTCTGGCTGTCGCTATTGTTCGTAACTCGTGTTGAATGCGGAATTTATTGAAAAAAATTTGTTCCTTCATTGCCAATTGGCTGTTCCTTCCTGTTCCCTGTGCTGCCCTGGCAGGCATGTGCGCCTGTTTTCGGGCTGTTAAAACCGATTGACCAGCGGAGCGCGGGAGCAGTCCCGCCGCTGGTCAATGCCGGGCGCAAGCCGGGGGCGGACCAGAGATCCGGCACTGGCACCCTGCTTGTATGCGGAAGATCTATAGTATCACTTTTTCGTCGTGATAACAAGTCGCAACCAGCTGTTTTTATTGACAGAACTAAACAAACGACTGCCCGTGAAAGGGGGTTTCTCCCCTAGACAAGCGCTTGCAGGGAGAATATCCTAATACGTTATGTTAAAAGCACTTCCTTCCTGTCCCGCTGTCCTTGCCCTGGGCATGGCCCTCGTCCTCGCGGCGCCCTCCGGCTCCTTGGCCCGCAGGGCCCAGCGGCCGGGCACGCCCCCGGTGCTGGAGGAGGCGTGGCCCGGCGCGCTGGAGCCCGTGGAGCTTGGCATGCCCGAGTCCGTCGGCCATGCCGGCGTCTTCCGCGATCCCGATGCCGATGCGCCCCTTCCCGGCTACGATCCCTCGCATGCCGATCCCGTGGAGCTCAGTCCCATGGACAACGAGTATCTGCGCCTCGGCAACGACGAGGCTGACGATACGGTGACGGGCCAGGGCGAACAGGGGCGCATCGTCCGCAAGGGCATGCTGCGCGAGGGCGAGGACGCCGAGACCATGTTCATGCACGCCGACAAGGCGAGCGCCAGGCGCTTCCTCAAGGCCGCACGCAGGCTCAATCCCGGCGGCTACGCGCCCGGACGCTTCTACAGCGTCGTGTGCACCGGCAGCGGCAGAGTGCTGCGCTTCGAATACGAGCGCGACGAGAAGAAGCGCCTGGTGGTGGAGGGCAGCGAGCCTGAGGCCAGGCTCGAGGACATCGCCTACGAGGTGCGCCTGACGGGCGTCGTCTGCATCGTGCGCGACGACATCTTCCAGGCTGTGCAGGACGTCAAGGAGTACCCCAAGCTCGCCACCATGCTTTCGGACGTCTTCGGCACCGAGATCAACTTCCTCAAGGACGTCCGCGAGGGCGACTCCTTCGCCATCGTGGTCGAGAAGCGCTACCAGAACGGCAACTTCTACGGCTACGGCCGCATCATCAGCGCCAAGTTCACCTCCAGCGCCAAGGGGGAGACCTACGAAACCTTCCTCTTCCCCGACTCCCAGGGCGGGTCGCAGTACTACAACTACAAGGGTGAAAACACCCGCCGCGCCTACCTCTGCGCTCCGCTCGCCGTGACGCGCATCACCTCCAAGTTCACCATGTCCCGCAAGCATCCCATTCTCGGCTACAGCAGGCCCCATCAGGGCGTGGACTACGCCGCGCCCGTGGGAACGCCCGTGAAGGCCGTCAGCAGCGGCGTCGTCACGGCCAGGGGCTGGGGCGGCCAGGCGGGCAACCGCATCATTCTCAAGCATCCGGACGGCATGGAGTCCCTCTACTCGCACCTTTCCGGCTTTGCCAGGGGCCTGAAGAACGGCACGCACGTGGAGCAGGGACAGGTCATAGGCTACGTGGGCTCCACCGGCCTCTCCACCGGACCGCATCTGGACTTCCGCCTGCGCAGGGGCGACAAGTACTTCGATCCCGCCAAGGCGCTCAACCCGCGCAACGACCCCGTCCGCGTTGCGGACAAGAAGAACTTTGACCGGGTGCGGGATCTCGAAATGGAGTACGTCTCGGGCAGAAAGCCCCTGGCGGAATACGATCCCTCCCTCCTGCGCTAGCCTTGGCGCTGGCGCGCCTCCCCTCCGGCTCCCATCGCTTTTCATTCTATACACGGGGAAATCATGCTCGACCAAATCCGTTCCAACTCCCAGTCCTTCGGCGTCAAGCTGGCCTTCGGCATCATCATCCTGGTCTTCGTGTTCTGGGGCATAGGCAGCCTCACCGACACGGGCTCCATCAACGTCGTGGCCATGGTGAACAACCAGCCCATCACCTTCCAGCAGTTCGAGACGGCCTACCGGCAGGCCGAGGAGCAGGAGAACAGCCAGAATCCCGGCCGGCGCTGGAGCGCCGAGGAGAAGCGGGAACTCGGCAGGAACGTGTTCAGAAGCCTCCTCTTCAAGGAACTGGTGATTCAGGAGGCCCAGAAGAACAATTTCTCCGTTTCCCCGCTGGAGCTGCGCGACTACGTGGAGACCGTGCCCGCCTTCCGCAACGACGCCGGCAAGTTCGATCCCCAGATCTACAAGGACGTTCTCGCCAGGCAGCGCATGACGCCGGCTCAGTTTGAAGACAGCCTGCGACGCGACCTGCTCAGCCAGAAGATGATGGCCTTTGCCATGGGCGGCGTCTGGGCCGATCCCATGGAGGCCCGCAGCCGCTTCAACTTCCTCTACCAGAACAGAACCGTCGAGTACGTGTTTCTGTCCGCCGAGGAGAGCGCAGCCTCCTACAAGCCCGGGCCTGAGGACATGCAGAAGTTCTACGATGCCCACAAGGCCGACTACGCCATTCCGCAGAAGGTTTCCGTCCAGTACATCGCCGTCAATCCCCTGAAGCTCGTGAAGCCCGAGTCCATTGCCGACGAGGAGCTGCGCCGCGACTACGAGGCGCACAAGGCCCGCTTCGAGGAGCCGAAGAAGGTGCTCGCCTCCCATATTCTGGTGCAGCTTGCCCAGGACGCCTCGCCCGAGGAGGTGAAGGAGGCCGAAGCCAAGATAGCCAAGATCCGCGCCGAACTTGATGCCGGCAAGCCTTTTGCCCAGGTCGCCGATGCCTACAATGCGCCCCAGGCGGCCGGCAAGGGCGGCGCCCTCGGCTGGGTTGAGCCCGGCATGACCGTGCCCCCCTTCGAGAAGGCCGCCTTCGAGGCCGAAAAGGGCAAGGTTGCCGGTCCCGTGCGCACGCAGTTCGGCCTCCACCTCATCCTCGTGGAAGACGTCAAGGAGGCGAGAGTGAAGCCCTTCGAGGAAGTGAAGGGCGAAATCGCCTCCCAGCTTGCCACCGCTGCCGGCAAGTCCAAGGTCAGCGACGTGCTCGACTCCCTGCTCGAGGAGAACATTCTTGGCAAGGATCTGGGCGCGGCCGCGAAGAAGTTCGGCCTCGAGGCCGAGACCTCGGCCCTCCTCTCCCGCGATGAGCTGGCTGAAAAGCTTGGCATCAAGGCTGACGGCGTGGAGAGCGTCTTCAAGACCGCCAAGGGAAGCTCCATCGACATTCCGCTCGAGGCGGGCAACGCCTACCTCGTCCTGCGCGTGGCCGATGCCTCGCCCGCATCCTTCAAGCCCTTCGAGGAAGTGAAGGACGACGTTGCCAGGCGCCTGCGCGAGGAGCAGGGCGCCCAGGCGGCCGGCAAGACCCTCATGCAGGCCCTCAAGGACGTCAAGAACGGAGAGCTGCCTGCCGAATTCAAGGCCAAGGTCAAGACCTCGGCCCCCATGGAGCGCAGCGGCGCCCTGGACGGCTTCGAGCCCGACAAGGAGCTCTCCAAGGCCGTCTTCGCGGCTGAGAAGGGCGTCTGGATTCCCCAGATCTTCAATGTTTCCGGCAAGGCCGGCAAGGGCGTCGCGGCATGCAGGGTGGTCGGCGTGGCCGACCCCGCAGACGAGCGCTGGCAGGGGCTCGACCGCATCATGAACAACATGCTCATGCGCGAGCGCAGCGACGGCTTCTACGGCCTCTTCATCCAGGAGCTTCTCCAGCGCGGCAAGGTGAAGGTCCTCAACCAGAACACCATCGACCGCGTCAACATGTAGGACCGCAGGGAGTAGAAACGCCATGTGCGGCATTATAGGCTATTCCGGTCACCGTCCCGCCGTTCCCGTCGTCATCGAGGGCCTGCACCATCTTGAGTACCGCGGCTACGACTCGGCCGGCGTTGCGTCGGTGCAGTGCAGCGACTTCGAGATAGTCCGCGCCAAGGGCAAGCTTTCCGCCCTTGAGGACGAACTGAGCAGGCGCCCCCCCTCCCACGCCACCACCGGCATGGGGCACACGCGCTGGGCCACCCACGGCGAGCCAGCCGTGCGCAACGCCCATCCGCACGAGAGCAACGACGGCACGCTCGCCATCGTTCACAACGGCATCATCGAGAACTACCTTGAGATCAAGGCGGATCTCGAAGCCAAGGGCTACGTTTTCAGCTCCGAGACAGACACCGAGGTGCTGGTCAACCTGGTGCAGGAATGCCGCAGGTCCGAGCCGGACCTGCTCAAGGCCTTTGCCAAGGCCCTGCGCCTGGCCAAGGGCGCCTACGCCGTCTGCCTCATGAGCCGCGAGAAGCCCGGCGAGTTTCTCGCAGCGCGCATGTCCGCCCCGCTCATCATGGGCATAGGCACGGGCGAATTCTTTGTGGCTTCCGACATTCCGGCCTTCCTGCCCTACACCCGCCAGGTCGTCTTCCTGGAGGACGGGGAGCTTGCCAGGGTGGACTGCCAAGGCTACCAGATCTACGCCATCAAGGACCTGTCTCCCGTGAGCCACGAGGTCATGACCATCGAGTGGGACATGCAGTCTGCCCAGAAGGGCGGCTACCGCCACTTCATGCTCAAGGAGATCTTCGAGCAGCCCCGCGTCGTCGCCGACGGCCTCGCCGGCCGCGTGGCCCGGGGATCCGGCGCGGTGCATCTGCCCGAGCTCGATGCCCTGCCCGTGCCAGAGCGCCTGCACGTCGTTGCCTGCGGCACGTCCTACCATGCCGGCCTCTGGGGACGCTGCCTCATCGAGCAGTGGGCCGGCATCCCCGTGCAGGTGGAGATAGCCTCTGAATTCCGCTACCGGGAAAAGCTTCTGCTGGGGCCCCGCGACATGGTGCTCGTCATCAGCCAGAGCGGCGAGACGGCGGACACCCTGGCCGCGCTGCGCATTGCCAAGGAGCAGGGCGTGCCGCTGCTTGGCCTGTGCAACGTCGTCGGCTCCTCCATCGCCCGCGAGGCGGACTCCGTCGTCTTTACCCAGGCCGGCCCCGAGATCAGCGTTGCCTCCACCAAGGCTATGTGCAGCCAGATGCTCATGCTGGCCCTCATGGCCCTCGCCTGGAGCGCCCGCAAGGGTCTTACGGACGAGGCCTTCAGAGCCGGGATCGTCGATGGCCTGCTCGACTTGCCGAAAAAGCTCGAAGAGGCTCTGCCCGGCATGCACGCCAGGGCGCGCGAGCTCTCCCGCAAGTACTCGGGCGCCAAGAACTTCTTCTACCTCGGTCGCGGGCACTGCTTTCCGCTGGCCCTGGAGGGCGCGCTCAAGCTCAAGGAGCTCTCCTACATCCACGCCGAAGGCTACGCCTCGGGCGAGATGAAGCACGGCCCCATCGCGCTCATCGACCGCAGCTTCCCTACCTTTGCCATCGCCCTGAACGACGACCTGCTCCCCAAGGTCAAGTCCAACATGGTTGAAATTCAAGCCCGCCAGGGACGGGTCATTGCCCTTGCCAACGAGGGCTGCGACCTCGGGGCGGACGACGTCTGGATAGTCCCCGACGCCGGCAAGCCCCTCTCCGCCTTCTTCGTGCTGCCGGCCCTCCAGCTGTTCAGCTACGAGACCTCGGACTACCTGGGCAAGGATGTCGACCAGCCCAGAAACCTGGCCAAGAGCGTTACTGTCGAGTAGCCCGACAGGACAGGCGCCGCTCCTTCCGGCAACAGGGAAGGGGCGGCGCTCTCAGTTTCAGCCTGAACCGCGCGACGGCCTGCTACAGATAGGGCGAGAAAAGCCAGCAGGCGGCGTTGCGCAGCTTTTGCAGGGTGCCGAGGGACTGGAGCTTTTCCAGAGTTATCTCCTCGGCGTCCTCGGTCTTTTCGTCGATGTGGGCCTCGATGCCGCGGGCGAAGGCGGGACTGAAGACTTCCGTGTTCAGCTCGAAGTTGAGGCGCAGGCTTCGTGAGTCGATGTTGGCAGAGCCTATCTGGCAGTAGTAGCCGTCGATGGCCAGCAGCTTGGTGTGGGCGAAGGGCGGCTTCTGGTAGAAGATGCGCACGCCTGCCTGGAGCAGGGTCTCCATGAGGCGCTGGCTCGCCCAGTGGACAAGGGGCATGTTGTTCTTTGCCGGGAGCACCACCCTGACGTCGATTTCCTTTTGTGCGGCGGATCGCAGGGCTGCCATGATCTCGCGCGTGGGCAGGAAGTAGGGCGTCATGATGCGCACGGACTTCTCGGCGCAGGAGATGGTGCCGGCAATGAGGTCGTTGAGGGGATCCGAGCCGCCGCCCGGACCGTCCAGCACGATGCGGCACCAGCACGAGCCGCCGGCGTCGTGGCAGATGAAGGGCAGAGCCTTGTCGTAGGTGCCCGTGACGAAGCCCCAGTCCATGAGGAAGGCCCGGATCAGCTCGCCGGCCACGGGCCCCTGGCAGAGGAAGTGCATGTCCTGGACGAAAGACTTGGGATCCTCCTCCCGCATGACGTGGTAGTCGGCGATGTTCATGCCGCCGGTGAAGCCCGTGTCGTCGCAGACGAGCACCTTGCGGTGGTTGCGCAGGTTGATGGAGAGCCTGGGCGGAACGAGCTGGGGCGGCAGGAAGAAGGCCACCTTGACGCCGGCCTCCTGCAGCTTCCGGGCAGGCGTGGCAAGGGAGTAGGCGCGTCCCACGCCGTCGATGAGCACGCGCACGTCGCAGCCACGGGCGTGGGCTTCCTTCAGGGCCTCCACGAAGCGGTCGGCAATGGCTCCTGAGGTGAAGATGTAGGTTGAGAGAAAGACGTGGCGCTGGGCCTGGCGTATGGCGGAAAGCATGGCCGGATAGGCGGCGTTGCCGTTGACGAGGGGCGTTATGGCATTGCCTCCGGCAACGGGCTGGCCTGTAAGGTGGAGGCCTGGCTTGGCCATGCGCAGGATGCTGGCTGGAAGGTTCTCAAGCTCCGCAAGCCTTGGCGCAGGGTGCGCGTAGCCAGGCTCCCTGGAGGCAATGGCGCGCATGAGCATGGAGGCCCTGCTCTGGGTTCTGCCTATGCCGAAGACGACATAGAGCAGCACGCCGACCACCGGCACCATGAGGCAGATGGCGGACCAGCCGAAGGCGGAGCGCGGATCGCGCTTGGTCATGAGCGCATGGAAAACGGCGCCCCATGCCAGCAGATGAAAGCACAGGACGCCGATCTGAACGGCTATAATGAGCAAGGCTTGCCTACTTGCGAACGGAGAGCAGGTCGATGTCGGTGTTCTTGAGGACGCGCTGGGTGATGGAGCCGAAGACCAGTTCGGAGATGTTCTGCACGCCGTCGGTGAACATGACGATGAGGTCCGCATTCTCTTCGTGGGCGGTCTTGACAATGGTGTCGGCGATGACGCCGTTGCGCACGAGCAGGCTGTACTTGATGTTCTTGGACTCGAGGAAGTCCTTGACCGGCTGCAGGCGGCTCTTGCCGTGCGCCTCGTCCTCTTCCTTCTGCTTCTTGCGGTCTTCGCCGGCTACCAGCTGGGAGCCGGGGGCTTCGACGTGGAGCAGGAGGATTTCGCCGCCTTCGGCCAGCAGGGGCACGGCTTGGGTTGAGGAGCGGATGGCTCTCCAGGCGCCTTCGCGGCCTTCGACGGGAATGAGAATCTTGTTGTACATGGTGTCTCCTTAGCGGTTGATCCGCAGTTCCTGGATGATTCGCTCCACAGCGTCGCAGAGCACGGGGAGCAGATCCTTGACGGCTGCGAAGTCCCTGGAACCGGCCGCCTGGCTGACCAGGAAGGCTATTTTTGACAGCGCCCGCAGCTGCCAGGCCTTGGCGACGCCGGAGATGGCCATGGAGGCTGCTTCGACGGCTGCGAGGTTGCCTGCGGCAAATCCCTGCCTTGCCTTGAGGACGGCCTGGCTGAGTTCCTGAGCCAGAAGGGGGGCGTTTTCGCCGTCATCCCTCGTTAAAGTTTTTTTTTGACCGGCTGGCCAAAATCCATATCAAGGCTGAGCGGGTCGCTGCCTTGAGCGGCCTGGGGGGCCGTGCCGAGAGCGGGGGCTTCGCCGAAGAGGTTGGGAACGGCCTCCCCGGACGAGCCTTGAGCTGTCCGTTCAGGTGCGGCCGCAGGGGAAGGCGTCCTTTCTCCCCGTGCCTGCAGGGCTTCGCAGACGGTGCCGGCAAGGGCCTCCTCGTCAAGCGGAAGCGTCAGCGCGTGGGTGAATCCTGCCTTGGCCAGAGCGTGCCATGTGCTTTCGTCCTGCGTGACGGCCAGAATGGTGGGCAGGGGCAGGCCGCGGAGCCTGCAGGCATTCTTGACGGCATTCAGAGTGCCGGCAAGCTTGGGATCTGCAGATCGTCCCTGCAGGATAAGCATCTCTGCAGGGCTGGTTTCATGCAGGTTGTAGAGGTCGCTGGCCGCCCTGGCAGCCCGCGTCTGGCAGCCCAGACGGGAGAGGACGTTTTCAATTTGTACAGCAATGTTCGGATTGTCGGCAAGCAGTATTGTCTTGAGTCCCGGAACCTTGGCCTGGCCGGAAGGCACGGCCTCCTGTGTCCTGGCACCCTCGCTGGCAGGGCGCTGGGGCGCTGCCTGCGCCGCCTGGGAGATGGCGGGCTGGGGCGCTGGCCTGGGGACAGGCTGGACGGGTGCCTGCGCCCTGGGGGCAGGTTCCGGGCCAGGCTGCGGGGCAGGCTTCAGACCAGGCGCTGTGCCGGGTACCGGGCCGGGTACTGGGGAGGGCTGGGTGGGAGCGCCTGCGGGCACGGCGGAACCGGCCGTCTGGGCAGGCTGGCTCTGGGTGCTGTCGAGGCGCATGGTGAAGGTCACGCTGGTCTCGTCCTGCCGGCTTTCCATGCCGAGGCATCCGCCTGCGGCAACGGCAAGCTCGCGTGCCTGCATCAGGGAGAGCGGATCAGGGATGCCGGCGCCCTTGCCGGAGGCGGCAATGGAGAAGAGCAGTTCGCCTGCGTCCGAAGACCCCGGCATATGCCTGGCGGCACACCTCAGACAGCCCTTCTGCATGGCGCTGGCCGCGGTCTTGAGCAGGCTCTGGAGCACGCGCTCCAGTTCCTTGCCGTAGCCGGTGAAATGCTGGCCAAGCGTGGGGGACATGTACCAGGAAAGCCCCACGCCGTTTTTGGCGCAGACTTCGGTTGCCGCGTCGTGGGCGCGCTGGAGCAGCTTCTGGAGCTCGAAGTCCTGCCTCGTGCGGTCGGAAGCCTTGGCTGCGCTGGCCTTGCCGTCCTTGACGATGCCGGCAATGGCGCCTGCCGAGGAGAGGATGTCGTTGACGCGCTCCCTGGAGCTCGAGGGCAGGTTTTCGGAGGCGAGGGCCGAGGCGCTCTCCATGATGTCCTTGACCGGCGCCTCCAGATAGGGGGCGTAGTGGGCCCTGGGATCCAGAGAGAGTTCTGCCGGCGCCTGGGGGGCGACGGCAGCTGGGCGCTGCGCCGGCGCGCTTGGTGTCGCCGCACTTGGTGCCGCCGCGCTCTGGGAAGGCGTGGCCTGGGCGGGCACGGCGCCTTCCAGATTCAGGTCGAGGCCGCCGGCGCTCCCCTGGCCGTCCTGCGGGGACATGCCGGTCTGGCCGTCCAGCGACAGGAATCCGTCGGTCGTAGCAGCGGCCTGCCCGCGCGGCGCCTGGTCGAGTCTCGGCATGGCCTCCCTGTCCCGGCGTCCGGCGCTTTCAAGCGACGAGGGCTGGGGAAGGCCCATGACCACAAGGGCGCCGAGCGCCGTGCCCCAGAGCGGCAGGGCTGCCAGGAACTGGGGCGGGTAGCCGGACTTCATGCCGACGATGCCGGCGCACACGGCGGCCGGCGGAATGATGGAGCCGAGCAGGAGCCTAAAGGAGCCGGCAAGCCCGCAGAGGCAGGCCGCCAGCGTGGTCGGAATGAAGATGGCAAGGCCCAGAGGCCAGTATTCGGCGTAGCGGGAAATCCAGTGCATGCTGGGCACGAGGGGCAGGAGCACCAGTGCCAGACCCGGCAGGGAGAGGAGCAGGTACTGCCAGTCGAAGAGGCGCGAGTTTTCGCCGCAGCGCATGAGCGTGCGCGCGGCCATGGGGTAGAAGAAAAGGGCCAGTCCCGGCGACACCAGGGCGCAGACGGTCTGCCAGTCCATGGGGCCGTTGACGGTGCGCACGCCAAGCCAGGCCTGGGCCAGGGCGCAGACCAGATAGAGGAAGGCCCAGATGCGCCACAGCCCCTGCTCGCTTAAGGCGCGCAGCAGGCAGATGACGAGGACCACGGCCAGAATGAGCATGGCGCCGGGGCGGTAGTAGCCTTCGAAGGAGGTCGCGGCGTCCTGCGGGGTGCGCAGCATGGGCGCGAACCAGACGCTCGGCATGCTGTCCGTGCGCAGGTAGCAGACGAGGGGCGTGGTGCCGGCTTCGGGCAGGAGCATGACGCCGCGCTTGCCGGGCAGGCTCTCCTTCCACTCGGGAGTGCCGTCGGCGCCGGGCATCGGCGTGTAGAGCACCGCCCTGTCGTGAATGGCGTCGCCAAGGTCAAGCAGGTAGGTCTTGGGCTGGGCGCCCTCGGGCAGCTCCTGCAGGATGAAGCGGAACCACACCGGACCGGAGGAGGCGCCGGCAAATCCCGTCTGGCTTCTCTGCTGCAGGTAGGGCTTGAAGGAGAGCTGTCCCGTGTCTTTGCCCAGATCCTCGAGCGTGGGCGCAGGCTGAGGCTGGGCCGGGGTGGCCGCGGACGCCGGAGCCTGGGGCTTCGGCCGGTCCACCATGGCGGCCTTGGCGATGTCCAGCCTGCCTTCGGGGTCGGGCAGGACAAAGAGGTAGGGCGCAAGGTTGAGGTTCTCGTCCTTGAGCGCGCTCGGCACCATGTTCTGCAGGAAGGGATTGGCACGGGGCATGCCGGGATGAGAGGAAGCAGAGTGGTCAAGCGGGGCAGGCTGTCCCGGCAGCTGGGGGGCGCCGGGGCGCTGGGCGCCTCGCCTGTCGGCATTGAGATCGATGAGGGGAGCCGGCTTCTGCTCGGCTTTGGCCGCCGGAGCGGGCTGGGCCGCCGGCGCCTTGGGGGCTGCCAGCGGAGCCTGCGCCGTCCATGCCGCGCTGAGGAAGGCAAGGAGGCAGAGGCTTTGCCAAAAGAGTTTGAGAGAGCGCATTGCTTGTTGTGTCCCTTGGCGCGCAGGGCGCGCCGTGCAGCAAAAGAGGGAAAGAGGCGTGAAAAAGGGCGTGGGAGGGGAGCGGGGCTAGGGCAGAGACTTCAGGAAGTCGGCAAGCGCCCTTCCGTCGGGCGCCCTGGCGCCGGGGTGCTGCTGGAGCAGGGCTTCAAAGACCCTGCGGCCGCCTTCCTTGTCCTTGAGATCGAAGTAGCGGACCACGCCGGCGTTGAACTGGGCGTTGACGTGGCCGGGAACCTCGGCCAGGGCCCTTTCGAAGGCCTTGACAGCGTCGCCGTAGCGTCCGAGCGCCCTGTACATGATGCCAAGATCGGTCCACACGTCCGCGTTGGCTGGATCGAGAGCGAGGGCCCGTTCATAGACGGAGGCCGCCTCGGCTGGCCGGTCGGCGTCGAAGTAGGCGTTGCCGAGCGCGATGAGGGCGGCCTTGTCGTTGGGGCGGCTGGCAGCCTGGCTTTCCAGAGACGCGATGGGGGAATTGGCGTCGCGGCTGGCCTGCACCTGGGCCTGCTGGGCCTGCAGGGAGTCTCTGGGGGCGGGAGCGGCTGCCTGCCGCGCTGGCGCCGTGCTCTGGTCCATGGCCTGGAAGACAAGCGAGCCGGCGGCAAGGCCGGCAAGGAAGGTGCAGGCAAGGATGAAGGCAAAGGCGCCGCGGCTGAGGCTGACGCTCCCTTTGCCGGCTTTGCCGCCGGCAGAAGCGGGGATGCCAGGTTCGTCGCCCGTCTTGGAGAGGGGGCGCGGAGATGGCTGCTTTGGCATGGAGACTCCGGAACGGCAGGCCGTCGAGTTGAAGCGTTTGTTGAAGTTTTTTTCTACAACCCGCTCTGCAAAGGATCAAGAGCCGCGCGCAGGTCGCGATTCCGGAGCGGACGATCCCGGGCAGGGCCCGAAACCTGCCGGGACCGGGAGAAAAGGGCGGGGCGACGGGGATCCTACGGCCTGGCGCCCTGCTCCTGCGCGAGCTTGGCAAGCTCAGCCTCGACGGTTCTCTTCTGCTCCGCCTCGAGGTCGGGCATCTCGAGCGCACGCTTCCAGTGGGCTTCGGCCTTGGCATTGTCCTTGGCGTAGTAGCGGTAGAGCATGCCAAGGCTGGCGCGCACGGCGGCCTGGTCCTTGATGGCAAGCGAGCGCTCCATGAGTTCGCAGGCCTCCTGCTCCCTGCCCTGCTGGTGCCGCAGGTAGCCAAGCAGATAGGAGGGCATGGGGTTGGCGACGTCGGCGAGCATGGCCCTGTCGAGGAAGCCGGCCGCTGCGTCTGGCTGGCCCTGGGACATGAACTCCTGGGCCAGCTCGAGCAGGGTGTCGGCATTGCCCGGATTCTGCGCAGCTTGCGCCATGAGAGCGGCAATGCGCTCTTTTTCAGGAGAGCTTCCAGCCTGCGCCTGCTGGATCTGGGCCGGCACGCGCTTGGCGATGGAGGGCTGGGTGAAGCGGGCGTAGAGGGCGCAGGCCAGCATGGCGAGCACGCCGGCAAGGAGGAAGGCGATCGTCGCCCGCTCACATCGTCTTGTCATTGCCAAGCTCCTCCAGAAGGGAGATCTTCTTGGACAGGGCGCGCTGGCGCGCTGCGAGGAAGGCGGCGTAGAGGCCGATGCCGGCCCAGACGGCCATGCCGGCGTACATGATCCAGGATTCTGTCATTGCTGTTCTCCGTGCTCTTCCAGCCGGAAGAGCAGCCTGTCGATGCGGAAGGCCTGGTCGAGCTGGGTTTTCCTGAAGAGCAGGAGGCCGAGCCAGAACACGCCCATGGCCAGAGTGCAGAAGACGGCTGCCAGCTTCATCTCGGGCTCGAGCCCGCCGGACTCGCTGGCAAAGACCGCCGGATGGATGGAGCGCCACATGCGCGCCGAAAGGAAGACCAGCGGCACGTCCAGAAAGGCGACGATGCCGACGGCGGAGCGAACGAGGCGCCTGCGCTCGGGCGAGGCGCCGAGGGACTCCAGAATGAGGTAGGCAAGGTAGACAAACCACATGACGAGCGCCGTGGAGAGTCTGGGATCCCAGGTCCACCACACGCCCCAGGCCCGTCTGCCCCAGATCATGCCCGTGGCGAGGCAGAGCGTCGTGAAGAGGACGCCTATCTCGGCGGCAGCCCGCGCCGTCCTGTCGTAGGCCGGATCCTTCTTCGCCAGGCAGGCTATGGAGCAGACAAAGACCACGAAGAAGCTGACAAGTCCCCACCAGGCCAGCGGGAGGTGGATGTAGAAGATCTTCTGTATGGGCCCCATGACCTCTTCGATAGGCGCGTAGGCGAAGACGAGCCACTGCGAGGCAGCCAGGAGGCCTGCGCCGGCGGCCAGGAGCGCAGGCGTCCAGGGGAAGCGGGAGACGCGCATTACTCTTCTCCAGTGTAGATGAAGCGGAAAAGCAGGAGGCCTGCTCCGAGGAAGATGGCGTCGAAGGCGCCGGCAAAGCCGAGCCAGGAGCCGACGCCGCCGGGCGGGACGTCGCCGAAGACGGCCGCAAAGACGGAGATGGCGGAAAGCAGGAGCGGCACCAGCAGGGGAAAGACGAGAAGGCTTAAGAGCGACTCTCTGGCAGCCTGCCCCTGGGCCAGCGCGCCGAGCAGGGATCCCAGCGCGGCCAGGCCGGCGTCTGCCAGGACAAGCATGGCGAGGCCTTCGGCAAGAAGGCCGCTGGGCTCCTGGGCGAGAAAGACGGCTGCTGCCGGCAGAAAGACAAGCTGGCTGAGGAAGATGAGGACAAAGCCGGCCAAGGCCTTGCCGAGCCAGACGGCGGCCGGGGGAGCCGGCGCAAGCAGGAGGCCCAGGCGCTGCCCTGCCGTCTCCTCGTAGGCGTAGACGGCGTTGAAGACGAGCACCTGGCAGAAGGCGGAGGCCAGCCAGAAGATAGTGGCCGCCGTCTGCGCGGAGACGCGCTCGCCCGCCTTCTGCGAGAGGGAGAACATGAAGACGAGCAGCAGCCCCAGCAGCAGGGCCTGGACGAGGCCGGCGCTGCGGAAGAGCGTGAGGCGCACGTCCTTCAGCGCCATGGCAAGCGCAAGGCGCGTCATGGCCGCGCCTCCCCCGGCTGGGCGTCCTCCAGTTCAAGGCGCCGTTCCCGGATGCGCCAGACGCAGTCGGCAAGGGCGCGGGCGCGCGCCAGGTTGTGGCTCACGCAGACGACTGTCGCGCCGCGCTTCCTGGCCTCCAGAATCTCTTCCTCGAGCATGGTCTGCGAGGCCTGGTCGAGGCCCGTGCCGGGCTCGTCCAGCAGGAGGACGTCGGGACGCTGGAGCAGGATGCGGGCGAGGCTCAGGCGCTGGGCCATGCCGCGGGAGAAGACGCCGGCCCGCTCGTGGGCGTGCCGGGCGAGGTTGACGTGCTCCAGCATGGCGAGCAGGGCGGCCTCGCCGGCGGGAAGGCCGTGGGCCTTCTGCCAGAAGGCAAGGTTCTCGAGGGCCGTCAGGGCCGGATAGAGAAAGGTCTGGTGGCCGAGGAAGCCTATGGAGGGCTCTGCAGGCGCAAAGGAAACCTTGCCGGAGCTCGGCTGGGAGAGGCCGGCAATGATGCGCAGGAGCGTGGACTTGCCGGCGCCGTTTTCGCCCGTGACGAGCGAAACGGAGCCCTCCCTGAACTCGGCCGTGCAGTCGCGCAGGATCAGGCGCGCGCCGAAGGTCTTGGCAACATGCCTGAGCGCAATCATTGCGCTTCCGCCTTGGACCTGCGCCGGCGAAGGACCAGCAGAGGCATGAGGGAGAGGAGGGCGCCGCCTATCCACAGCCAGTTGACCAGCGGCTCGATGCTGACCTTGGCTATGGCCCTTCCCTGGCCGTCCAGGCCGGAGAGGGAGGCGTAGAGCTCCTCGCCGAGGCTGGGAATGACGTCGACTTCGGTGAAGAACATGCCGCCGAACTTGTCGTAGGCGCGCTTTTCCGGCCTGAGAACGCCAACGGCGCGGCCGTTCTTCCTCACTTCGATTTCGGCCAGCAGGAATTCGTAGCCGGGCTGCCTGCCCTGCTGGAGGCCCTTCAGGACCAGCTCGTAGGAGCCGAGCGTCTGGGGCTCGTTCTGGGCGAAGGCGATGTCTGCCTCGTTCTTGTAGGGGCCTGAGAAGGCGACGCCGAGGACGAAGAGGGCAAGGCCCAGATGGCAGCCAAGCGCGCCGAGGCTGAAGTCGGAGGCAGGCTTGCCGAGCAGCCTGAGGATCAGGAAGAGTCCAAGGCCGGCAATGGACGCCAGGGCAGCGAAGGCCGCCGTCAGGGGATGGGGCTGGGCGTAGCCGAGGAAAGCGCAGAAGCCGGCTGCCGTTGCCGCCAGGACGAGGACGGGAAGGCCCCTTCTGGCGTCGAAGGTCCCCTTCCAGGACAGAAGGGGGCATAGGGCCAGCGCCAGGGCGATGAGCGTTCCCAAAGGCAGGCAGACCTTGTTGTAGAACTTGGCGTCCAGCCCCTGCGGAGCGTCGGTCCAGAGCCTGCTGACAACGGGCCACATGGTGGCGAGCAGGATGACGAAAGCCAGCGCCAGCAGGGTGCAGGCGGTGAGCAGGAGCAGGCCTTCCCGGCTTGCCGGACTGGCGAGTCCCCTTCCCCTGCGGGGCGACTGGAAGGCAATCCCTGCGGAGAGCAGGAGCATGGCGCAGATGAAGACGAGCAGGGGCGTGCCCACGGGGCTCTGCCCAAAGGCGTGGACGGAGTCGATGACGCCGCTGCGCACCAGATAGGTGGCGAAGAAGCCGGCGATGGTCGTCAGGCTGATGAGAAAGACGTTGGTGCGGGCCAGCAGCCCTCCGCGCCGCTCCATGGCCAGCGTGTGGAAGGTGGCCGTGGCGACGAGCCAGGGGATGAGGGAGGCGTTTTCGACGGGATCCCAGCCCCAGTAGCCGCCCCAGCCGAGTTCCATGTAGGCCCACCAGCAGCCGAGCAGGATGCCGGCCGTGAGGAAGCTCCAGGCAGCGATGCAGAAGGCCCGGGAGCTGCGGTGCCAGGGCTTTTCGAGGGCGCCCTGCGACGAGCAGGCTATGGCCAGCGCCAGGCAGGAGGGAACGGTGAAGCCGCCGTAGCCGAGGAAGAGCAGGGGCGGATGGATGATCATGCCAGGGTTCTGCAGGAGGGGATTGAGCCCCCTGCCGTCGGCAGGCGCCGGCAGGGTCATGGCGAAGGGATTGCTCCACACCGTGAGGATGAGGGCGAAGAAGGCCATGACAACGTGGAAGAAGGCCCAGAACCAGAGCCTGGTCTCGGGCTGCAGGCTCCTGCAGCTCCGCGTGCAGGCAAAGACGGTGCCCATGGCAGACACGGCGAGGGCCCAGAAGAGCATGGAGCCGGGCTGTCCCGCCCAGAAGGCCGTCAGCCGGTAGAAGAGATCCAGAATGTTGTCCGTGTAGCTCGCCACGTAGTCGAGCCGGTAGTCCTTCCAGTAGAGGGCGTGCAGCAGGAGGGCCGAGGCCAGAAGCAGGCAGGCGGTGACGGCCCAGTGTCCCTTTTCGGCAAGGGAAGCATCCTGGATCTGGCGCTGCCGGATCTGGATGAGAGCCAGGCCCGCGCAGGCAAGAGAGCAGAACTGCGCGGCAAGAAGCAGGGCGTAGGCGAAGAAGTACATGGCGCGTCCTTGGAAATGCCTTGAGAGAAGCCTGTGGAAGAGGCCTGTGGAACTAGAGCTTCTGGCGGTTCTGCTTCTGGTACTTGGAGGGGCACTTCGTCATCAGCGTCTTGGCGCTGAAGGAGCCGTCCTTCTGCATGCCGCCCTCGACGATGACTTCGGCGCCTTCCTTGAAGGTGTCGGGCACCGTGCCGCGGTAGGTCACGGCGAGGGTGACGGCCTTGTCGTCCTTGTCCTCGAGCAGGAAGCGCAGGTCTCCTGCACCGTCGGGACGGGCGAGCCCCTGGGGCGCAACAGTGCCGAAGAGCCGGGCGCTGGCCAGCTTGGCGGGGTCTTGGGCCTTGGCCTCGGCCACGTTGAGGAAGTAGACGCTGTTTTCGGAAAGGCCCGAAAAGACGAGCCAGCCGAGACCTCCGGCAAAGAGGAGGGCTGCAGCGAGATAGATGAAGGTGTTCTTTTTCTGCGCCATGGGGAGACTCGCTTGGTTTGGAGGGGAGGCGCGCAGGCCTAAGCTTATGGATAGTACGCGCCTTGCATGCGCATGACAAGATAGGAATGATTATTGATAAGTCAGACGCCCGGTTTTGTCCAGCCTCCGGGAAGACTGGGAAATGCAGAATGCATCTTTGCGCATTATCGAAAGAAAAATTGAAAAAGTGATGATAAACAAAGCATGTGAATTGTATTTTTCTTCACAGCTTTGCTAATTCGACTTTACTCTTTTTTTCACAAGCTTAATGTGACATATTTCACAAAGTGAAAAGTTGTCTGGGGCGTAAAAATGCAAAGTGGCTGAGGCAAATTTTTCTTCCTATAGGCCCCGAGTTTGTGCTATGCGGAGAATAAAGGAGGCGCCACTGCGCCAAAAACGGCGGCATGGCGCCATTGAGGAGGGATTTCGTGTTGAACAAACGGTTTTTGCCAGCGACCATCGCAGCCTGCCTGCTGGGCGCCGTCGGCATCGTGGGCTACCTTGTGCCGGACGATGTCGCGAGCACCCCGCAGAGAGCCGCTCTGCCGAACAGCGGCGGTGCCGTTGTCTTCGAGCACGCGAAGCACGAGAAGCTGGGGCTGAAGTGCGCCCAGTGCCATCATGTCCATGTGGACGCGGCAAAGCAGGCCATTGCCTGCGACGACTGCCACGGGAAGAAGTTCGACGAGGCTTTCGTCAAGGATCACGCCCAGCGCTATGCCAAGGAATTCTGCGCGTCCTGCCACCACTACGAGCCTGGCCAGCACGACTGGGGACACAAGGCCCACAAGGACGACATGGGGCTGGAGTGCACTTCCTGCCACCACAGGGACACCTCCATAGAGGACAAGCCCCAGAACTGCAGCTCCTGTCACGAGGAGGGCAAGGCGCCGTCCAGGGAGAAGCCCGAGGCCGGCATGCCGCCAAGCCTCGCCGATGCCGTGCATGCCAGGTGCGCCGGCTGCCACAAGGAGTGGTTCGGCGGGAACAAGGCGCGCTCCTGCGCCAAGTGCCACAGCGTCAAGGCGCCCGAGGGCGGGCCGGCTCCCCGCCTGCACAAGAACCTGGCCACCATGAAGTGCTCCGGCTGCCACGACAGGGAGCCCGGCAAGCTCATTCCCGGCAGGATGGAAGCAAGCCACAAGCTGTGCATGGACTGCCACGACAGCATGAAGAAGGGCCCCGGCAAGAAGGCCCCCTGCACGCAGTGCCATCTCAAGTAGCCAACCAGGAAGGCTCTGGGAGGGCATCCCTCCTTCGGGCCGCATAGGGACGAATACATGAAAGAACACTTTACAATGCTGACAGACCCGCGGTTCTGCCTCTCCAACGGCGTGACGCAGCGCTTCGGCATGGGGCCCATGCCGAAGACGGTGCGCCTGAACCGCGAGGGCTTTGCCGTGGATGCGGGGATCAAGAAGAAGACGCTGGTCTATCCCTACATGCATCTGGCAACGCATCCGGCGCCGGGCAAGGGCGATCTCTTCTCGCCCATCTACGGCGTGGTGACCGACATCACGGAGCGCAGCGTCTTCGTGGACGCCGTGGAGCCCGACGAGGAGCTGAAAAAGCTCGGCGCGTCCGTCGAGAAGCTCGACCTGCTTTCCCGCGAGGAGCGCGGCGAGGAACTCGTGCCCGTGCTCAAGGGACTCGGCGTCAACACCAAGTCGCTGGGGCAGAAGTGCGAGACCCTCATCGTCAACTGCCTCAACCCCGACCCCGGCGTCACCTGGGCCGAGCCCATGCTGCTCAGCCATACCAAGACCTTCGCCCTCGGCATGGAGATGCTGCGCCGCCTCTCCCCTGCCAAGCGCATCGTCCTGGCCATCCCCAGCAACATGAAGTTCAGGCACCGCGACGTCGACATCGCCCGCGTGCCCTACCACTATCCCGCCAGCGTCAACGCCCTGGTCATCAAGAGCGTCACCGGCAAGGAGAAGCCCGAGGGCGTGGGCATCGTCGGCATCCACAACGTCTGGAGCCTCGGCCGCGTCGCCCTGACGGGCTACCCCCTGGTGGAGACGGTCATTACCATCGGCTCTCTCATCCACAACGGCAACTACATCGTCCGCGACGGCTCCACCATCGGCGAGCTGATCGACTTCGCCAACATCGAGCTGCAGCCCGGCGACACCGTCGTCCGCGGCGGCCCCCTGCGCGGCGAGAGCCTCGACAAGCTGGACCGCAGCATCACCAAGGGCGCCTCGGGCCTCTTCATCGTCGAGAGCGGCACCATTCCGCCCATGGAAGGCCACAGCCCCTGCGTGGCCTGCGGCTCCTGCTCCGCCATCTGCCCTGCGCGCCTGCGTCCCGACATGCTGAGCCGCTACGCCGAGTTCGGCCTCCACGACCGCTGCTACGACGAGTACATCACGAGCTGCCTCGAGTGCGGCCTGTGCGGCTACGTCTGCATTGCCCGCAGGCCGGTGCTCCAGTACATCAGGCTGGCCAAGGAAAAGCTCGGCCTCAAGCTCTTGAAGACGGCCGGCGTCTACGCCGAACGCGTCAGGCAGGGAGAGTAACATGAAAGACGCTACACCAACTCTGCTTCTGAGCATGAGCGCTCCGCCGTACTGGCACTGCGGACGCACCGTGCTCAAAAGAAGCATCGACCAGCTCGTCGCCCTGCTTCCCGCAGCCGCCATGGCCGTCGTGAACTGGGGCCTGCCCGCCCTCAGGGTCATGAGTCTTGCCGTGGCCGTCTGCGTGGCCGTGGAGGCCATCTGCTGCTGGGCCATGGACCGCAAGTCGACCATCGACGACTTCACCGCCGTCGTGGCCGGCCTGCTCTACTCCTTCATGCTGCCTGCCGGCGCTCCCTGGTGGATCGTGGTCGTCGGCGCCGTCAGCGCCATGCTCTTCGGCAAGATGCTCTTCGGCGGCCACGGCAACAATCCGCTCTCCACCCCGCTCATCGGCTGGGCCGTGCTCTTCATCTCCTTCCCGGTCCACATGGATCCCAACATCGTGCAGACGGCGACCTCGTTCATCGACCCGCTGGCAAGGCTCAAGTACTTCGGCGTGGCCGAGGCCAACGCCATCCCCGTGCTCGACCTGCTGCTGGGACGCCAGATCAACGCCCTCGGCGCCGGCCAGGCCGGCGCAATACTGCTCGGCGGCTTCTATCTGCTCGTCAGGGGCCAGATACGCTGGCAGATCGTCATCGGCGTGCTCATCGGCGCAGGCTTCCCCTTTGCCTACCTGCAGATGACGGACCCTGCCGCCAACGCCAGCGCAGTCTTCCACATGTGCTCCGGCTCCATTCTGCTCTGCGCCTTCTTTATGGCCACCGAACCCTGCATCGCGCCCGCGGTCTCCGCAGGCATGCTGTGCTACGGCCTGACCTGCGGGCTGATGATGTTCATCATCCGCCATTTTGGAAGCTACAGCGACGGCGCTCCCTTCGCCGTCCTGGTCACCAGTCTACTTTCGCCGTATTTCGACATGATTCGGCCCAAGCCTTTTGGAGTGAAGTGACATGGCCGGCATACTTAAAATGATTGTGGTGCTCACGGCACTGTGCGGACTGTCCGGCTTCGTCCTCTCCTACCTGAAGACCGTGACGGCCCCCGCCATCGAGGAGCAGGTGCTGCGCAACGTGCAGGGACCGGCCCTCGCCTCGGTCTTCGCCAAGGGCGAGAACAACCCCATTGCGGACCGCCACGTCTTCAAGCTTGAAGACGGCAGGGAGGTTACGGCCTTCCCCAGCAAGCAGGGCGGCAAGCTCGTCGGCGTGGCGCTCGAAGAGCACGGTGCCGGCTACGGCGGTCCCATCGGCGTCATCGTCGGCTTCAACACCGCCAACGACACCCTTGCCGGCATCGGCACGACCCAGCTTTCCGAGACGCCAGGCCTCGGCATGCGCGTGAAGGAGCCCTCCTTCCGCGAACAGTTCGCCGGCGCCAAGCTCCCCGTGAAGCTTTCGGCCCAGGGCGGCTCCATCGACGGCATCTCGGGCGCCACCATTTCGTCCAAGGGCGTCATCGAGGCCGTGGAAAAGGCCGAGGCCCTCTACAAGAAGCTCAAGCCGGAGCTCGTCCAGTTCTGGGGAGGTAAGTAACATGACCTTAATGCAGGAATTCACCAAGGGCCTGTGGAAGGAAATGCCCCCCTTCCGCCTTGTCCTTGGCCTCTGTCCCACGCTGGCCGTCACCACCTCCGCTGAGAACGGCATCGGCATGGGCGTGGCCGTCGTCTTCGTGCTCACCCTGTCCAACATCCTGGTCTCCATGATGCGGCACATCATTCCCAAAGCCGTGCGCATCGCCTGCTTCATCGTCATCGCGGCCTCGCTCGTCGTCTCCCTCGAGCTGCTCATGCAGGCCTACGTCTACTCCCTCTACGAGAAGCTCGGCATCTTCGTTCCGCTCATCGTCGTCAACTGCATCATCCTCGGCCGCGCCGAGGCCTTTGCAGCCAAGAACGGCGTGGCTGCCTCCATCGCCGACGGCCTCGGCATCGGCCTCGGCTTCACCATGGCGCTGACCTTCCTCGGTTCCCTGCGCGAGATCCTCGGCAACGGCACCTGGTTCGGCATGAGCCTCTTCGGCGATGCCTTCGAGCCCTTCCAGATCATGGTCAAGGCGCCGGGCGCCTTCATCTGCCTCGGCCTCATCCTTGCCGGCATGAACTGCATCAACCGCTGGCAGGCCCACCGCACCGGCACCGAGCCGGTGAGCATCGGCTGCCAGGCCTGTGGTGCCAGCTGCAAGTCCTGCCAGCTGCAGATGGCCATGCCCGAAGATGCCAAGAAGGGAGTGTAAGCAATGGATATTCTGGCAATCTTTGTTTCGGCCATCTTCGTCAACAACATCCTGCTGTCCCAGTTCCTCGGCAACTGTCCCTACCTTGGCTGCTCCAGGGAAAAGGGCGTCGCCGTCGGCATGGGCGCGGCCGTCATCTTCGTCACCGTCGTGGCCACCCTCTTCACCTGGCTCATGCAGCACTACGTGCTCGACCCGCTCAAGCTTGGCTACCTGCAGACCATCGTCTTCATCGTGGTCATCGCGGCCCTCGTGCAGTTCGTCGAAATGTTCCTCAAGAAGATGGTGCCCCCGCTCTACCGCTCCCTCGGCATCTACCTTCCCCTCATCACGACCAACTGCGCCGTCATGGGCGTTGCCCTGCTCATGCAGCGCAAGGGCTACGACCTGGTCACCTCGCTCTTGTACGCGGCCGGCTACAGCTCCGGCTTCCTTCTGGCGCTCCTGCTCATGGCGGGCATACGCGAGCGCCTGGACACCTGCCGCCTGCCGAAGACCATGGCCGGAACGCCCATCGCGCTGGTGATGGCCGGCCTCATGTCCCTCGCCTTCATGGCCTTCAAGGGCATGGCCCAGTAACGGGAGGAATCTAGCTATGGTTACCTATTCCATCCTTGCCATGCTCGGCCTCGGCATGGCCGCCGCCGTGCTGCTGGCCGCGGCCTCCAAAGTCTTCGCGGTCAAGGAGAACCCCAAGATAGTCGCCGCCCTCGAGCTCTTGCCCGGCGCCAACTGCGGCGGCTGCGGCTTTGCCGGCTGCGAAGGCTACGCCACCGCCGTCGTCACCAACCCCGACGTGCCGGCCAACCGTTGCTGCGCGTCCTCGTCCGAGGCCATCGTCGCCCTTGCCGAACTCGTGGGCAAGACCGTTGCCGAAGCCGACCCGCTGGTCGCCATGCGGCGCTGCGACGTGTACGCCGGCAACGTGGCCCAGCGCTACGAGTACCAGGGCATTCCGTCCTGCGCCGCGGCCTCCCTGCTGCGCGGCGGCACCAATACCTGCAGCCACTCCTGCCTCGGCTACGGCGACTGCGTGCGCGCCTGCCCCTTCGATGCCATGCACATCGTCGGCGGCCTCGCCTGCGTGGACATCGGCTCCTGCACCGGCTGCGGCACCTGCGTTTCCGCCTGTCCCCGCGGCGTGCTCGAGCTCATTCCGGCCCGCGCCCGCGTCTGCGTGCCCTGCAACTCCAGGGACAAGGCCAAGGCCGTCACGGAAATCTGCGACACCGGCTGCATCAAGTGCGGCCGCTGCGTGCGCACCTGCCCCGCCAAGGCGCTCAGCGTCGTGGACGGGCGCATCGAAATAGACCACAAGCTCTGCCTCTCCTACGGCCGCGACTGCAGAGAGGCCTGCGTTGACGCCTGCAAGCGCCTCATCCTGCGCCGCATCGACCTCCTGAACCAGCGCGTGGAGCAGGCTCCTGCGTCCACGTCCGAGCAGGAAAAGTCCGAGGCGCCGGAAGCTCCCGCAGCCGTCATCCAGCAGGCCCAGGAAGCCACAAAGGAGCAGCCCCATGCCTAAGCGCGCGACCCAACTGAACAGAAGAAGCTTCCTTGCGGGCATGGGCGCCCTGGCCGGCATGGCCGCAGCGCCCTCTGCCGTCCTTGCCCTGGACTCCGCAAAAGAGAGCTACCAGCAGACCGCCCTCTTCATGGGCACGGTCGTGCGCATCGACATTGCCGGCGCGCCCGTTTCCCTTGCCGAGGACGGCGCGGCAAAGGCCTTTGCCGAAGGCCGCCGGCTCGAGGCTGTGCTCACCTGCCACGAGGCCTCGTCCCCTCTGGGCGTGCTCAACAGCCAGGGGTCCCTTGCCGATGTGCCCCGGGAGCTTGGCGCCGTCATGCGCCAGGCAGCCGACATCCATAGCCTCTCCCAGGGCCGCTTCGATCCCACGGTCCTGCCCCTGCTCTCCCTGCTTCGGTCAGCGCGGGAGGAGGGCAGGCGCGTGGAGCCCAAAGAGCTTGCGGAACGCCTCGAGCTCGTCGGCTTCGGTCGCGTGCGGCGCTTTGACGGGCTTGGCATAGAGAGCGGCATGGGCGTGACGCTCGACGGCGTCGCCAAGGGCTACATTGCCCAGGCCATGGCCCGCGTCCTTGCCCAGACTGGCCTTGCCAACTACATGGTCAACGCCGGCGGCGACATCGTGGCCTCTGGCCTCTCCTCCTCAGGCGCTCCTTGGCGCGTTGCCGTGGAGGATCCGCTCCGTGCCGGAGCCTACCCCTGTGCCGTCTCTCTGACGGACAGGAGCCTTGCTACTTCCGGCGTCTACGAGCAGGTCCTGCTCGACGGAAGCCGGAGCCATCTCGTCATCCCTGCCTCCCAGGCCATGGCCGACTGCGTCAGCGCCAGCGTGGCAGCGCCCGACTGCGCCCTTGCAGACGCGCTCGCCACGGCCTTTGCCGTCATGGAACCTGCCAAGGCTGTTCAGCTTGCCGATGCGATTCCGGGCGTGGGATGCCTCCTGCTCCTGCGCAGCGGCGGTTCGCTTGCCTCGAGAGGCTGGAGCGCGTAGCGCCAAAGAGCCATCTCTGGCCATCCAGGCTCCAGCGGGGGACATTCCCCTGCTGGGGCCTTTTGCTTTGGCGGGAGAAAAGCGTACCCAATCTTGAGACAGGCATGGTCCGGCACCCCCGAGCATGCGGCAAGATGGACGGTAGCGACATTGCCGGCTGGCACCGGAAAAAGACGGGCGCCGGAAACCTGTGGTGGTTTGCCGGCGCCTGTCAGGAAAGCGGACTGCGCAGATATGTTACTTCTTCAGCTTGAAGGAGTTAAGGATCTTCTCCATTCCCTCAGTGTCGGTGCCACCCAAGGTGATGGCCGAGAACTTGCCCGCAGCCTCGTTGAAGTTGACGACAATGGTGATCTTGGTGCCATCGGATTCGCCACTAAGCACCCAAGCGTCCCCTTTTTGAGAGGGGGTAAAGCCGGTGGCTTTTGTCAATGCGTCAATGATTTCCTTGGATGATTTGCCACCCGTAGGATGGACGTCTACCTGGAAGCTGGTAGACTGGTCATTCTTGGTTATTTGCACGCCATTCTCTTTTGCCGTTGCCGCCCAGCCTTCAGGCACGTCTACAGTGAAACGCCAGTCTGCAGGGCCGAATTCCTGGACGGCGGCGGAGGCGTTGCCGGCGAAGGCGAGGCAGGCGGCGCAGAGGAGGGAGGCAAGAATCTTTTTCATATTATTCTCCTTGCTGTTGGCAGAGTTGATGTGCGGTGGAACGTCGTCTGCCTATCTCGCGAGCGCCCCTGCTACATAATAAAAAGCGCTACTTCTGATGTTGAAGTAGCGCTTCGAAGCTATGCTTCGCCGGACAGTTCGGGAGATCTGCCGGCATAGGGCGTGGACCTACTTCTTCTCATCGAGCGTATCGATGAAGGAGGCACCCTTCTGCAGATCGCCAGTAATGGAGATGCAGACGAACTTGTCGCCCTCAACGGAAACGGAGATCATGGTTGCCTTGCCCTGGATGGTGCCCTGCACAGTGTAGTTGTCGGCATTCTTGCTGACTTCCTTGGCATCTTTCATGCCAGCCTGTTCGGCAACGGCTTTGCAGAGGGTTTCGGCATTGGCGCCGCCGTTCTTGTCGACGGCAACGACGACATTGCAGGTTTTGTCGGCGCTGAGGAAGGAGGCACCGTTCGGAGTTGCGGTGGGGGTCCAGTCCTTGACGTCGATAGTGAAGCGGGCGAAGTCGGGGCCGAATTCCTGGACGGCGGCGGAGGCGTTGCCGGCGAAGGCGAGGCAGGCGGCGCAGAGGAGGGAGGCAAGAATCTTTTTCATGGGAGTTTCCTTTGCCCGTAGGCAGTGAAGAATTTGGGATTGTTATGGAAAGGCGCGGAAAATATTATGTCCGCTTCGTTCTAGTGTGCACGAGATCAGTTGCAGTTGCAAGGAGACTACTGGAGATTGGCAGTGCCGTCGCCCTTGAGGGTGATCTTGGTAACGCCGCTGAGGTCGAGGTTCTGCCAGTTCACCTGGGCGCCTTCGTTATCGACGGCAATGAGTTCCCAGCCCTTGTCGCCACCCTGGATGTCGACAGTGAGGGACTCGCCACTTTCGAGCACTTCCTGGCCAAGGAGATCCTGGGCAGGGCCACTGGCATTGGAATCGACGAGGCCAAGCTGCTTGATGGTGAAGTCGCATCCGTTGACAATGGCGATTTCTCTGGCGCTTGAAGATACGACGCCGAAGCAGAGGACAAGGAGAGCGGTAAGAAGAAGGGTGCGAAGCTTCATTGATCTACCTTTTAATAAGGTTATATTTATGGGATGCTGAGTCTGCAGGAAAGAAGTCCCCAGTATTGCATGCGTTCAATGAACTTGGCTAAGGACGAATGGAGCTATTCCGAAGGCAGAGCGTCTATGGCTTCCCTAATTGTCTTGTCGGGGTTCTTAGCGCAAAATTCGCCCATATGCTCGCCGAGCTTTTTCGTCCACTCATCGCTTATAACGGTATTGTCAGATTCAGCGCTGAGATAGCCATCAATCCACATCATCAGGAGTGGCATATCGTTTTGGTCAGAAATAAGCTCTTTACATGTTGTTTTCATTACGTCCTTCGTTTCAGCCTGAGCCGCTAGAGGGACAGAGAGTAGAAATGAAGCAATAATAGCACCAAAGATATAGTTTTTCATGATGTCAATCTCCATAAAAATAATAATATAGGATATTACTTTACGTTATTATTTAACAGAACTAAGAACGGTTTCACTTGGATTTTTGGTGCAATATTCAGAAACATGCTTCACTAATTTTTGCATCCATTCTTGATCCATGAGCGTATTGTTCTTTTTTTGGCTCAGGTAGCCGTCAAGCCAGAAGATCATAAGAACTCTTTCTTTATCACCCATCTTCATGAGTTGTTCGCATTTGATCTCGCCCATGTCGAGATCTTCGGCATGGGAGGCGACAGGCAGAGACAGGCTCATGAGACCGGCACAGAGAAGGGCAAAAAGCATTTTTTTCATTTTCGGGCACCTTTGCTGAAGGTAAGGGTTGCAGTGTTGCGGGCGAATCTGCCTGCGATGGCGGAACCGCTATGGTTAAGCGCAAGTATCAAGACTTTCGGGAGAGATCAATCACCGTGAGGGGTGAAGTTGTTCTTGATGAGGGTATTGGATGGCTTTTTCAGTGCATTTTGCTCCTCTCCTGTCGTTTGTGCCAGTCCAGACATCGGCTTGAGGATGCTTGAACGGCTGTCCTGAAGGCTGTGCCGGTTGCAGGCGCGCGGCGGACCGCCGTCTTGACAGAGGAAGGAGAGGGAATCGCGCAATGGAAATCGCGCAAGCGCCTGTCACCCGTGTCGCCACCTTGCCATGGCCTGAACGGTTCTTCGTCCTCCTTACTGATGAAATACGCTGTTTTTTTTTCACAAGGCATCGCCTAAAAGGGTGATTGGGCTGGTTTTTGGCATGGTCGTTCACTTTTGCGCGATTTAGCTGTAGAGTCGTGGCGTTAGCATGGAGGGGATATGGCTGTTTCCGGCACCGATAGTTCGAGCGCGCTCCCGGCTCTTGGCGCCACGGCGTGCCTGTTAGCCGCAGCCTACCTCTGCTTCATCGAGGGCAGAGGGGTGGACGAACTTCCTTTCGCTCTGCCTGTCGCGCTCGCCCTGATGCTTGCCGGACTGCTTGCCGGCGGATGGCTCTTCGGGTTTCGGACTGTCAGAAGCATCGGCGCCCTGTCCCTGTTCGCGCCGAGCCTGTCTTCCGCCCTGCTCTGGGCTGGTGCTGGATGGCTCGGCCTGGAGCAGCTGGCCTATGGGGCCTGCTTTGCCGGTACCATGTCTCTTCCGCCTGTCATGAGTCTGCTCTACAGGCAGAGCCGCACTCCCGGACTGCACTTTGGCGTTGCCATGGCCATGGCCAGCTTCTTTTGGCTCTTCCTCTACTTTCTGCCGCAAAGCCCCTCAGACGACTCTGTCATGTACGCCCTCGCAGGCCTCGAGGCCTTAGGCGGCCTTTTTGCCGTCTGGGCCTTCAAGGGGGGCAGGCCCTCTGATGAGGAGGGGGACGAGCCCGAGCATGCCGTGCGCCAGCGCATGGAGTCCCTCCGCTACCTGACTGCCCTGGCAGCCGTCTACTTCCTCCTCAGCGCCTTCATCGACATCGCCTTCTACCGCATCCATACGACAGCCTTTCCCGTGCCGGCGCACGTGCATCTCTACACCTGGGGCGCCTATCCGCTGACAGGCCTGTTTATCGACAGGCAAGGTTGCGACGTACGCCTGCTCCTCGTCGGCGTTGCCGTCGTTTTTCTGGCGCCCTTTCTGGTCGTGTTCAGCGACGACTCGGTCTTTTTCTGGGCGCTGTACACGCTTAACATCGTGTGCCGGGGCGTCGTTCTGCTCTATCTGCTCCTCGTCTTCGGCCGCATAGGCCGTCGCTTCGACCGCCTGGGCCTTGCCATGGCAATGCCCCTTGTCGCCGCTTTCGCGGCCTGGCTCGGCATGCTCCTCCTCATCGAGCGCGTTCCCGGCGTTATGCCCGTGATGCTCATCTGCCTCGTCTTTTCAGCTTCCTTTAGCTATATCAGCGCGAAGATACAGTATGCGCTGACGCTTTCGGGCATCGGGGCCGAAGAGGCCGAGCCCGGTGAAGAAGCCGGGCGCGGCGGTCCGGCCCAGCAGGCTGTCAAGGACGAGGCCGGCACGGCATCGAGGGCGCTTGCCCTGTTCTCGTCGAAGTACGGTCTCTCGGCCCGCGAGCAGTCGGTGCTCCTGCTCCTGACCGAAGGCGCGGACACGGCTTCCATCTGCCAGGGGCTCTGCATCTCGGAGAACACTCTCAAGACGCACGTGCGGCAGATTCTGCGCAAGACCGAGGCGCGCAACAGGGTTGCGCTCGTGGCCCGCTACTTCAGCGAGCAGCGGAAGCTCTACGAGCAGGACGGGGCTGAAAAATCGGCATAATCTGCCCTTCGACGTAGGCGACGTCCTTGATGTCGGGACGCAGGCGCCTGATCACCTTGCAGGCTTGTATGGAGCGCACACCCTGCAGGGAGACGACGAGGACGGGCCGTCCGGAAGGAAGCTTCGGCGCCAGCCTGGCAAGCGCAAAAAGCGGCGCGTTGACGGAGCCGCGCAGGTGCCTGTCCTTGAATTCGTGGGAGGTGCGCACATCGACAATGAGCAGGGACGGCGTGTCCCTGATGTACGCCCAGGCTTCCTCCACGCTGAGCTTCTCGTAGCTTGCCGAAGGGCGGGCCGGCCTGCCGAAGAGCTCGTAGGCGGCTCCTTCGGCAAGGCACAAGAGGGCTATGGCGACCGCAAGCGCTCCTGTGCGCCGTGTCCAGAATGCTGCCATGGCTCTCCTCCCGTGTCGTGGCGTCTGCGCCACTATCCCGCAACCATAGGCCGGGGTCAAACGGTAGGCGCGCAAAATGAGGGCAAACTGCCGGAAAGAGCCCGGCTTGGGGCGAAATTCACCCTCTTGGGGGATGAAGAGTATCCCGGAAGCATATACAGTGCGCCTGTTCATCCTGCCACCGGCGCAGCTCACCGCGCTGCCGGGGGCGACCTCAAGGGGGGGGTACGTGAAACGTCTGCTCTGCCTGCTGATTCTTGCGCTCCTTGCGCTCCCTGCGCCTGCCTGCGCTGAGACCTGGGCCATCTATTTTTATCTGTGCGGAAGCGATCTGGAGTCGAAGCACGGCGTGGCTTCGCGGGATCTCAAAGAGATTACGGAGACCGCTATGCCATCCAACGTGACCTTCATCGTGGAGACTGGCGGCGCGAAAAAGTGGAAGTTCCCGGGCGTCCAGCACAACAAGCTGCAGCGCTGGAAGATCGAGAACGGAAAGATGAAGCTGCTGGAGAGCCTGCCGAAGGCCAGCATGGCAGCGAAGGAGACGCTTGCCTCCTTCGTCAAGTTCTGCACGCAGAACTATCCGGCTGACCATCAGGTGCTCATCATGTGGGATCATGGCGGAGGCAGCGCGCTTGGCATGTTCAACGACGAGCTCTACGGCGATGCCAGCATGAGCCTGAAGGAGATGCGCGAGACCTTCGCCTCGGTCTTCGGCGCAAAGCCATCGAAGAAGCCTTTCGACATCGTTGGCTTCGATGCTTGCCTCATGGCCACCTTCGACACGGCCTGTGCCATGGAGCCCTTCGCCAAGTATCTGGTGGCCTCGGAGAACACGGAGCCCGGCAACGGCTGGGGCTACGATCACCTTTTTGACGCCATGCGCAACAAAGCGCCGGCCGATGCGCAGGAGTGCGGCAGGATGCTCTGCGACGGCTTCATGGATGGCTGCAGGGAATACGAAACGGACCGGGACGCAACGCTGTCGCTTGTCGATCTCAGCAAAATTTCCGACCTGAAGGTGTTCTACCACATGCTCGGCATGGAGGCCGTTGCCTACGCAGTGGACCACGAGAACTTTGCACAAACCTATGCCCGCCTGGCCAAGCAAGCGGAGAACTATGTCAACTCCAAGTCCGAAGGCTATTCGAACATGGTCGATATGGGGACCTTCTACTCCAAGATGAAGGAGCACCTGCCGGAATTCACCGGTCCGTTCCTTGAGCAGCTGGACAGGGCCGTTGTCTACAAGGTGCACGGCAGATCCAGAAATCCTTCAGGCCTTTCCTGCTACTATCCCTACGACACGAGCCGATCCAAGTTCAACGCCATGATGGAGTCTGGGGTCGTGACGCCTTTTCTGCTGATGGCCGGCCTGAAGCTGGGCTATCTCAACGAGGAGACGGTGATACGGCGTCTTGAGGGCATAGTGGAGGAGATATCCCATTACGAGAAGGAGCAGGAAAGCCCGCAGGAAGGCGCCGTCGCCCAGCCGGCCACGCCCGCCCCGCAGGGGCCTTCGGGCGGCCAGACTCCCTTTGTGCCGCAGGTGCCTGTCATTGCCCCGGCACCGTCCTCCAGCCATGACGGGGGCGTGACAGCCGCGGCCGGCTCCCTCGGCGTCATCCTTGGTCGGGCTGGTTCCGCCGGAGACGGGGGCGTGGCAGCCGCGGCCGGCGCCGTCGGCACCCTCCTGGCTCGCGTTGCTCCCGAAGGCGGAGGCGCTTCCATCGAGCGCATCGCCACATTGCTTTCCGGGTTCAACGTCAAGCCGACCGAAATTCTGGACATGGACAAGCTTGAGGACTTCGAGGTCAGCGTCAACGACGACGGCGACGCCGTGCTCGATCTTGGCGCCGACATCGCCCAGAAGCTGGAGAGCGTCCACTTCCGCCTCTGCTACTACGACGAAAAGAAAGACATCATCCTGTATCTCGGCTCGGACGCCGACATGGATGCCGACTGGGAAAAGGGCGTGTTCAAGGACAATTTCCGCAACGTGTGGCCCGCGCTCAATGGCCATCTTGTCTTTATGGAGATCACCGAGGAGGGCAAGCACGTCAACCGCTACATGGTGCCCATTCTGCTCAACGGCAAGCGCTGCAACCTTGTCGTCGACTACGACTTTGACAAATCGGCCTATGAAATCATCGGCGTGCGTCCCGCGTCCGAACAGAATGGCGTGCTGGTCGAGCGCGCCCTTCTCCAGCTGAAGAAGGGCGACCGAGTCCAGACCCTTCTGCAGAAGACGAGCATCGAAAAGGACGACGACTTCGAGGAAGTGCCCGTGGACGAGTTCATCCTCGGCGACAAGGTCAATATCAAGGACGAGGACATGGGCGACGGCAAGTTCATGTTTCTGTTTGAAATGACGAATCTCAAGCAGGAGAGCGCCACGTCCCAGGTTGTCCACTTTGAGGTCAAGCACGGCAAAATCACAACAGAAGTGCTGGACTAGGATCCAGCGCTGGGAGGTATACGAGTGCATACATTCAGCAAACTGGCCCTGCTGTGCGCAGGGCTCATGCTCGCGGGTCAGGCCGTGGCCGCGACTCCGCAGTTTGGCAGGGACGCTTCCATGAAGGATGCGACCAAGGCAAGCATGGAGAAGAACCGGCAGGAGACCGCCGTGCTCGACTTCGGGCCACAGGACGACTTTGCCGATGCCGAGCGCGGCTTCATCGCGCCCCTCCTGAACGGAGGCAAGGTCGTCGACAAGAATGGCAAGGTGGTCTGGGACTTGGCTGCCTGGGACTTCGACAAGCAGGGCAAGGACATGACGAGCGCTTCCCAGGCGCCCGCCACCGTCAATCCCAGCCTGTGGCGCCAGTACAAGCTCAACATGAAGTCCGGCCTCTTCAAGGTAACGGACCGCATCTACCAGGTCAGGGGCGCCGACATATCCAACCTGACCGTCATTGAGGGCGACACCGGCCTCATCGTCGCCGACCCCCTCATTTCCGAGGAGTGCGCCAAGGCCGCCCTCGACCTCTACTACGCCCACCGTCCCAAGAAGCCCGTCAAGTACGTCATCTACTCGCACAGCCACATCGACCACTACGGCGGCGTCAAGGGCATCGTCTCGCCCGAGGACGTCAAGGCGGGCAAGGTCCAGATCGTGGCGCCCGAAGGCTTCATGCAGGCCGCCATGTCGGAGAACGTCAATGCCGGCGTCGCCATGGGCCGCCGCGCGCACTACATGTACGGCGACTACCTCAAGCCCGGCCCCAAGGGCCACGTGGGCACGGGTCTCGGCATCATGAACTCCCTCGGCACCACCGGCATCATCCCGCCCACCATCGTCATTGAGAAGGACGGCCAGACCGTCAGCATGGACGGCCTCGACTTCGTCTTCCTGCTGGCCCCCAACACCGAAGCGCCGGCGGAGATGCACTGGTACATTCCTGCGCTCAAGGCCCTGACTTGCGCGGAGAACTGCTGCCACACCATGCACAACCTCTACACCCTCAGGGGTGCCAAGCTGCGCGATCCCCTGAGCTGGAGCCGCAGCATCGACAAGACCATAGCCGCCTTCGGCGCCGAGGCCGAAGTCATGTACGGCATGCACCACTGGCCCGTCTGGGGCAGCGAGCGGGTCAACAAGATGCTGCACATGACGAGCGATCTCTACCGCTACATCAACGATCAGGTCCTCCATCTCGCCAACCAGGGCAAGACCATGATCGAGATAGCCGAGGAGTTCAGGCTCCCGAAGGAGTTGGCCAAGTTCTTCGCCCTGCGCGGCTACTACGGCTCCCTGAACCACAACGTCAAGGCCGTGTACAACTTCTACCTCGGCTGGTTCGACGGCAATCCCGCCCATCTGCACGTCCTCACCCCCGAAGCCTCGGCAAAGAAGTACGTCGAGTACATGGGCGGCGCCAAGAACGTCATCAAGCGGGCCCGCGAGGACATGGCCAGAGGCGAGTACCGCTGGGTGGCTCAGGTGCTCGACCATGTCGTCTTCGCCGATCCCTCCAACAAGGAGGCCCGGCTGCTCGAGGCCGACGCCCTGGAGCAGCTCGGCTACCAGGCCGAAAGTGGCCCGTGGCGCAACTTCTACCTCTCCGGCGCCATGGATCTGCGCACCATGGGGGCGACTGCCAAGGCACCTGTCGGCGGCGCGGCGGGCCGTGCCGGCATGCCGGCAGACCTCTACTTCGGCTGGCTCGGCATCCGCCTCGACAGCGCCCGCGCGGAGGGCAGGAACGACCGCGTGCTGCTGAAGCTCGGCGAGGAAGGTACCTGGGTGCTGGAGCTTGCCAACAGCGTGCTGCACGCAGCGAAGGTCAAGGACGGCGCGTCCGGTGATGCAGGCGTCACCCTCGAAGGATCCTTGCCGCTGGTGCAGGGCGTGCTCGAGGGCGTCCTTCCCCTGGACAAGGCGAAGGAAAAGGGACTCAAGATTTCGGACGAGGCCAAGCTTGCCAGCTTCGCTGCCCTGTTCGACAAGTTCTCTCTCACCTTCAATCTCGTTGAGCCCTAGGAATTGTTCTTCAAGATCTTCAAGGCGTCTCGGTGCGCCGGTTTTTGCCGGCGCGCCGGCGCCTTGTGCGATGCCGGGGAGCCTGGGGTGGCTGCCGTCTCCGGACCTGAACCGTGCAGGCAGGCTATAAAAAAGTTAGACTGCCGGAACTTCCCTGTGTATTCTGAAAGAGCATTCGTCCCTACCCATCTCTAACTCAAGGAGACTGCCATGGCTTTTGAAGTCTTTATGGATGCACCTGCCCTTCCTCTGAGCAGCGCTGACGTGAAATTCGTTGTTCGTGAAGACGGCGAGAAGATAGGCGAGCTCCAGATTTCCAAGGGTGCCGTTGAGTGGTTCCCCAGGGGCGCCGCCGAAGGCTACGACATTGGCTGGAAGAAGCTCGGCGAGCTCATCGTCGCCAACGGCCAGCTGGGCGCCAAGCGCTAGCGCGTCCTGCGCCGTCCCAGACTCTGGGGCGGATCAGCTTTTCTGCCGGAGCGGCAGGCGGAGGGAAGATCCTTCAGCCTGCCGCTCCGTCTGCTTCTGCCCGCTAGATTTCCGGCAGGAGCCCGTTCCTATCCTTGGCTGAGGCGTCGCCGGGACGGGGAGCCGGTTCAGCCGGGGGCTCCCCGCCGCTTCCGTCGCCGGAGCCTTCGCCGTGCTCCTCCTTGAGCCCGAACCACCACACGTAGAGGGCGGGCAGGAAGAGGAGCGTGAGTACCGTTGCCACGGCGAGCCCGCCCATGATGGCATTGGCCATGGGGCCCCAGAAGACGGTGGGTGCGATGGGGAGCATGCCGAGCATGGCGGCCACGGCCGTGAGCATGATGGGCCTGCAGCGCACGGTGGCCGCCTCCACCAGGGCGTCCCATTCGGAGACGCCAGGCTTCTTCTCGACGCCTATCTGGTGCACGAGAATGACCGAGTTGCGGATGATCATGCCGATGAGCGCCACGATGCCGAGCAGCGCCACGAAGCCCATGGGATTGCCCGAGATGCCGAGCCCCAGCACCACGCCGATGAGGCCTGCCGGCGCGACCGCGACGACGAGGAAGAGGTGCCTGAAGTCCTGCAGCTGGATCATGAGGACAACGAGCATGAGCATGATCATGTAGGGAATGGTGGCCATGACCGAGGCCGAGGACTTGGCGCTCTCCTCAGTGCTGCCGGCAGGGGCGATGCGGTAGCCCTGCGGGAGGGTCCTGGCGTAGTCCGCAAGCTTCTTCCCGATGCGGGCGGCCGCAACCTCGCCGAGGACGCCGGGCAGCACCTGTGACTTGATGGTGACGGTGGGCCTGCGGTCGCGCGACCACACCAGCGGGTAGTCCTGCACGTAGGCAGCCTCCGCGATGACGCTCATCGGCACGGAGGTGCCGTCCTTGAGCTGGATGTCCAGGTTGCGCACGGCTTCGATGCTGGTCCGGGTGTCCTTGTCTGCGCGGAAGACGACATCGACAAGGTAGATGTCGTCGCGCACCTTGGTGACGGAAGCGCCGGTGACGGCTGCATAGGCGAGCTGGGCCGCGGCCGAGCTCGACAGACCGAGGCGCCGTGCCTCCTCCTGACGGATCTTGAGCACGAGCTTGCGCTGCTTTTCGCCCCAGTCGAAGCAGGTTTGGGAGATGTCGGCATCCCGGCGCACGATGTCCGCCGCCGTGCGTGCGTACTCCTGGACCTTGTCCGCATCGGGACCGGTGAGCCTGAACTGCACGGGCCAGCCCACGGGCGGCCCCAGCTCCAGCGTGGACACCCGGCACACCGCTTCCGGGAATTCCCGGCCGAGGCGTTCGTTGAGCCTTGCGATGACGCGCTCGCGCTCCTCGTCGCCCTTGGTGACGATGACGGTCTGGGCGAAGAAGTCGTTGGCCAGCTGCTGGTCAAGGGGCAGGTAGAAGCGGATGGCGCCCTGGCCCACGTAGGAGGACCAGTGGTCCACGTCCCTGTCTTCGGCCAGAATCTGGTCCACGCGCCTGGAGACGCGGTCTGCGTCGAAGATGGAAGCGTTCTGGGCCAGCGTCATGTCCACGAGCACTTCGGGCCTGGTCGAGTGCGGGAAAAACTGCTGGGGAAGCCAGGTGAAGGCCTTCACGGAGAGGGCAAAGAGCACAATGGTGCCGATGACCGTTGTCCTGCTGTGCCGCATGCACCAGAGCAGCATGGCGTGGAAGGCCCTGGCGCCGCGGCCGGGTCCCTTGTGCGCGGCCTGCATGCGCTCGCTCAGGACCCGCATGCCGATGGCAGGGGCGAAAAGCACGGCCACGAACCAGGAGACCACGAGGGCCATGGCAACGACGGCGAAGAGGGAAAAGCAGTATTCGCCGGCCATGCTCTTGGACATGCCGATGGGGATGAAGCCGATGATGGTGACGAGCGTTCCCGTCAGCATGGGGAAGGCCGTGTTGGTATAGGCGTAGGTGGCGGCGCTCTCCTTGTCCCAGCCATGCTCGAGCCGGCTCACCATGCTCTCCACGGTGATCATGGCATCGTCCACCAGCAGGCCAAGGGAGATGATGAGGGCGCCCAGGGACACGCGCTGCAGGTCGATGCCGAAGAACTGCATGCCAAGGAAGACGAAGGCCAGCACAAAGGGGATGGAGAAGGCGACCACAGTGCCGGCCCGCATGCCGAGGCTGAGGAAGCTTATGCCGAGGACGATGGCCACGGCTTCAAAGAGGGCTTCCGTGAACTCGGAGACCGCATCGCGCACCACTTCGGGCTGGTTGGCCACGAGACGGGCTTCGATGCCGGCGGGGAGCTCCTGGACGAGGCGTGTCATGAGCGCCTCCAGCTCGCCCTGCAGCTGGAGGATGTTGCCGCCCTTCGCCATGTTGACGGCAAGGCCGATGGCGTCTTTGCCGTTGACTCGGAAGAGGGGGGAGGGCGGATCGTCGTAGCCTCGGTAGACATGGGCGATGTCGCCGAGGCGTATCTTTTTGCCGCCTGCGGCGTAGATGGTGACGTCGGCAAGCTCCTCTGCCGTGAGGATGCGGCCCGTGCTCTCGACGAGGATGCGCTCGCGCTCCGTCTGCATGGTGCCGCCCGGCATGAGGGCGTTCTGCCGCTTCACGGCCTCCATCACCTCCTGCTGGCTGACGCCGAACTTGGCGAGGATGCGGGGCGAGCACTCCACGTAGAGCTTTTCCTCCTGCAGCCCCAGAAGTTCCACCTTGCCGACGCTCCTGATGCGCAGAACCTCGGTGCGGATGTTCTCCACGTAGTCCCGAAGCTCCCTGTGCGTGAAGCCGTCTGCCGTGAAGCCGTAGATGATGCCGTAGGTGTCGCCGAACTCGTCGTTGAAGAAGGGGCCGACGGTCTCCTCCGGCAGGGCGTGGCGTATGTCAGCCACCTTTTTGCGCACCTGGTACCAGATGTCGGGCACCTCGCCCTTGGGCGTCGAGTCCTGCAGGTAGACGAAGATGGTGCTTTCGCCGGGCTTGGTGTAGCTCTTGAGGTAGTCGAGGCGGGGCGTTTCCTGCAGCTTGCGCTCGATGCGGTCCGTGAGCTGCTTGCGGGTTTCTTCGATGTCGGCGCCGGGAAGGTAGGCTTGGACCACCATGGCCTTGATGGTGAAGGGCGGATCCTCGTCCTGTCCCAGCGCGAAGTAGGCTCGCAAGCCCGCCAGCGCCACGAAGATCATGAAGAAGAGCATGAGCGGGCGGTGGTGGATCGCCCATTCGGAGAGGTTAATCCTTCCCATGGCCGTCCTCGCTTTTGCCAGTGCGCTGCAGGGGCGGAACTGCCTCGACGCGCTGCCCTTCCAGCAGCGCCTGCCCGCCTTCCGTCACGAAGACGTCGCCCTTTTCCAGACCCGAGGCAACGACAACCCTGTCCTCCTCGTAGCGCAGCACCTTGATTTCGCGCAGAGAAACCGTCTTGTCGCCGCCCACTATCCATACGGCGGCCCTGCCGCCCCGGCTTGCCAGGGCCTGCGCGGGGATGGCGAAGCTTGTCTGGTTCCGGCGCGGGAAGCTGCCGGCAATGGTGCTTCCGAGCAGCATTGCCCGAGGCGGATCGATGAGCCTCGCCTTGACCCGGTGGCTGCGCAGGACGCCCGCCTCGGGGGCTATTTCATGGATCCTTGCCTTGGCGCAGACGTCCTTCCGGTCCGCCATGCGGACCTCGATTTCCTGACCCGTGGCGAGCCCTTCCATGAGGGTGGCGGAGGGCAGCTCGAAGACGGCGTCGAGCTCTGCGCCCAGAGCCAGCAGGAAGACGGGCTGTCCTGCTTGGACGTTCTCGCCGGCCTCGGCAAGGCGCTCTGCCACAAGGCCGTCCGTGCCGGCCAAAAGCAGGGCGTAGCTCAGGACTTCCCTTGCCGAAGCAAGCTGGGCTTCGCTTGCCGCCAGCTGCTCTCTGGCCTGCCGCTCCTGGCTCAGGGCGTTGTCGAGCTCGTTGCGCGAGACGGCCCGGCTTGCGGCAAGCCGAGAGGCTCTGGCCGCCTTGGCGCTGGTCTGGGCAAGCAGGGCGCGGGTCGCATCCACTTGGGCCTGGGCGCTGGCGACCTGCTCCTGCTGGAGCGCATCGTCGAGCCTGGCCAGCACCTGTCCCTGGCGCACCGCATCGCCGGCGGAGACAAAGCGTTCGGCTATCTTGCCCGCGATCCGGAAGGAGGCCGCCACGCTGACCGCAGCCTCCACCTTGCCAGTGAAGCAGTCGATGGCCGTGTCTGGCGCAGGCACAGCCTCTGCCATGCGCACTAGGCGCGGCGGAGCGCTGGCGCGCTGGTCCTTTTCGCAGCCTGCCAGCAGAGCGCTGAGGAAGGCGGAGCAGAGCAGCAGGGTGAAGGTTCTAAGCATGGCAGTCGTTCTCCTCTTGCCGGGGAGGGACGGAAGGCGGAGAGGCCTTGATTTTGCTCCATCTGGCAAGGCTGCGCAACAGGGGGGCGCCACGCGCTCCGGACGAAGCGGGGAAGAGGAGAAAAGAGTCTCTTGAAAAGGCGACGCTGGCAACGTATGGAGTTATGACACGCTTTGTTTGAGGAAACACGGCATGGCAAACGTCAACGCACAGAGGCGGCAGAAGGCCGCGGCCAGCACCGGCATATTCGCCGGCGGCTATACCTGACGCGTTGGGAGGATGGAGCAGGCTGTTCCATCTTCTGTGCCGGCGCTTCCTCGAGCCGTCTCGCCTTGACGCCGGCAGACGAGAGCTGACTGCCTCCATCCGCGGCCTTGAGCCCGCGCTGAACGTGGCGGATTCCCCCGCCGCAAGGGTGTTTGTGTCTGGAAGGAGGCAAGTATGGAAAAGAGTCGAAGAGCGTTTCTCGGAGCGGCCGTCGCTGGGCTTGCCGGCGCTGCGTCTGCCGGCACGGCGCAGGCCGCGCAGCCCAATGAGGCCAGGTTCGTTCAGGTGTGGTCCTGCGGAGGCTTGGCCGAGGCCATGGTGCCGGCCCATGTCCGCTTTACGGAAAAGACCGGCATCAAGGTCGTGTACACCGGCGCCTTTGCCGGGGCGCTGGGCAAGTCCCTGCTCACCGGCAGCGGCAGCACGGAAGTCTTCTGCGGCCGGGTTCTGCAGCTGGCCAAGAATCTGCGCAAGGCGGGCAAGATGCTCCAGTTCCGCCCCCTGTGCTTCACGAACTACGGCATCGCCGTTCCCAAGGGCAATCCCAAAGGGATCAAGGGGCTCGAGGACTTGGCACCCAAGGGCTTCAGGCTCGCCATGGCGCCACTGGCCTCGCCGCCAGGCAGCGCAGCCGTCATGGCCATCCTCAAGCTGTCGGGCATGACCGAGAAGCTCATGCCCAACGTGCTGGACAAGCGGGCCAGCTGCATCCAGAGCACGGTGAAGGAGGTCTGCGACGGCCGCGCCGACGCCATGATCGTCGAGCGGCGCATCTGCCGCATCGAGCGCTTCGCCCCCTACCTCGACTATATTCCGCTGCCTGCCGGCCTGCAGCCCCCGGGACCGCTCACCTTCACCGTGGGCGTCATGGCGGGTGCCCACGATCCCGAGGCGGCCCAGACCTACCAGGACTGGATCACCTCGCCCGAAGGCCAGGCCTTCTTCGAGAAGGCCGGCTTCATCTCTGCCTACACCGAAGAGGGCCAGGCCCTCGTGAAGCAGCTGGAGGTCTACGATGCCTAGCGAAGCAAAGCCCGCAAAGACGGGATTCGGGGCACTCAAGGCCTGTAACCGCATCGTCCACTTCGCCTCCTGCCTCTATCTGGGCGAATGGGCCCTCTACGGTGCCTTCCGCTGCCCCTTCGTCGTTCCCTTCGTCAGCTGCCAGAACTGCCCCGTGCTCACCTGTCCAGGCCGCATAGCGCACTTCTTCTGGGGATTCTGGGCCTTCTGGATAGCCCTCGGCCTCTTCTTCGGCAGGGCCTTCTGCGGCTGGTTCTGCCCGGGAGGCTTCGTCAACCGGGTCTTCGCGCTCAATCCCCTGCAGGCATCCCTGCATAAAGACGGCGAGCGCCAGCTGAACTGGGTGAAGTACTTCCTCTTGTTCTGCGCGCTCTGGGTCTACTTCCTCATGGATCAGCCCCGCGTCAACGTGCCCATCCGCTTCGGCGAGTTCATTCCCTCGGTCTTCCTGACCTTCGAGCACGCCTTTCCCCTGTGGCTCGCCCGAGCGGCCCTCGTGCTCGGCGCCTTTGCCCTTGCCCTTGTCGTCTCGGCTGCCTGGTGCCGCTTCGCCTGTCCCGCAGGCGCGCTGCTCGACATCGTGCGGCGCTTTGCGCCCTTCAAGATGCGCAAGACGGACGAGTGCAGCGGCTGCGGCAAGTGCCAGCGCCAGTGCTACATGCGTACGCGTCCCGACGAGGAAAACTGCACCTCCTGCGGCGACTGCCTCCACGTCTGTCCCCAGGGCTGCATCCACTTCGGGCTGAAGAAGCGGCAGTCATGAGCGCGTCCCTGCATCCACTGCTCCGGCAGGCCGGGCCCGTGCCCCCGTCGCCGGACAGCGCCAGGCACCCCTGCTTCAGTGCCGGCGCCCACGCCCGCTGGGGGCGCGTCCACCTGCCCGTGGCCCCGCGCTGCAACATCGCCTGCGGCTTCTGCGACAGGCGCTACAGCTGCCTCAACGAGTCGCGTCCCGGCGTGACGGCAGGCATTCTTGCGCCTGAGGAGGCCGTGGAGCTGGCCGTGCGCCAGAACCGCCTCCTGCAGGGACGGCTGAGCGTAGCCGGCATCGCCGGCCCCGGCGATCCCCTGGCCAATCCGGAGCAGACTCTGGCGGCCCTCGAGCTGGCGAAGCGTCGCCTGCCTGGCATCATGCTCTGCCTCTCCACCAACGGCCTTGCTTTGCCTGACTGGGTGGACGAACTCGCCGCCCTTGGCATCGGCCACCTCACTGTCACGGTCAACGCGGCTGCGCCCCGCACCGGCGCCCGCATCTGCCTGCGTGCCGAAGACGCCGGCCGGACGCTGCAGGGCGAGGAGGCCGCAGCCCTCCTGCTGGCGCGCCAGCGCGAAGGCATACGTCGCGCCAGCGCCCTCGGCATTGCCGTCAAGGTGAACACGGTCGTCGTCCCCGGCGTCAACGACGGCGAGGTTGAAGCCATCGCACGCCAGGCCAAAGCCTGGGGCGCGAGGCTCATGAACTGTATCCCGCTCATCCCGGTGCCCGGCACGCCCCTCGCCTTCTGCGGGGAGCCGGCACCCGAGTCCCTGCGCCGACTTCGCGTGCAGGCCGAAGCCTATCTTCCCCAGATGCGCCACTGCACGCGCTGCCGGGCAGACGCCTGCGGCCTTTTGGGTGCGTCCGGCATGCTCGGCGACCTGCCGCCTTCGCCCTTCGCCGTGTCCTCCCTGGGGCGCGGGAGATGCCGTCCCCAGCAGACATCCCACTGACGAAAAGAACAAGGAGCCACGTTCTATGGCACAGCCATCACGCAACATCTTCGCCACCGACTGGGGCATCATCGTCGCAGGCCTCGTCATCGGCGGCCTCGCCGTCTTTCTGCAGAAGATGGGCAATCCCGGCAACATGGGCATCTGCGTTGCCTGTTTTGAGCGCGATATCGCCGGCGGCCTCGGCCTGCACAGGGCAGCCGTCGTGCAGTACATCCGTCCGGAAATCATCGGCTTTGTTCTGGGATCGCTCTTCGCCTCCCTGGCGACCGGCGAGTTCCGTTCCCGGGGCGGTTCCTCGCCCCTCGTCCGCTTTCTGCTCGGCATGATAGCAGCCATGGGAGCCCTGGTCTTCCTCGGCTGCCCCTGGCGCACCATCCTGCGTCTTGCCGGCGGCGACGGCAACGCCCTGCTCGGCCTAGCTGGCCTCGTCGCCGGCATCGGCATAGGCACGCTCTTCTTCAGAAAGGGCTACTCTCTTGGTGCGAGCCGCAGCCAGAGCACCTTCGCCGGCTGGGTCTTCCCGCTGCTTGTCGTGCTTCTGCTGGGCCTTTTCCTGGCCTTCCCGCAGATCCCCGACAAGCCCCAGAGCGGTCCGCTTTTCTACTCAGTGAAAGGCCCCGGCTCCATGCACGCGCCCATGCTGCTCTCGCTCGGCGTTGGCCTCCTTGTCGGCATTCTCGCGCAGCGCAGCCGCTTCTGCACCATGGGCGCCTTCCGCGACCTCATCCTCTTCCGCTACTGCCACCTGCTGCTGGGAGTGCTCGCCATGTTCGGGGCCGCCTTTGCCCTCAACCTGCTCACCGGCGGCTTTACCCCCGGCTTTGAAGGCCAGCCCATAGCCCACAGCGACGGGCTGTGGAACTTCATGGGCATGCTCACCGCAGGTCTCGCCTTCGCCCTTGCCGGCGGATGTCCTGGCCGTCAGCTCTTCATGGCTGGCGAAGGCGACAGTGATGCGGCCGTCTTTGCCATCGGCATGCTGGCAGGCGCGGCCATGGCCCACAACTTCGGCACGGCGAGCTCAGGCGCGGGCATCGGCCCCTACGGCATCCACGCCACGCTCATTGGCCTTGCCGTCTGCCTCGTCATCGGCTTCGCCCACGCCAGAAAGGCGTAGCCCCCTTTGTTCCTCCTCCAGTCCCTTTTCCTGTCGCCGGGAAGAGGGCGTGGACATCCGGCGGCGCCTGCCAACGCCAAGGCAGGCGCCGCCTCGGCTTGCCCCAGGCTGCGGGCATGTCAGGTCGCAGCTTCAGGGCGGTGCTTTTCGAACGAAGCCAAGCCTCGTCAGGCAGGCGGCTAAGAGGCGACAAAGCGTCTGACACAAGTTCCGCCTCATTGTGGCGCCAGACTGCAGCCGGCGCATCGGACAAGCCAGCAGTAGCTGCTGAAAAAGGAAAAGCCCTCGCGAAGTCTCCTTCGCAAGGGCATTGCTTTCTTGGTTGCGGGGGCTAGATTTGAACTAACGACCTTCGGGTTATGAGCCCGACGAGCTACCGAACTGCTCCACCCCGCGTCAACAAAGCGACTATGCCTTGATTCGGCGCGAGGGTCAAGCACTTTTTTGAGAAATTTTTAACTTTCCGGATTGGCTTCCCAGAACCAGGTCAGCTCGTGCCTATTGCAGGAGAGGTGGCGCAGGCGCGAGCCGGGTATGGCCGCGAAGGCTCTGGCCGTCTCGTGGTCGGTGTCGGACTGGAACTTGAGCGTGCACAGGGCATGGCGCATGCTCCCCTGGGCCAGCCACTGGCGCACGAGGGCGAGGAGTCGGGCAGGGTAGCAGATCATGTCCGAGAAGAGCCAGTCCACCTGACCCACGGCGGCGGGGTCGAGACCGAAGCCGCTGCCAAGGCAGTGGTTGACGTTGGAGCGCCGGGCAATGGCCTCGTCGAGCGGAGCCTTGTCGATGCTGAAGACGCGGGCGCCGAGGCCTGCCAGCACCCAGGTCCAGCTGCCGGGGGCCGCGCCCAGGTCGATGCACAGGTCGCCAGGCCCCGGCCGCAGCCCAAGCAGGGTGAAGCTCTCCCAGAGCTTGAGGTAGGCCCGGCCCGGCGGATCGCTTTTGTTTTCTTCAAAATGCACCTCGCCGTCGGGGAAGGGCGAGGTGGTGCGGCTTGCCGCCAGCATCAGGCCGGGCGTCCAGAGCGTAAAGGCGCCAAGCGGGGCCGTCGGCGCCGGATCCCCAAAGGCGAGGGGCCGCTGGGAAATGTGCGGCAGCGCCTCCTCGACCAGGGCCATGCGCCGGTTGCAGCCCTGGACAAGCTCCGGCCTGTGGGCCCGCCAGTTGCGCTGGATGGCGGCAAGCTGGGAGGCCGCATCCTTGATGGACTTGACGGGCATCCAGCGGGGGTTGAGCCAGGAGGTCTGCGCCCAGGCCGCGGGTTCCGTGCCTTCGGCGAGCACAAGCCGGCCGAAGACGGTGACGGTCCGTTCGCCGAGCTCCTCGAGCAGAGTGCCGAGAAAGCCCCGCGGCGCCAGGTGGACGCTGAAGTCCTCCTGGGGAAGCTTGGCCGGATCGCGCTCCCAGCTGCCGAGCGCCTCGGCATCCGGCACGAAGCCCCGGTTGCGCCGGCCGTGGCCTGAGGACTGGCGTGGCTTGCCTGCGTCTGTGCGCTGGGGACGTGACGCTTTTGCCGGCTGGCCTGGAAAGGCGCCCGCCTGCCCTGGCCTGCGGGCCGGAGCGGGGGGCGCCTTGCGAAACTTGTCCTGCGCCGTCATTAGGCCTGCCGCTGATCGACCACGCGCTTGGACTTGCTGAAGGTGCGGGGCAGGGTGGCCGGATCGACGACAGCCACGTCCACGCGGGCAAAGAGCGAGGCGTGCAGCTGGTCGGCAACGCGCTTGGCGAGGCCTGCGTCGACGTCGCTGGAAAAGCCCTGGCCGCGCTCCACGGTGAGCAGCATGTGATCCTTGGCCTCTTCGTCGCGGGTCAGCAGCACCTGGTACTCGCCGCCGAGCTCCTCGAACTTGTTGATGACTTCGCTGAGCTGGCCGGGGTAGATGTTCACGCCCCTGAAGATGATCATGTCGTCGGAGCGGCCGAGGATGGCGCTGTGGCGCGGCATGTTGAGCCCGCAGGGGCACTTGCCGGGCACGAGGCTCGCGAGATCGTGGGTGCGGTAGCGCACCAGCGGGACGGCCTCCTTCTTCAGCGAAGTGACCACCATTTCGCCCACTTGGCCTTCGGGAACGGGCTTGAGGGTCTTGGGGTCGAGCACCTCGATGATGAAGAGGTCGGCCCAGTAGTGGAGGCCGGTGTGGCAGGAGCAGTCGATGGCGGTGCCGGGGCCGTACATTTCGGTCATGCCGCCGATGTCGAAGATGTCCTCGACGCCCAGCTTGGAGATGATGGCCTGGCGCATCTTCTCGCTGGCCGTCTCGGAGCCGCAGATGACCTTGCGCAGCTTGATCTTGTCGCGCAGGCCCGCGCGCTCCACCTCCTCGCCCATGAGCAGAGCCATGGAGGCGGTGGCGCCGAAGCAGGTCGAGCCGAGATCCTGAAGCAGCTGCAGATGGATCTGCAGGTTGCCGGGGCCCACGGGCACGGTGAGCATGCCGAACTTTTCGCTGCCGCGCTGGAAGCCGGCGCCTGCGGTCCACAGGCCGTAGCCGACGGCGATCTGCATGATGTCGTTCGTGGTCAGGCCCGCCAGCTCGTAGCAGCGGGCAAACTGCTGGCAGAAGGTGTCGACGTCGTTCTGGGTGTAGGAGAGGATCTTGCGCTTGCCGGTCGTGCCGCTCGAAGCGTGGATGCGCACCACCTCTTCCTGGGGGACGCAGAGCAGCGGGAAGGGATAGCCCCTGCGCAGGTCTTCGGCATCGATGCAGGGCAGGCGCTGCAGGTCGTCCAGCGTGCGGATGTCGTCGGCACACACGCCGTGCTCCTTGAAGAGCGCCTTGTACTGGGGCGACCTTTCGGCCTGGTGCATGGTCCAGCGAAGGCCTTCGGTCTGGATTTTCAGAAGCTCTTCATCGGTATACTGCGGAATGAAGTGGCGTTTTTGCATGTCCATGGGGCAACGACCTCTCTCGCGGATGTGCCATTCCTGCGCAAACCTTCTGCGCAAGCGTTCAGCGCAGGCGTTCGGCGCGGAAAAGGCCAACTCTTGAGGTATGCCAAATGCAGCGGGATGACAAGAAGAACGTCTCTTGTTCAGCCGCGCAGGCAGGGGGCCTTCAGCACGGGGATTTCCCCCTGGAGCAGGATGCCTTCGGGGGAGACGCGCGCCCGCCGCGCATGCATCTCCACGCCCTGCGCCATGGCCTCGTAGAAGAGCTTGGCGTATTCGGGATCGATGAAGTCCGCGGGACCGAAGCAGCCGCCGTCGGCGCGCTGGACCAGATAGAACATGCAGGCCCGTCCGCCGTGGCGGACGATGTCCATGAGCTCCAGGAGGTGCTTGCGCCCCCGTTCGGTGGATGCGTCTTGAAAGCAGGCCACGCCGTCTTCGACCATGGTGACGTTCTTGCACTCCACCCAGAGCGCAGGCAGGCCCGGTCCGGACAGGCAGGCGTCGAGGCGGCTCGCCCCGCGCTTCACCTCCCTGGCGAACTGGTCGCAGCCTTCGGCAAAGGGAAGCCTGCCGGCCAGAAAGGCAGCCTCGAGCATGCGGTTGGGGACGCTCGTGTTCACGCCCGTCCAGAAGCCCCTGCCCTCGACGGGCCGGCCTCCTTCGGTTTCGCCGAGCCAGACGGCCTCCTGAGTGTAGGCAAGCTTGCGCTGGGGATTGGCGGCTCTGGAGGCGAGCACCGGGGTGCCGGGACGCGTGAGCCCCAGCATGGAGCCTGAGTTGTTGCTGTGCACCCAGAGGGTGCCTGCGCCGGTCTCGAGGGCCACGCTGAAGCGCTTGACGCGTTTGACGAAGGTGCCGGATATGCAGGGGCCTTCGAAGGGGAGCAGGGGGCCCTCGCCGGAGGGCAGAGCAGGGGAATCCTTCATTTACAAGTCGTTTTTCCGGTGTTAGCAGACAAGATACACCAAACAGCGGGACAACCCCGAGAGGAGCGAGACTATGCAGATTTCCGACCGCCTGATGAACATTCAGCCGTCGCTTACCCTCGCCATGAACGCTAAGGCCCTTGAGCTTAAAGAGCAAGGCGTCATGGTTACGAGCCTGGCCGTCGGCGAACCCGACTTCCCCACGCCCAAGCACATCTGCGAGGCCGCCAAGCAGGCCATCGACAGCAACTTCTGCCGCTACACCGCCGTGCCCGGCATCATGGAGCTGCGCAAGGCTGTCTGCGGCTACTACCAGAACCAGTACGATCTGAGCATCGAACCCGCTAACGTCATTATCGGCGCCGGCGGCAAGCACGCCCTCTACAACTACATCATGACGGTCGTGAATCCCGGCGACGAGGTCATCATCCCCGCTCCCTACTGGGTGAGCTATCCCGACATGGTCAAGCTTGCCGAAGGCGTTCCGGTCTTCGTCAAGGCTGGAGCCGAGGCGAAGTTCAAGGTGACTGCCGAGCAGATCCGCGAAGCCATCACTCCCCGCACCAAGCTCCTCATCCTCAACTCGCCGTCCAACCCCACCGGCGCCGTGTATACGGCCGAAGAGCTCGAGGGCATCATGAAGGTCGCCATCGAGGCCGGCATTCTGGTTCTGGCCGATGAAATGTACGACCAGCTCGTCTTCGAGCCCGCCGAGATGGCCAGCGTCAGCCCCTGGGTCGCCAAGTATCCCGAACAGGTGAGCATACTCTGCGGCGTGTCCAAGAGCTTCGCCATGACTGGCTGGCGCTGCGGCTACCTGGTTTCCCACAAGGACATCATCAAGAAGTGCTCCACCCTGCAGGGCCAGTGCACCTCCAACATCTGCTCCATCACCCAGAAGGCTGCGCTGGCCGCCCTCACCGGCCCCATGGACTGCGTTGCCAAGATGCGCGCCGCCTTCCAGCGCCGCCGCGACATGGCCCTCGAGATCATCGACGGCTGGAAGTTCGCCGTCTGTCCGCATCCCGACGGCGCCTTCTACCTCTTCGTGGACGTGCACCGCTGCTACCGCAAGACCGTGCACAACTCCCTGGAGCTGAGCCAGTACCTGCTCGACAAGATCCATGTGGCCCTCACCCCAGGCGTGGCCTTTGGCGACGACAACTGCATCCGCTTCTCCTACGCAGTCAGCGACGAGACGCTCAGGATGGCCGTGGCCAAGGTGGGCGATGTCCTCGCCGAACTCGCCGACGAATAATTTTCGGCAAAAAGGCGTTGACAGCAGCGCCGGACAAGCGTAAAAGCTCTTTCTGTCGATTGGGGTTGTAGCTCAGTTGGGAGAGCGCTTGAATGGCATTCAAGAGGCCAAGAGTTCAATTCTCTTCAGCTCCACCAGAAATTTCAGAGGCTTGCGAGAAATCGCAAGCCTCTTTCATTGTGGCCGGTGTCAAAGCCCGCATAGCCCCGCCATGCCTCCGCCAGCACCGCGCTGCGAGTCGAAGCGAGCGTGGGGCTGGCAGCGGACAGCGCAGCGCCGCGTCTGCCGGCATGCCGGCTTCGGCATCGTCGCATCTGCCATGTCTTGCAGGCGAACGAGCCGGCGTGTCGGGTCTTGCAAAATCGGCAAAGAAAATGTTTGACATCTGAGGGCGTTGGCGTAGAATAGCTCTCGTTAGTGGGGTTGTAGCTCAGTTGGGAGAGCGCTTGAATGGCATTCAAGAGGCCAAGAGTTCAATTCTCTTCAGCTCCACCAGAAATTTTAGAGGCTTGCGAGAAATCGCAAGCCTCTTTCATTGTGTCCTGCCATATCCCGCTGCGACACCGCGCTGTGGGCTGGCATGCGGAAAGTTTCGAGGCAAGCCAGCTCGACAATGGCCGGATCCTCCGGCGTCAAGCACAGCCAGCGTCAAGCACAGCGCCGTCTGGCCGTCTGCCTGGCCGGGTGCTTGGCAAGTCGGCAATGCGCACGCAGCTTTGGCCAGCAAGACACCCAGGGGCATGCCTGCGTCGCGGCTGGCTTCCATGCTGGACGGTGAGGCGAGTTTTGGGGCGAAAAAGTCTGAAAAACGTCGGATCGCAAGGCGTAGAGCCCGCTGGAAGGGCGTTCAGAATTCAAACAGGCGTTGTCAAAAAGGGTCGCGGCGCCATGGTTCTGGAGGGAAAGACAGAACCTGGGCGCATGGGGCGCGGATTCCAGGCCAGCTGAGGATGGCAGCTGATTCCTGCTGTTTTCGGCCTGCAGCGCCGTTGAGGCAGAGGCGTGGCGCCTACTGGGGATTGTCGGCTGCCTGGCTCTCAAGTTCCTGCTTGAACTGCTTGGATGAGTCCTGGAGCAGATCGACAATGACCAGGCTGGCGTTGGTGCGCCGTACGAGAGCGCCGGGCTCCTTGTCCTGCTGCGTCTCGGCGGGTGCCGGCGTCGGCTCCGCCTGAGCCTCAGGCTTCTGATTCTCGGGCTTGCCTTCGCCTTCCTTGGGCTCGTCGTTCTTGGCGTCTTCCTCTTTGGCGTCCTTCTTGCCGGACGCCTTGACGCACTGGGCATAGGCTTTTTCCCCGACGAGCAGGCCCTGTAGCGTGGCCGGCTTTCTGGGATTGCTGAAGAGCCCCTTGTCCGTAGCCATCTCGGCAAAGCGGACGCGGGCGACGTTCGTCTCAAGGGCTTGGAGCGAGCCCGGGCCGCAGAAGGCAAGCACCGTGGGGTGGGATCGCAGGGATATGGGGTGCAGATGCATGCTCTCCATGAACGCTTCAAACACGTTTTCCAGATTGCGCAGGCCGTTGTCGCCGATTTCCTGCATCAGCCTGAGGCGCGCGATGGTGCGTTCCTCGCTCTTGCCGAAGGAGAAGCTGGCCACGCCCGTCCAGACGGCGCCGCCGGCGCGCACGGGAAGGATGCATTCGCCGGTCATCGGGTCATCCAGAACGCCAGGCGTGTCCTTGGCAAGCTTGTGCACGTCGCCCCGGGTCGCAGCCTTGACAAGATCAGCGACATCGACGGCGCCGGGAGCGTCCTGGGCAAAGCGCAGGTCGGCGACGTCGATCGCAAGCTTGTCTCCGCCTTCCAGGGCAAGCTCGGGCTGCCCTTGCTCGTCGAAGGAGAGGACGAGCTTGACGTCGCTCATGTCCTTCAGGGGAGCGGGATCCTTGAGCGTGATGCGTCCGCGTCCGTAGTCGAGTGCAAGCGACTGGACTTCCTTCAGCTCTTCGTTGCCGCAGTCGACGGTTTCACCCGGACGCGACTGCATGAAGTTGAGCATGCTCATCTTGTGGCCATCGTTGGTGAGACCGGCCAGAAACACGGAGAGGATCTCGGATTTCGACTTGTTGGCGATGTGGACGTCGAGGGCCTGGACCGGCACTGCGGTGCAGGTCGCCAGCAGCAGAGCAAGGAGAAGAGTGCGTGTGTGCATATGGTTCACCGGGTTGATTGAGGCGCCAGCCGGCTTCCACCGGCTGGCGCAAGCAGGGCAGTTCGTGTTGGAGGCAGGCTCCCCGAGGCTCCGCGCCGTATGTTGCGACTCCCCGGACTAGCTGTATTTCTTGAGCATCTCGTTGCCCACGGCTTCGACGTCCGCGGCCATCTTCGCCCGTTCGGCAGTGATGCGGGCGCGCAGGGCATCGTCGCCAAGGGCGAGGATCTGGGCCGCCATCCAGGCCGCGTTGCGGGCTCCGGCCTTGTCGCAGGCCACGGTGGCGACTGGGAATCCCGGAGGCATCTGCACGGTGGAGAGCAGGGCGTCCATTCCCCCGAAGGCAGTTCCGGAGATGGGGATGCCGATGACGGGCCTGACGGTTTTCGCGGCCACGGCGCCGGCCAGATGGGCGGCCATGCCGGCGGCGCAGATGAAGACCTTGGCACCGGCCTTTTCCTGCTCGGCGACTATCCTTGCCGTGCGTTCCGGCGTGCGGTGGGCCGACGTGACGGTCAGGTAGAAGTCGATGCCGAGCCTGCCGAGGATCTCGGCGCAGGGGGCGACCTTCTCCTCGTCGGAGTTGGAGCCCATGAGAATGACAATGCTAGCCATGACGACCTCCTAGGCCTTCTTGAGGCGCGCAACGCCCTTCTGGCCGATGTCGCTGCGGTAGTAGCTGCTCGGCATGGCAATGCAGCCCACGGCCTTGTAGGCCCGCTTCTGGGCAGCTTCAAGGTCGTCGCCAAGGGCGGTTACGCACAGGACGCGGCCGCCGCTAGAGCAGATCTCGCCGTCCTTGAGGCTGGTGCCGGAGTGGAAGACCTTGACGTCGCCGAGGGCGTCCGCCTTGTCGATGCCGGTGATGGGCATGCCCTTGTTGTACTTGCCGGGATAGCCTTCGGCCGCCACGACCACGCCGAGCGCGGCCTTGGGAGTGAAGGCAACCAGGCTGGGCTCGAGGGTGCCGTTGATGCAGGCGTCCATGATGTCGACGAGGTCGCTCTGCAGGCGCATGAGCAGGGGCTGGCATTCGGGATCGCCGAAGCGCACGTTGTATTCGAGCACCTTGGGGCCGTCCGCGGTCATCATGAGGCCGGCGTAGAGTATGCCCGTGAAGGGGTGATCCTCCTTGGCCAGCTGGGCGAGCACAGGGCGGATGACCAGGTCGGTCACTTCCTCGATTTTGTCGTCGGGCAGAATGGGAGCCGGCGTATAGGCGCCCATGCCGCCGGTGTTGGGGCCTTTGTCGCCGTCCCAGGCGGCCTTGTGGTCCTGGGCGGAGGCCAGGGGCACGGCGGTCTTGCCGTCGCAGAAGCAGAGCAGGGAGGCCTCCTCGCCAACGAGGCACTCCTCTATGACGATCTTGCTGCCGGCTTCGCCGAAGGCGCGCTTTTCCATGATGTCGCTGACGGCATCGAGGGCTTCCTGCGTGGTCTGGGCCACGATGACGCCCTTGCCGGCGGCAAGGCCGTCGGCCTTGACGACGAGAGGGGCGTCGCGCTTCTGCACGAAGGCCTTGGCCGCGTCCGCGTCTTCGAACACGGCGCAGGCTGCCGTCGGCACGCCGGCCCTGCCCATGAGATCCTTGGCGAAGAACTTGCTTCCCTCCAACTGGGCGCAGTAGCGGTCGGGACCGAAGCAGGGCACGCCTGCCGCCGTCATGGCGTTGCTGATGCCGAGCGTCAGGGGCAGCTCGGGGCCGGGCACGACGAGATCGACTTTTTCGCTGCGGGCCAGCTTGGCGAGGCCGAGGATGTCGCTGACGTCGACGTCGATGCAGCGCACGCCTTCCCTGGCCATGCCGCCGTTGCCGGGGGCCACGATGATGTCCGTCACGCGGGGGCTCTGCTTGAGTTTCCAGACTAGGGCGTGCTCGCGCCCACCGGAACCGATAACGAGGATGCGCACAGGCTACTCCTTATGAGAATGAAAGGCCCTCCGTGTCCGGAGGGCCAGGCAATGCGGGTTAGCGGTTGGGGTTGACCTCGAAGTCGCTCATGTCCGCAGGCGTGCGGGGATTGGTGGCGGACAGGTCGAGCGGATAGGCCGTCACCATGCACTGGCGGCTGCCGATGCCGAGGTCGGGAGAGGTGTTGAGGCCGACGACGAGGTCAAGGACGCCGTCGTTGTTGACGTCGGCGAGATCGATGGCCGCAACGGAGCCGCGGATGCGGCGGGTCTTCCACTTCAGGGCGAGGCCGACGCCGTCCCAGTACAGGGCGTGGATTTCGCCCTGGGGGAAGTAGCGGTAGCGCTCGAAGATCTGGGATGCCGTGGAGATGGGCTTGTTCACCAGCAGGACAGGCTCGCCGGTGCGGCCGATGTCGGCGGTGATGAGGTTCATGGGGGCGTAGTAGCGGCCGGGCAGCTGGTAGTTCTTGTCAAGGCCCAGGCCGGGCATGCCCTTGTAGTGGTCCATGCCGATGGCGGAGCCGGAGAAGCGCTCCATGGTGGTGTGGACAAGGCTGTTGCCCTTGCCCTGGTAGATCTTGATGCGTTCGTCTTCGGTCAGCACCACAAGCTGCTCGGTCCGGCTTTCGCGGCCTGCGGGCAGCCAGTTGAAGTTGAAGCAGGTGGTGCCCTTGGGCAGGTCAAGCTTGGTGCCGGGCTTGTAGCTGTCACCGACGCGCTCCATCACGCGCGGGCCGCCGGGAGCGAAGAGGTTGACGGAGTCCCAGCCCTGGCCAACGAGCGTCGGCGTGAAGTAGGGCGGAATCTTGGCGACGCTGACGAAGTAGGGGCAGCGCTTGGCCAGCTGGCTGAAGCGGTTGCCCTTGAAGGTGTAGAAGAAGGAGTAGGGACGGTTGCTGTCCTCTTCGTATGTGCAGACCACGATGTCCAGAACGCCGTCGCGGTTGATGTCCATGGTGCGCATGATGAAGTTGTTGTTGGTCGACGAGACGCGCTCGCGGCCGAGCTCTTCCATGCGCTGGTTCCTGCCGGACCAGGTGTAGATGGCAATGTCGTGGTCGGTCATGACGGCGATTTCGTTCTTGCGGTCGCCGTTGAAGTCGCCCACGACCATGCCGGCCATCTTGAAGGGCAGGCGCTGGGTGCGCAGGCGCGAACCGTCGCTCGCGCCTGCGCCCTGATAGCGGAACTGCGGGTTCAGGTAGGTCTGGCCGGGAGGCGTGCCGCCGTCCCTGCCGGTTTCGTTCATGATGATGTCGCCGCTGCGGGCGCCGCGCTGGGGGGCCGCACTGGCAGTCTGGGCCATGAATCCCACTGCGATCAGGCAGCAGAGAGCGAGGACGCGGTGTAGTCTTTTCATAAGGTCTCCTTGTTCGGGGGAGTCAGGGGGCCCCGTGCCGGCACAGGTGCCGGGGAGCCTTGGATGCGGCCGCGGGTGGCCGAGTGCTCGATGATACGCCTTGCCTGTCCGGCGCGCAATGCATTGAATTTCGGCCGCCCATTTCGGCTTCGCTGCCAGACGGAAAGGATGTGCGCACGGGCGTCTCGGCGTGTTTCGGTTTTTCTCTCGCGATTTCGTTGCAAACGTGTTGCGGTTGAGACATAATTTATTGATATTATTAATTTTTTAAGAAACAGTTCGCTGAGAGGGAACAAGGTTTGCAGGACAGGCCAGCCGTCCGTCCGCTGTCAGAGGCGGGGTCTTTAGGCCTGTGGCGCCCTGCCGAGGGCGAGCAGGCGCGAGCCCCAGCAGGCCTGGCCGTAGGCTATGCCGCCGTCGCCAGGCGGAAGCAGCCTGTTCAGGAAGAGGGCAAAGCCCCGTTTGGCAAGGCCTTCGGTCAAGAGACCGGCCAGCAGCCTGTTCTGCACGACGCCGCCGGCGAGGGCAACGCTGGCTATGCCTGTGCGCTCCCGCCCCAGCACACAGAGTTCGCAGAGCAGGCGGGCCAGCTCTTCATGGAAGAGGCGTGCGCAGAAGGCTGTGCCTGCGCCCTCCCGGAAGCGGTCGGTGCAGCACTGAAAGAGCGCCTTCGAGGGGAGGGTCAGGAAGCCGTCCCGCGCCGTGCAGGCAAGCTTGCTGGAGCTGCCCGCAGGCAAGGGCGGACTCGCCAGCGCCGCCTGTTCAAGGCGCATGGCGGCCTGGCCTTCGTAGCTCGTCTGCGCGCAGAGGCCAAGCTCCGCGGCAGCTGCATCGAAGAGCCTCCCGCAGCTGGAGGCCAGCGGCGTGTTGATCCGGCGCTGGATCATCTCCTGCACGGCTTTGGCGGCAGGCCCGCGTTCGGCAAGCCAGCGCGCCGTGCCCGCTTCGTCGCCCGCATCGAGGGCCAGGCCGAAGGCAATGCGCCACGGCTCTCTGGCCGCCTGGTCGCCGCCGGGCAGGAGCAGGGGGTCGAAGCTGCCAAGGCGCTCCCAGGAAGCCTGGCCGAGGTCTGCCAAGAGCAGCTCTCCGCCCCAGACCGTGCCGTCCGTGCCTAGGCCCGTGCCGTCCAGCGCCAGCGCCAGGGAGGGCTCCAGCATGCCGCTTTCCGCCAGTGCCCCGAAGGCGTGGGCCGCGTGGTGCTGCAGGCTGGCGAAGGGGGCATGGCAGCGCCTGGCGAGATCCTTGGCGAACTGTCTCGACGGGAAGTCGGGATGGTCGTCCGCCACGCACAGGACGGGATCGACCTCGAGCAGCTCCATAAGGTGTCCTGCGGCCTCCTCGTAGAAGTCGCAGGCCGCCGTGCTTTCCAGGTCGCCGATGTGCTGTCCCGCAAAGGCGTCTGCGCCCCGCGTGAAGCAGCAGCAGGCCTTGAGGCCAGCGCCTGCGCCGAAGACGCAGGCGCCCTCTGCGGCCCCCGGAACAGGCGCCGGCGAGGGCACGTAGCCTCTGGCCCGCCGGAAGAGGACAGTGCGCTCGAAGGGCGTGCCCTCCCCGTGCACGGCCGCCACGCTGTCGTCCACGCGGCAGAGTATGTCCCTGTCGTGGAGCAGGAAGCAGTCGGCAATGTCCGCAAGGCGGGAGAGCGCCTCCCGGTTGCCGAGGCAGATGGGGTCGCCGGAGAGGTTGCCCGAGGTCATGACCAGCAGGGGCGGACGCCGGCCCTGTCCTGCCAGCTCCTCGCCAAGCAGATCGAAGAGCGCCGCGTGCAGGGGGGTTGTCGGGAGCATGACGCCGACGGTCGCCGTGTCGGGCGCAATGGACGGAGCCAGGACGTCCTGAGCGAGCCCCGGGCGCCTTGCCAGCACCGCCACGGGTCTGGCGGAAGATGTCAGGAGGGTTTCCTCGGATGCGGAGACGAGGCAGATGTCCCGGATGTCGCCGAGGCTTCCCGCCATGAGGGCAAAGGCCTTGCTGGGGCGCATCTTGCGCTGCCTGAGCGCCAGCACGGCCGCTTCGCTTCGGGCGTCGCAGGCCAGCTGGAAGCCGCCAAGGCCCCGGATGGCGCAGATTTTGCCGCCGGCCAGGGCCCTGGCCGTCCTCGCCAGGGCATCCTGCATGTTCCTGGGCGTTGGCCCCGTTGCGTCGGGAAGCTTTCCGCCTGCGCGCTCCACGAGCCACAGGCGCGGTCCGCAGGCCGGACAGGCGATGGGCTGGGCGTCGAAGCGCCGGTCAAGGGGATCGCGGTACTCCCTGGCGCAGTCGGGGCAGAGCGGGAAGCAGGCCATGGAGGTGGTCTTCCTGTCGTAGGGAATGGTGCGCGTGATGGTGTAGCGCGGTCCGCAGTTCGTGCAGCTCGTGAAGGGATAGCGCCAGCGCCGGTTGGCGGGATCGCGCATGTCGCGCAGGCAGTCGGGGCAGATGCCGACGTCTGGGCTGATGAGCACGCAGTGGCCCTTGCGGCCCTGGCTTTCGGCGATGACGAATTTCTGCTCGCCAGGGATGGGGGCAATCTCCCTGACGGCCAGTCCCGTGAGCACGGCAAGCGGGGGCAGGCCTGCCTTCAGGGCTTCGGGAAAGGCGCGGACGCGTTCGGGATCGCCCTGGATTTCGATGACGACGCCGTCGGAGGTGTTGCCCACATGGCCTGCGAGGCCGAGGCTGCGGGCTATCCTGTAGACGGTTGGCCGAAAGCCGACGCCCTGGACCTGGCCCTGGGCTGTGCAGATCCAGCGGAGGGCAGGTGTTGAGTCTTGCGTATGCATGTGCCTATTATAGGGGATATGCCGTACGACACAACAGCCGTGCGCCCAAGGCGCAAAGGAGGACTTCCATGTCGCAGAGCCAGTACCAGGGATATGCCCAGGGCCAGGGGCCGGCCGCGCCCTACCCGCAGGGCCAGCCGGGCTACATGTGCTGCCCCGTTGCCCAGATTCCCGAGCACGTCTGGAAATCCCTCTTCAAGCCGCCCTTCCGCAAGCGCCATCCCGTCGTCTTCTGGCTTTCCTGGGCCCTTGCCCTGATTGTCTTCGTCTGCCTCTGCGCGGTCGCCTCGGACGACGACGGCGCGCCCAGCGAGGAGAGCATCGCCCTGGTCAGCGTCAACGGCGTCATAAGCGACAACATGAAGCTGCTCAGGTGGATCAAGACCATCTCCGAGAGCGACAATGTGAAGGGCGTGTTGCTGCGCGTCGATTCCCCCGGCGGAGGCGCGGCAGCCTCCAACGAACTCTACATGGCCCTGAAGGCGCTCGGCAAGAAGAAGCCCATCGCCGTCTCCATGGGCTCGGCCGCGGCTTCGGGCGGCCTCATGGTGAGCATGGCTGGCGAGCGCGTCTTCGCCTCCGGCTCCACGGTCACGGGCTCCATCGGCGTGCGCATGGACATCATGCAGCTCCGCAAGCTGGCAGACACCCTCGGCGTCGGCCAGGAGACCCTGACCAGCGGTCCCTTCAAGGACGCCGGCTCCGTGCTGCGCCCCCTCTCTCCGCAGGAGCGCGAGTACCTCATGGGCGTCATCAGGGACATGCACGGGCAGTTCGTGGACATCGTGGCCGAAGGGCGCAAGATGCCCCGCGAGAAGGTGGAGGCGCTCGCCAACGGCAAGATCTACACGGGCAGGGAGGCCGTGGCCAACGGACTCGTCGACGAGCTTGGCGACATGCAGGTCGCCCACGCCTGGCTGTGCCAGAAGACCGGCGTGCCCGAGAAGCGCAAGCTGGCCAAGATGCCCAAGGACAAGACTTGGCTCAAGGAGCAGATGGAGACCCTGCTGCGCCTCGATCTGCGCGAACTCGCCTCTGAGGCTGCCAGGACCGGCCCCGTCTTCTCCTATTAGGCTGATTCCTGTCCGCCCCTGCCGGCCACCCTGCCGCCGGAGCGCCGGCAGGCCGGAGCGTTCCGCGCGCCATGGCAGGGCTGGGCACCGTCACAGCCGTGCCGAGCCAGCCTCCCGCACGAAGTCCATGCCCATGGCCGTGCCCTCCGGGTCGAGGCGGCTGGCTGGCTCGCGGCCCTGAGCAGAGAGGACTCCGCAGGGAGTGTTCTGTAGGGAGGGGGCCGTAGGGAGGGATCCAGACGGAGGCTCCTTGAAGATTGCCCTCGGGCGCGAGGGCCTGCGCCTGCTGGCGTCCTCGATGCCAGGGTCGCTCCGCTCCTGGACGGGCCGGCGATCATGCCGGCACCGCAGGCTGGAACGCCCGGGCCGTCTGGCGTGGAGTGTCGCCGCCGGCTGTGGACATGCCGGGGAAGAGCGCGCTTCAGCAGGCTTCCGGCTCTTCAGGGACAGGCGCACGGAGCAAGGCGCTGGAATGCAAAAGGGCCCGCCGGCGGCAAGCACGGCGGGCCCTGTGAATGTCTGGGATGCCAGAAGGGCTTAGACCTGTTCTTCCTCAGCCTCGCCCTGTGCGGCCTGCTTCAGCAGATCGCCGAGGTTCTGGGAGCCGGCTTCCTGGGGACCGGTGTGGTACTCCTTGCCCTTCTCCTCGCGGGTCTGCTTGATGGAGAGGCCGAGACGGCGCTCTTCGGCGCTGACGTGGATGACCTTGGCTTCGATTTCCTGGCCTTCCTGGAACATCTCGGCGGGCGTCTTGACCTTCTTGAGGCCAAGCTCGGAAACGTGCACCAGGCCTTCGACGCCTTCTTCGACCTCGACGAAGAGGCCGAAGTCGGTGATGTTGGTGACGATGCCCTTCACGGTGCAGCCCACGGGGTAGGTGGTGGGCACGTGGGTCCAGGGATCCTCGACCAGCTGCTTGATGCCGAGGGTGAACTTCTCGTTCTCCTGATCGACCGTGAGCACCTTGGCCTGCACGGTGTCGCCGACCTTGTAGACTTCGCTGGGATGGCGGATCTTCTTGGTCCAGGAGATGTCGGAGACGTGGATGAGGCCGTCGATGCCGTCCTCGATGCCGATGAACATGCCGAACTCGGTGATGTTCTTGATGGTGCCCTCAAGGATGGTGCCCTCGGGATACTTCTCGGCGACCAGCTCCCAGGGGTTGGGACGCACCTGCTTCATGCCGAGGCTGATGCGCTTCTTCTCGGCATCGACGCCCAGAACGACGACTTCGACTTCGTCGCCAGTGTGGATGAGCTGGGAGGGATGGCGCAGCTTGCGGGTCCAGGACATCTCGGAGATGTGCACCAGTCCCTCGACGCCGGGTTCGAGCTCGACGAAAGCGCCGTAGTCCACGAGGTTGGTGACTTTGCCGACAACCTTGCTGTTGACCGGGAAACGGGTGGTGATGGCTTCCCACGGATCAGGCACGAGCTGCTTGAGGCCGAGGGAGACCTTGCAGTTCTCGCGGTCGAAGGAGAGCACCTTCAGGGTCAGGTCCTGGCCCAGGGAGATGAGTTCCTTGGGATGGCGGATGCGGCGCCAGCTCATGTCGGTGATATGGAGCAGGCCGTCCAGGCCGCCCAGGTCAACGAACACGCCGTACTCGGTGATGTTCTTGGCCTTGCCTTGCACAATCTGGCCCTCGGAGAGGGTCTCGAGGAGCTGCTGGCGCTTGTTGTCGCGCTCCTCTTCAAGCAGCACGCGGCGGGACACGATGACGTTGCTGCGGCGGCGGTTGATTTTGAGGACGCGGAACTCGTATTCCTGGTTCACCAGGGCGTCCATGTCCGGAACGGGGCGCAGATCGACATGGGAGCCGGGCAGGAAGGCTTCCACGCCACCGATGTCGACGGTGTAGCCACCCTTGATGCGGCGCATGATCTTGCCGCTGATGGTTTCGTTGTTTTCCTGGACCCTTTCAAGCTGGTCAAATACCTGCATGCGCTTGGCCTTTTCAAAGGAGAGGGTGATGGTGCCTTCCATCTCGTTTTTGCGGACGACGTAGACGTCGATTTTGTCGCCAACCTTCACCGTTATATTGCCCGCTATGTCGCGGAATTCACTGGTGGGGATCTGGCCTTCGCTCTTGAAGTTCACATCCACCAGAACTGTAGCATCGTCAATCTGGACTATCTCGCCCGTGGTGAGAGAGCCCTCTTCGAGGTCGCCGAAATCTGAGTTTGAATAGTTGTCAAGGGCGGCTTCGAAATCAAAGGTTTCGTTGTCAGTCCCGGTTTCCTGCATTGCCATATAAACTAAGCCTCCAAACATGATTTTGTCCTCCGCGAGGACAATGGGCTAGCTTATAGGAAAAGGGGCGGACTAGCAAGGAAAACGCACTGGCCGAACGCAGTGCCAGACCTGTTCTGGCGGGCTCTGACGGGGATCTTGGCATCCTTTCGGCGACTCCGCTAGGCGTTCCCGAACTCGGGCGGCCGTCTATCGAAGGGCACGTCGGTGACCCGGTGGATGCGCACGCCGTACCTGCCGCCGGCGGTACACATGGGGCAGCCGTCGGCGATGAGGATGCAGGAGGGATCGAGTTCCAGAGGGTCGATGCCGATTTCGTTCAGCATGGCCGTGGCCTGGCCTGGCTTGAGGTAGATGGGCTGTCCGCAGCGTCCGCACTCGGCGTAGACGAGTTCGGGATCATAGCCGTGGCGCAGGGCGCCGGTCGGGGCCTTGCGCTCTGGGCGGTCGGATTCGGCGTTCTTGGTCTGCGTCATGGACAGTCTCCCTTGGCATGGTCGGCGCTCCCGGTCCGGGAGGGCGGAAAGGCCTCCGTCCGGAGCGGCGCGCGGTTTGACTCTGGCTGGCATCTTCGCAAAAATGGCCCGCGGCCGCAATGTCTGGCAGGCGGTCAAGTTCCTCCCAAGGAGGTGTCCATGGGCATGCCGGCTTCACGAATCAATCTGCTTCCTCCGGCCCTGTGCAACCAGATTGCCGCAGGCGAGGTGGTCGAGCGCCCTGCGAGCGTGGTCAAGGAGCTTGTGGAGAACAGCCTTGATGCCTGGGCGACGCGCATCGACGTGGCGCTCGAAAACGGCGGGCAGGGGCTCATCCGGGGGCAGGACGACGGCACGGGCATCCGGGCCGGCGATCTGGCGCTGGCGGTGACACGGCATGCCACGAGCAAGATTGCCTCTATCGGCGATCTCGAGAGCATTCAGTCCTACGGCTTCCGCGGCGAGGCGCTCCCCAGCATCGCCTCCGTCTCCTCCTTCAGCATGGCGACGGCCTGCACGGCGCCCGGGGGTGAAACGGAGAGCCATGTCCTTCGCGTGGAGTACGGCGAGGAGCGCGGCATGGCGCCCGGCGCCCTGCACAGGGGAACCATCGTCGAGGTGCGCGGCCTCTTTGCCAATGTGCCGGCCCGTCTCAAGTTCCTGCGAAGCCCCGCCACCGAGGTCAAGCGCTGCCAGGAGTGGCTGGCAAGGCTCGCCCTCGCCCGCACGGACGTGGGCTTCACCCTGGAGAGCGACGGTCGCAGGCTCCTCGACTTCCTGCCGGGCCAGACCCTGCTCGACAGGCTCTGCCTCGTCTGGCCAAGTCTCGTCACCGACGCTCTTGCACCCTTCGACCACAGCCAGCACGGCATACGCGCCCATGGCCTGTGCGCGCATCCCAGCGTGAGCCAGGCCAAGAGCGGGCGCCTGCTCGTCTACGTCAACGGCCGCAGCGTCACGGACAAGAACGTCTTTGCCGCCGTGCGCGAGGCCTACAGCGGCCGGATCACCAGCAGGGACCATCCGCAGGCTGCCGTCTTTCTGGAGATCGATCCCGCCGAAGTGGACGTCAACGTCCACCCTGCCAAGAGCGAGGTGCGCTTCCGGGACGAGTCCGCCGTCTTCGGCTGCGTGGTGACGGCCCTGCGCCAGGCGCTCGACGGCCTGGCAGGCCAGGCGCCGGGAAGCGCACCCTCGGCCAGGGAAGCCCAGGCAGCCCAGAATGCCCAGGATGCCCAGGCAGGCCCGGCTTTGCAGGAACGGCCCGCGGCCGCGAAGCCCGCCCCGCTCTGGTCCCAGGGGGCCGAACCGGCGCCGCAGGGCTTCTGGGGCCGCATCGACGCGCCGCTCTCGCCGGGCCTCTCCTTTGCCCGGAAGGCTGGCGCGCCGGCCCAGGCCGGCTGCGACGGGGAGTGGATTGTGTCGAAGCCAGGCCATGAGACGCTGGAGAGGCCTCAGGAAGGCCTGAAGGCTGCGGGGCAGGGTGGCCAGCCCCATGATTTGTCGCAGGACCTGTCGCTGGAGCGGCCCTGCGGCATGCCGCTGGATGCGTCGCTGGGCATGCCTGTCCGCGATGTCCTCTCCGCCAGCGAAGGCCTGCCGGGTGCCGGCGGCGCCGGACCTGGCGGCTTCGGTCTGCCCGACGGCTTCGGCCTGCCCGGCGGCCCCGCCTCTTGGGAAGACGCTGCGCAGGACGCCGTTCAGGAAGCCTCCCGCACGCAGGCCAGAGGCCCGCTCAAGGCAGGTCCTCTGGAGTACCTCGGCCAGGCGGCGGACACCTACCTTGTCCTGCGCGACGAGACGGGGGCGCTCGTGCTGCTCGACCAGCACGCGGCTCACGAGCGCGTTCTCTTCGCCAGATTCACGGCCAAAGGCTACCGCGGGACAAGGCAGATGCTGGCGCTTCCCCTTGAGATTCCCCTCCGCGCTCCGGAGATCGCCCGCTGGCTCGAACTCAAGGACATGCTGGAGGGGCTCGGCTTCGAGGGCGAGCTTTCGGGGGCGCGGCTTGCCGTTTCGGCCATGCCCGCCATGCTGGAGCGCGCGGCTGCGGAGGATTTTCTCCGTTCCTGCCTTGCCGGCGGCAGGGACGACTTCAGCAGGCACTTTGCGCAGATGGCCTGCAAGGCGGCCGTGAAGGCCGGACAGCGGCTCTCGCCCGACGAGGCGCTCAAGCTCGTGTCGGAATGGCTTGCCGTGCCGGACCGCGAATACTGCCCGCACGGCCGTCCCGCGGTCCTGCGCTGGGATGCCCAGGCCCTGGAGAAGCTCTTCAAGCGCAGGCAGCCGTAGCAGCCCCCTGCCGCTGGCCCGCGCCGGCGCTAGAACCCGTTGAAGTCGAGGGCGTTGTTGAGGGAGCCCGAGCGCTCCTGCATGAAGCCGCCCTGGAGCGTGAAGCGCGTGATGGTCCAGTTTTCGAGATCCAGCACGTCCATCTTGCCGGTTGTTTCGCGGGTCAAGTGGCGCTTGATGCAGCCTGCCGCCTCCTCCACGGGGAAGTAGAGTCCCTCGAAGGAGACGAGGACGAGGGGGCCGTCTTCAGTCACCGTCTCGGCGGGGCTTTCGTCGGCGTGCACGGCGTCCTGGACGGCTTCTCTCAGCTCGTCCGCAAGGCCTTCCGAGGCGCCTGCGATGCTGGCGTAGACTTTGAGGATGAGGGGCTGGCTCATGGCGCTCCCGGAAAAGGACGCGGCCGGAGCGCTGACTGCCAGCTCTCCGGCCGGGAAAAGGCGGGGGAGAAAAGGGCCTAGCGGCCGGTCCGGTCCGCCACCTTGATGGCCATGGACTTGACTATCTCGGAAAGGGTCTGGCGCAGGCAGTCTTCAACGGCGCTGCTAGAGGGCAGACCCGTGTGCGTCTGGCTCGAGGAGAGCGTCTCCGTGAGCAGGGTCTTCTGGCTGTTGGCTAGGGCGTACTTCACCGTGACCGTCGTGGTGAAGGATGTCATGGAGTCCTCGGTGACGGTGATGTCGCGCAGCGATCCGGTGAGCATGTAGTCGGGCTTGCCCTTGATGGCCTCGGCTGTGGTGGCGGCGTAGGCAACCTGGAAGCCCTGGGAGCCCAGGGCGGTGGCAGCGGCCCGGCCAGCCCACTCCTTGGCGTCGTCCGTGGTGGTGAAGTAGCTCTTGTCGCGGCGCAGGCCAATGTTGCTGGGATCGGGACGCTTGTCGCTGAACTTCACGACGGTGACGGTGGGAGCCGACGGCTGGGGCAGGACGGCCTTGTCGGGCGCGACCGCAAGCAGGCGGACGGCGTTGCTGGGACCGCAGGCTGCAAGCAGCGTACAGAGGACGAGCAGGCAAGAGAGCAGAAGCGCACGGGATTTCATGGCGTTGACCTACTGTTCTACCCAGGACCGGGCCCGGGGCTGGGGCAGGACGGATCCTGCCGAGGTTGGCGCCGCAGGCCTTGCCTTGGCTTGCGGACGGCGGAAAAGCCGGACATGTTTGCAACGCTTCATGATACGGGGAAACATGCCGCCTTGCAAGGCGCGGGGCGGGCGTGCTAGGAAAGCCGTTCGCATGCACAGCACCCGGCGGCATGCCGCCAGGCGCCCTGCCAGCCCTGCCAGCCGGACAAGCGAAGCGCGGGCTGCAACATGAATGCTTCCGCCAGCCCCCCGGCGCTGGGCGGAGACCCGTGAGGACGGAGAATGCTAGATCTCAAACTGGTACAGAAGCAGCCTGAAGTGCTGGCCAAAGCTCTGCGCGACCGCCACTCCAAGCTGACCATCGAGGAATTTCAGGAGCTCGACGGCAGGCGCCGCAAGCTCATCGCAGAAGTAGAGACCCTGAAAGGCCAGCGCAACAAGGCCTCCCAGGAAGTGGCGAAGCTGAAGAAGGAGGGCGGGGACGCCTCGGCCCTGCTGCAGGAGCTGGGCGAGCTCTCCGCCAGGATCAAGGCCTGCGATGCCGAGACCGTCGAAGCCAAGGCCAAGGTCGAGGAATGGATGATGGGCGTGCCCAACATCCCGGACGCCTCCGTGCCCGTGGGCAGGGACGAGACCGAGAACGTCGAGATTGCCCGCTGGGGCACGCCCCGCACCTTCGACGGCGAACCCCTCGCCCACTGGGAGGTAGGCCAGCGGCTCGACGGCGCCCTTGACTTCGAGCGCGCAGCGCGTCTGGCGGGCAGCCGCTTCGTGGTCTCCTTCGGCTGGGCCGCGCGCCTCGACCGCGCGCTTGCCAACTTCTTTCTGGACCAGCACACGCTCAAGGACGGCTACATAGAAGTCGTTCCGCCCTTCATCGTCAACAGCGCCACCATGACCGGCACAGGCCAGCTCCCCAAGTTCGAGGAGGACCTCTTCCGGCTGCGCGAGCAGGACTACTACCTCATCCCCACGGCTGAGGTGCCCCTGACCAACCTGCACTCGGGCGAGGTGCTGGACGAGGCGGATCTGCCCCGGGCCTACACGGCGGCCACGCCCTGCTTCCGCTCCGAGGCAGGCTCTGCCGGCAAGGACACGCGCGGTCTCATCCGCATGCACCAGTTTACCAAGGTGGAGATGGTGCGCTTTGCCCATCCCGACGACAGCTTCAGCCAGCTCGAGATCCTGACCGGCCACGCCCGCGCCCTGCTGGAGGCCCTGGAGCTGCCCTACCGCCAGATCGTGCTCTGCACGGGCGACATGGGCTTCGGCGCGGTCAAGACCTACGACCTCGAAGTCTGGCTGCCCAGCCAGAAGACCTATCGCGAGATCTCCTCCTGCTCCAACTGCGGAGACTTCCAGGCCCGTCGCGCCAACATCCGCTTCAAGCCCAAGGGCGGCAAGTCCCAGTACGTGCACCCCCTCAACGGCTCAGGCCTGCCCACCGGCCGGACCATCGCGGCCATACTCGAGAACGGCCAGCAGAAGGACGGCTCCGTCGTGCTTCCCAAGGTGCTCGTTCCCTACATGGGCGGCCTTGAGGTCCTTGAGCCCACGGGCAAGCCGTTCTAGCCTGAAAGATCCGGACTTCCCGATCGCCTTTCCCGAAAGGCCGCCTGCGTTTCCGTTGCGGAGCAGGCGGCCTTTTCACGTGCGCGCGGCGGGCTGCGCGCCGCATCCCGTCTGGGCCTCCGCTTTCGGCGCAGGCACGGCAAAAGGCCCGGCAGCCGCCATGGGCGGCCGGGCCCTTGAATTCCGGCAGGCAGAGGGCAGAGCTATGCCTGGCCGCGGTAGAAGTTGATGAGGCAGCCGTCGAGTATGGTCTGGCGCTCGTCGTCCGTGAGCTGGCCGAGGGAGAGGGTGATCTTCTCGGCCTGCGCCATGCCTTCCTGCATCAGGTAGGCCGTGACGCTCTCAGCCTTGTTCTTGAGGGCCTGGCGTATGCCGGGGACGAGGATGAGATCGTCCACGCGCAGCCGGCCGCCCAGATCCAGAGGCGCCGTGAAGGGCAGCATGCCCCAGTTGACGAGATTGGAGCGGTAGCGCTTGGTGGCGTACTCCACGGCGATGTTGGCCCAGCCGCCGAGCACCTTCTGGCTGGAGGCGGCCTGCTCGCGGGCGCTGCCGTCGCCGGGCTTCACGGCGAAGATGGTGGAGCCGATGCCGAAGCGCTCGAGGCCTGCCCAGGCCACCTGGGCAAAGACTTCAGGGGCGAGCTGGTTCACGGGCTCAAGCAGCTCGGAGAGCCTGGCAGCCAGGCCGCCGTCGTCGGGATTGGCGCGCAGGGCCTGCTGCTCGGCGAAGATCTCCTTGGCTCTGGCCACGTAGTGTGGATCGCGCCTGGAGAGCGCGAACTCGGCCAGCTTGAGCGGGTTGGAGCGCAGGGAGGATGTTTCGCCCGAGGGGATGAGCTCGTCGGTGGTGGTTACGGGATCGCGGATGACGCTCGCGACCTTGAGGAGCAGGTTGTCGGGCAGGGGCGGCATCTTGGGCCAGTCGGCGATGTTGGGGCCGTACTTGAGATCGGCCGCAGGGTCGGCCTTGCCGAAGCCCTGGTAGCAGCGGATCTGGTAGACGCGGCTGTCGAACTTGTAGTCGAGGTCGCAGCGGATCTTGTCCCAGTCCATCTCCGTGGCCGGCGTGAGGCGTCCGCGGTTGGCGGCCGTGGCGGCGATGGAGCGCGCGTCCATGAGGGCCACGCCGCAGGCCTGGCCTGCGCCGGGCTTGGAGCCTTCGCGGTTGGGGAAGTTCCTCGTGGTGTGGCGTATGGAGAGGGCGCCGTGGGCCGGCGTGTCGCCTGCGCCGAAGCAAGGGCCGCAGAAGCAGCTCTTGACGATGGCGCCGGCCTCCATGAGCTTGGCCGTGGCCCCGCTCTTCATGAGCGCGATGGCCTGGGGCTCGGAGGCGGGGTAGACGGAGAGGGAGAAGAGGGAGCTGCCGGTCTCGTGCCCCTCGAGCATGGCCGCGGCCGGGGCGAGGTTCTCGAAGGAGCCGCCCGCGCAGCCGGCGATGATGCCCTGGTCGACCCAGACCTGACCGTTGCGGATCTTCTTCCTGAGGCCGAAGCCGCCGGCGGCCTTGCCGAACTGCTTGTGGGCCTGGACTTCGATCTCGCCGAAGATCTCGTCGGCGTGGGCGATGACCTCGGCCACGGGATAGGCGTTGCTGGGATGGAAGGGCAGGGCCATCATGGGCTCGACGGCGGCGAGGTCAATCTTGATGGCCGAGCAGAAGGCCGCAGGCTTGCCGTGGGTCAGCTCCTTGAATTCTTCGGGCCGCCCGAAGCCGGCGAGGTAGTCCTTCACCTTGCCGTCTGTCTCCCAGATGGAGGAGAGGCAGGCGGTCTCGGTGGTCATGACGTCGATGCCGCAGCGGTAGTCCACGGAGAGGGAGGCGATGCCGGGGCCGGCGAACTCGAGCACCTTGTTCTTGACGAAGCCGCTCTTGAACACGGCGCCGATGAGGGCGAGGGCCACGTCCTGGGGGCCGACGCCGGGCTGGGGGGCGTTCTCGAGCCAGACTAGGACGACCTCGGGCTCGGGAATGTCGTAGGTGCGCGAGAGCAGCTGCTTCACGAGTTCAGGGCCGCCTTCGCCCACGCCCATGGTGCCGAGGGCGCCGTAGCGGGTGTGGCTGTCGGAGCAGAGTATCATGCGCCCGCAGCCGGCCATCATTTCGCGCACGTACTGGTGGATGACGGCCAGGTTGGCGGGCACGTAGATGCCTCCGTACTTGCGGGCCGCCGTGAGGCCGAAGACGTGGTCGTCCTCGTTGATGGTGCCGCCGACGGCGCAGAGGGAGTTGTGGCAGTTGGTGAGCGCGTAGGGGATGGGGAAGGTCTCGAGCCCGCTGGCGCGGGCCGTCTGGATGATGCTCACGAAGGTGATGTCGTGGGATGCCATGGCGTCGAACTTGACGTGCAGCATGCCGTCGCCGTCGTCCCTGGCGCTGTGCGCCTTGAGGATGCCGTAGGCCAGGGTGTTTTTCCTGGCCTCGTCAAGGCCTATGCCCCGGGCCCGGGCCTCCTCCTCGGAGAGGAGGGAGCCTCCGGCAAGAACCGTGGGCTTGTCGATGAGGGTGATCATGAAGGATGCTTCTCCCTTGGTTTGGGCCGCTCCGGAAGCGGAGCCGGCCTTGGGCGGGCGCGTGGCCGGGGGGTGCCAGGCCCGACCGGATGTGCTAGGCGTCGGCCTCGGCTTCGTCGTCGGCCGTGTCGATTTCCTGGGCGTGCTTGAGCAGCTGCTCCAGCTGGATGTCGCAGCCGAGGACGCCGACAATCTTGTCATTTTCGTCGGTCACGGCGCAGGAAACGGTGGTGACGAGCTTGTCAGTGAACTTGGACTGGTAGATGTCCATGATGTGCAGGTCGCCGGTCTTCATGGGCTCGGAGAACCATTCCCTCTGGGAGAAGTCGTAGCCCAGGGGCAGCTGGCCGTACTTCTCGTTGTAGGCGGGATCGGTGATGCGCGAGCACTTGAGCTTGCCCTCGGCGTCGGTGAGGTAGAGGTACTGGATGAAGGGGTACTGCTCGGAGAAGGCCGTCAGCTGGGCGCTGGCGGGCTCGGCGAGGGTCAGCAGATCCTTCTGGGCCGCCAGCTTGATGATCAGGCTGGCCGCAAGTTCGCCGGCCAGCTGCTTCATGCGCTCGTACTCGGAGACGTAGAGTTCGGGCATGTAGCGGCGGGCGAGCTTCTCCATCTCCTCGTAGGAGAAGTGGGTGGTGCGGCCCTGTTCGTAGGCCTGCATGATGGCATCGTAGATGCGTCCCACAGCGGGGTGCTTCTTGGAGACCTCGTTCGGGGTGCCCGCAAGCTTGAGGTTGTGGTTGATCCAGTAGGCGACGCCGGCGCGGCCGGACTTGTCGGTGATGATGATGGGTACGGGGCGGCCGAGGATGCGGGAGGTGTCGAAGATGTTGTAGATCTCCTCGTTTTTGGCAATGCCGTCCACGTGCACGCCGGCGGAGGTGGCGTTGAAGTCGCGGCCCACGAAGGGGTAGTTGAAGGGGATGCGGTAGTCGAGCTCGGTGGCGAAGTAGTCGGCTATTTCGTTGATGACCGCCGTGTCGGCGGCCGCATCGTCGCCGGTGAGGGAAATGTATTCAATGACCATGGCTTCGAGCGGGGTGTTGCCCGTGCGCTCGCCGAAGCCGAAGAGGGTGCAGTTGACGCCGCCGCAGCCGTAGAGCCAGGCGGTGACGCCATTGACCAGCACCTTGTGGAAGTCGTTGTGCCCGTGCCATTCAAGCCATTTGCCGGGCACGCCCGCTTCCTCGGTGAAGGCGTGCACGAGCCTCTGCACGGAGCGGGGCAGGGAGGCGCCGGGGTAGGGCACGCCGTAGCCCATGGTGTCGCAGAGGCGGATCTTCACGGGCATGCCGGACTGCCTGGAGAGCTCCATGAGGCGCTGGGCCAGCGGCAGGACGAAGCCGTAGACGTCGGCCCTGGTCACGTCCTCGAAGTGGCAGCGGGGAATGATGCCCCACTCGAGGGCCTGCGCCGCCAGCTCCGTGTACATGTCGAACGCCTGCTGGCGCGTTTTGCCGAGCTTGAGGAAGATGTGGTAGTCGGACACGCTCGTGAGCATGCCCACTTCGTCGAACTCCATGTCCCTTGCGATCTCGAGATCGCTCTTGTTGGCGCGGATCCAGGCCGTGATGCGCGGGAAGCGGTAGCCGCGGGCGCGGCACACGTCGATGCACTTGCGGTCGCGCTGGGAGTAGAGGAAAAATTCGGAGGCCTGGATGAGGCCGGTCCGGCCGCCTAGGCGGTGCAGGTAGTCGAAGATCTTGGCGACCTGCTTCACGGTGTACGGCGTCCGGGCCTGCTGTCCGTCTCGGAAGGTGGTGTCCGTGATGCGCATCTGCTCGGCAGGATGGGGGGCGAGCATGACGTCGTCGAATTCGGTGCGGCAGATGCTGGTGTAGGGGAACTGCTCCCTGTAGAGCTGCGGCTTGTCCGGGCTCTGGAGGGGGAGGGGGAGCTGGTGGGATTTGGAATGCAGTAGATCCAAGACGGTCCTCCGTGGTTCTGGGCGCGCCAGCCTTGCGGCAGGCGCAGGATGTGCGCACGCAGAGTGCTCGGCGTCTGCAAGGGCGGATGCGGATGCCGGATCTGCCATGCGCCGCGCCGGGGGGGGCGCTCCGCCGGGGACGGAGCGGCAGGTGCGGTCGCCCGGCTCTCCTCCTTGCGCGCGCAGGCTGGCTGGCTCATGCGCGGATGCCTTGGCAAAGGGAAGTCGGGGCGAATTTTTAGAGCATAAAACACGGGCTTTAGCAAGGTCGCGCACGGCATCGGGAGAAGGTGCGGGGCTGGGCGGATCTTGCCAGAATGGCGAAAATGCATAAAGCTACGAAGTCGCGCCACGGCCTGCAGGCAGGCCTGCCGGCTGGAAATTTGCATGCGCTAAGGAGTGTTGCCCATGGCGGGTCTCGTTCAGTATCCGCAGGCCGGATGCATAGTGGAGTATTTCGAGGCGAACGCCCCGCAGATAGGCGTGGTGACGGAAGAGAGCGGGGGCAAGCTCCGGCTCCTTTTGCCCAACCGCCGCGAGACCAAGCTCGCCTCGGCCCGCGTCCTGCCGTGGATGGGGCCCCTCCTTCCCGGCTTTGCCGGCATGTCCCGCGACGAGGCCGTCAAGGCCCTGCAGGCCGCTCAGGCCAGGCGCGACGAGGTGGCGCGCGCCGTCAGCGTGGAGGATCTCTGGGAGATGGCCCAGGGCGAGGTCTCGGCTGCGCCCGCGCGCTGGTTTGCCGAGCTCTTCGAGTCCGATCCCGGCCCTGACGAGGTGGCGGGCTACGCCCACGCCCTGCTTGGCGCCAAGACCCGCTTCCGCTTTGCGCCCCCCAATTTCGAGGTCTACACGGCCGAGCAGCAGGCCCAGCGCGAGGAGGAGCGCCGCAGGCAGAAGGAGCGCGAGGCCCTGCTCGCCGAGGGCGTGCCGTTCGTGCGCACCCTCTGGAACGTTTCCCAGCGCAAGTGCGCCCTCCCTGGGCCCGGCGAGGCCGGCTGGCCTGGCGCAGAGGTGGCGGCAAAGCTCGAGCGTCTGCTCTTCCAGCGCATGGCCGACCCCGAGAGCACGGAGGACGACGCCCTCTGGAAGATGCTCCTCAAGGGCGTGCCCGAGGTTCCGCACGTGCCCGTGCAGCTGCTCGAGGCCTGGGGCAAGGTGCCCTGCCACTACAACTTCTGGTTCGACCGCGCCGGCTACGTTCCCGGCGACGGCTGGTGGGCCAAGCTGAAGGACGAGGTCGATGCCTTCGTCGCGGCCTCCGGCGCGCTGGACTACCCTTGTCTGGATCTGCCCTTCGTCAGCATCGACGGGGAGACGACGAGGGACGTCGACGACGCCTTCTGGATAGCGGAGCGCCCGGACGGCGGCATGACCCTCTCCCTGGCTCTGGCCTGCCCCGGCGGTGCATGGCCCTTCGGCGGCCGCTTCGACAGGGCCGTCCTGCACCGCGGCACGAGCATCTACCTGCCCGAGGGCGACAGCCACATGATGCCCGAGTTCATCGGCACGGACGTCCTCTCCCTGGTTGCCGGCCAGAAGCGCCCGGCACTCGTCGTCACCCAGAACATTGCCCCCGACGGCGCTCCTGACGGGGAGTGCCGCATCGAGGGCCGCACGGTGGTGCTTGCCGCCAATCTGCGCTACGAAGCCTGCCAGCAGGTGCTCGACGGCACGGCGCCGCCGGACAGCCCGGCACTGCCCTACGAAGGCATGCTCCAGGTCGCGAAGCGCTTCGCCGAGGCAAGGCTCGCCTACCGCATCGCGCTCGGCGCCGTGGTGCTCGAGCGCAGCGAGCCCAAGATAGTGCTCTCCGGCGAGGGCGAGGACACGGTCGTAGACATGAAGCCGGGCGAAAATGCCAGAGACGCCCAGAACCTCGTGGCGGAGATGATGATTCTGGCCTCGGCGGCCTGCGCCAACTGGGCGCAGGCACGCGGCGTCCCCATGCTCTACCGCACCCAGGACGTGGCCCTGCCCAAGGAGTATGCCGGCGTCTGGAGCCGGCCCGAGGAGGTCTCCAAGATCATGCGCAGCCTCGTGCCCTCCATGCTGGACACCGAGCCCAGGCCCCACGCGGCCCTGGGGCTTCCCCGCTACGCGCCCATGACCTCGCCCCTGCGCCGCTACGCCGACCTCGTCAACGAGGCCCAGCTTCTTTCCCAGACCCTGGACGGCGCCCCCCGCTTCAGCCAGGCGGAGCTGCAGGAGCTGCTCCTCTCCCTGCGCATCACGCTGGACGGCGCCAGCCAGATCCAGCGCTTCCGCCCCCGCTACTGGAAGTGCCTCTACTTCCGCCAGCACGGCGACCGCGTCTGGTGGCCCGGCGTCGTCACCGAGGAGAACGATCTCTTCGTCAACGTGAACCTGCCTGCACAGGACATCTTCGTGCGCGGCAAGAGGCGCGTCTTCGACGAGCGCACCTGCCCTGGCATGCCCGTGGAGATCCGCATCGGCAAGGTCAACCCGCTCTACAACGAAATGCAGATTCTGGAAGCCTGCGCCGCGGAGGGCGCGGGCGAGGAGGAAGGACAATGCTGACCCTGCTGATAGCGGCAGCCGCCTATTTCATGGGAGCGGTTCCCTGGGGGCTGGTCATCGCCCGCTGCTTCTGCGGCATCGATCCGAGGACGGACGGCAGCCGCAATACGGGCGCCACCAACGTTTCCCGCCTCTGCGGCTTCGGCTGGGGCGTGGCCACCCTTGCCTGCGACCTGCTCAAGGGGGCGCTGCCCGTCTGGATCGCCCTGCAGGCCGGCCTCGGCACGGCAGGCGTCAGTGCGGTTGCCCTGTGCGCCGTGCTCGGCCACGTCTTCTCCTGCTTCCTCGGCTTCAAGGGCGGCAAGGCCGTTGCCACCAGCATCGGCGTCTTCCTGCCCCTCGCCTTCGTGCCCCTGCTCATCGCAGGCCTTGCCTGCCTTCTGGTCATCTGGCGTACCCGCTTCGTGTCTGCCGGCTCCCTTACCCTCGTCGCCGCCCTGCCCCTCCTGCTCTGCGCCTTCGGCCTCTTCAGGTGGCTTCCGCTCTCCCTCGCCGTGCTGGCCCTCGTGGCCTGGCGCCACAGGGAGAACATCGCCCGCCTGCGCGCCGGCACCGAGAAGCCCTTCCTCAAGAAGGACCAGCATCCCGAAGCCTAGGCTCTTCTACTGCATCCTGAAGGAGATACCATCCCATGTCCCATGACTTTCCTGCCTACAGAGGCGAAATGGAATACTGCTGCCTTGGCTGCGGCAAACGCTATCCGGGCGACAGCCTGCTCTACACCTGTCCCGAATGCGGGGACGTCCTGCTGCTGGAGAATACGCGCTTCGGCGAGCTGAAAGAGCACGGCGGCGCCTACTGGCGCGAGCTCTTCGACAGGCGCGCCTCGACCCGCTCCAACGCCCTCAGGGGCGTGTTCCGCTACTACGAGCTGCTGGCTCCCATCCTGGACGAGGAGGACATCTGCTACCTCGGCGAGGGCATCACGCCCGTCATCGAGGCCGCTCCCGCCCTCAGCGCCAAGGTGGGCGTGCCCTTCGCCTACAAGAACGACGGCCAAAACCCCAGCGCCTCCTTCAAGGACCGCGGCATGGCCTGCGCCTTCAGCTACCTGAAGTGGCTCTGCCGCCGCCAGCAATGGGACGAAGTGCTCACTGTCTGCGCCTCCACGGGCGACACCTCGGCTGCCGCCGCCCTCTACGCCTCCTACATCGGCGCCCCCCTCAAGAGCGTCGTGCTCCTGCCCCACGGCAAGGTCACCCCGCAGCAGCTCTCCCAGCCCCTCGGCTCCGGCGCCACGGTGCTGGAACTGCCTGGCGTCTTCGACGACTGCATGAAGGTCGTGGAGATTCTCGCCGAAAAGTACCGCGTGGCCCTGCTCAACTCCAAGAATGCCTGGCGCATCCTGGGCCAGGAGTCCTTCGCCTACGAGGTCGCCCAGTGGTACGGCTGGGACGTGTCGAAACTGTGCATCTTCGTGCCCGTGGGCAATGCCGGCAACATCACAGCCATCATGTCCGGCTTCCTCAAGATGCACGAGCTCGGCATCGTCGAGTCCCTGCCGCGCATCTTCGGCGTCCAGAGCGAGCATGCCGACCCTGTCTACCGCTACTACAGCGCGCCCGAGGGCAGCCGCGAGTGGAAGCCCGTCCAGGTCCAGCCGAGCGTCGCCCAGGCGGCCATGATCGGCAACCCCGTCTCCTTCCCGCGCGTCAGGGCCCTGGCCTCCCGCTTCGTCAAGGCTGCCGGCGAGAAGGCCTTCCAGGTCGTGCAGGTGAAGGAGCAGCAGATCATGGACGCCATGATCCAGGCCAACCGCCACGGCCACATCGCCTGCACCCAGGGCGGCGAGTGCCTGGCCGGCCTCATGAACGCCAGGGATCTCGGCCTCGTCGGCACCGGCGAGCACGCCGTGCTCGACTCCACGGCCCACGCCCTCAAGTTCTCCGGCTTCCAGAGCATGTACTTCGAGAACGCCTTCCCGCCCGCCTACGGCATCACGCCCGATACGGCGCTTGCCAACAGGCCTGAGCTCCTCCTCCCCGAGGAGGCGAGGCAGGGCAAGGACGTCATGGAGTTTGCCCGTGAAGGCGCCAAGGCCGTCGTGGCGCGCCTCGGCCTCGTCGAGAAGTAGCCGAGCCCCTTTTTTTGAACGCCGGCCCCCCGCTCTGTCTGCAGGCAGAGCGGGGGGCCTTTTTGCGCTTGAGATCGGCCGGCGCCGTGTCAGCGGAAGAGCCTGACGGCGCAATGCTTCTTGTGGAAGGCAATGCCGTAGGCGCGGCGCTGCTTCATGCCGGCGGGCAGGCCGTCGAGATATCTGAACTTCGCTATCTGGCCGAGCGCCTCCTGGACGCCGGAGTCCAGAGCCTCTTCCGATTCGGCGTACTTGAATTCAAGCACAAGGCCGCGCCGGCCGACAGGATCGGCAACGACAAGGTCAGGCCGGCCGTCGCCGCTTTCACGGTTGCTGGTCACCTCAAGCGAGGTGCCGACAAACAGTACTCGCTCATCGGCAAGTACAGCCTGACCGGCGTGACGGCCGCCATGGGCGACTCCGGCATCATCGCCCCCCGGGGGGGACTGACGCCTCTGCTGGGTGGCGCGCTGCCCGGGGCTTCGCGAGGCAACCGCGGCTACGCCTTGCTGCAGGGCACCGAGCTGCACAAGCTCGACCGCGACTGGGGCGACGGCTTCTGGGCCGGCCTCGTTGGCCAGTTCGACCTCACCAGCGCCCTGAGGCTCGGCGTTGAAGGCTCCTTCGGCTCCGTCTACATGGGCGAGATCAAGGACTATCAGGGCTTCGGCGACCGTGGTCGCACCCTGCAGATGAAACGCCAGGGCTGGTACGCCGGTGCCCGCCTCGACTACCACGCCGACTGGGGCGTTCCCGGCTTCATCGCCTGGTACGGCTCCGGCGACGACGACAATCCCTACAACGGCTCCGAGCGCTTGCCCCAGTTCAACACGCCCTGGGCCGTCAGCTCCCTCGGCTTCGGCGATCCGGGCTTCGACGAGCAGACCTGGAAGCTGCTCGGGCATAACCCCGGCGGCTCGGCAGGCTTCATCGCCCAGATCGACAAGATATCCTTCATCTCTGACTTGACGCACCTCATCCGCGTGGGCCTCTACCTTGGTACCAACAGTTGCGATATGCCGAAGCGCATCGGCATGAACTGGCCGTCGCCTGCCACCGACGGTCCCATGGGCTACCTGACCACCACGGACAATGCCTGGGAAGTCAACCTCGTCAATACATGGAAGATCGACGACAACCTCACCTTCCAGCTCGAGGGCGCCTACGTCAGGCTGAATCTCGACAGCGACACCTGGCAGGGCCGCCAGGACGCCATCTACAAGGACAACTACCGCGTGTCCTGCATGTACAAGTACAGCTTCTAGGGAAGCACTGATAAAAAGCTTTTTTCAGCGACATAGCTCAGCTAACTCCTTGAAATATCGAGGGGTGGCCGAGCCGATGCCGAATTGTTCAGCGTATCCCTAGCCCTCTCCTTCCACCTGCCTCTCCGGCATCCTTTCTCGATGCGCCCGCTAGGCTTTGATCCCGGCGGGCGCGCCGGCATCCGGGCACAGGGCAGGGAAGGGGGGCGGTCCGGCCG
>ODAI013140121.1_pt1 | contig 101023 bp, 74 predicted proteins | sample 1539321 | NCBI WGS metagenome assembly ODAI01 (sample SAMN02144231, study PRJEB22623) | gut metagenome | biome: sheep rumen | host: Ovis aries | place: New Zealand
TATCGTTACCTTTTAATAGCAGGCTTCATCACGCCTCCCGTCCATCGATATCCGAACGAAACGGGTCTGGCCCTCAATGACGGACATTTAGCCAGATGTCTTTTAACTCCGACAGTAAGACTTGAACTTACGACCTGAGCTTTACGAAAGCCCTGCTCTACCAACTGAGCTACGTCGGAAAAATACAATTTTGACACGTACTATTGAGAAAAGCGCCTCGGCTACAAAGGTGAACGGAGTATTGTGCCTTGTATGAAGAAGCCGCATCAGTTGTCCGTTGCTATCAAGGACTTCTTCAATTCGCCATACTGCCGATTTAGGATGTCGGCATATCTCGGAACCCGACCCGAAGTCGGCTGCGAGCAATAGTTTTACCTTGTACTACCAAGCATGACTTTTAGTAGCGCCAACGGGACTCGAACCCGTATTGCCGCCTTGAAAGGGCGATGAACTAGGCCAGTTATTCGATAGCGCCAAAAAATGTAGTCCGCAACCCTGGACTCGAACCAGGAGCCTCCACCTTATCAGAGTGGCTATCTAACCAATTGCTATAGCTGCGGATAAACACATAGGTGGGTGGTTTAGAACCACCAAAATCCCACACGGTGGGCACCTACGTCATTTCACCTATGTGTAGTGCCGACGGAGGGAATCGAACCCCCGACGCGAAGCTCTTCAGGCTTCCGCTCGACCAACTGAGCTACATCGGCAAAATGATTGTCCAAGGATTGTGAAGGAATTTAACCTTCCACTTGGTAGGCTTCGATATTTACCAAATGCCGTCATGACAACCCATGGCCAATCAAATTAGTAGCGGGGGCGGGACTCGAACTCCGCGACCTTTGGGTTATGGGCCCAACAAGCTACCAACTGCTCCACCCCGCAAATTTCTTCATAGTTGCCGATGAGCGGTTCGAACGCCCGAATACAGGAGTCAGAGTCCTGTGCCTTACCAGCTTGGCGAATCGGCAATACATAGCTCGCGCAAAAGGAATCGAACCTTTGTTTCCCGCTGCAGACAGGCAGCTCTTCCAGTTAAGCTATACGCGAATAAAAATAGCTCCGATAGAGAGGCTCGAACTCCCGACCCGCTCATTACAAATGAGACGCTCTACCAACTGAGCTACATCGGAAAAAATGTGAAGAACGGTCGATATCCGCACAAATGGATAAAAACTTCACGGATGCATGGTCGAACTGACTTATACAAGCATTGGACGCCAGGACCTTCATCTTCTCCGCAGAGTAAATGCTAAACACCTGCGGAGCCCCGTTTTTAAGTGCTCAGGCTAATAGGCAGCCCTTTTCACTTGGGTATCCTGCGATGGAGCTACCACGCAATTATCACAAGTTATTAGGGGCCGCTTTTCACCTGCGGAGTTCTTTGGGAGCGACCCAAAGTTCCAATTTAACTGGCAAGACTGGACTCGAACCAGTGACTTGGCGATTAACAGTCGCCCGTTCTACCAACTGAACTACATGCCAACAAGACCCATGGGCACCACCCCTTTCACGTGTTGTCACGGGTGCGACAGGATTGGTCGCAGAGAGCTTTACTCAAAACTCACGAACCTACCACTTTTAACATTGGGGTAAACCACGTATGGAGGCAACAGACAAGCCATTCAACCCTTTACCATAATATTCAGTTTGGTTTCGGTGGTGGTCTCGGTATCCCAAGGTTAACGGCATGGGACCCGCCAAACTGACAAAACCACTTTAATCATCCTAGCAGCGCATTACTGGGCCATCTTTACGCATTCCCAGCCTCTATTCCGCAACTTATGCTACTGCACTAGCCCCAAAAGGATATACCTTGGACGGGCTTACTTGTATCATCTCCACTCGAACGATAGTCGGGGTAGCCAGATTCGAACTGACGACATCATGCTCCCAAAGCAGGCGCTCTACCAGACTGAGCTACACCCCGCAAGTTTTTAAGGTGCTTCCGGCACCACCGTTGGACGGCATAGCGGTTACTCACCGCTAGAAAACGCGCACGTTTTCCTGTTTAGACCCCTCCATATGAAGGAGCCTAAAAAGAAAAACGCAAGAACGATGCCTTCCGACCTGTATCGAACAAGGCGTTTCCAACATTGCTGTTGACGGTTCCCTCACCTACGGGTACACCGTTCTCAACGTTAAGATTGTTAGGTATCCATCCCAGTCCATTGCGGTGACATCCACCCAAAGTGTTAATTTGGTATGTTTTATGGTTTCTAAATGAACCAGATTACACCTATCTGACCAAGGTTATCAACCTAGCAAATATTATTGCAAAACCGAAATGTCAATCTTCTGACAGGGCTCACGGCCCCATCCGACGCAGGAACTTGTAGGGTGGAAACCCTGACAGTTCCTCTCTGGCGTCAATTATAGAAATATTCAAATGCTTTGTCAAGGGGTGAATTCGATTTTTTTAACTTTTTTATCGAATTTCTTCCGTCGCTCGGAAAGCTATCAGTTCGTAACTGTCTTTATCACAATCTCGAACGTACTTTTTGAACGACTCAAAGGATTTGAACATCTCGCCAAGACTTAGGAACATGTATTCTCCGACTTCGAAATCGGGTGCCCTTAGCTTGGCCTTGCCGCAGATATCAATGATTTCTTCCATCGATAGCTGTCGGTTACTGTTTCTGTCCACCACGTTCACTACGTTGTAATCGTAGACTGGTTGTCGATATGTACCCTTGTAGGGGTTATCGATTCGGATGAACTTCAACGTTGCCATGATGGTGATTTCGTAACCGCTCGGCAAGTGTTCTTCGATAAGATGTCCAAACTGTTTGGCGATATCGGAACACACGTTGTAGTCATCCCCTTCTGGCGGTGTGAAGTTAGCCAACTTTGCAGCTCGTCTAAACTTCTTCCACCAAAGATGCCCTGTCTGTTCCAATACCGTATTATACTTCAATTCAAGGCCGATGTCAGTACGCTGGAACCAGAAGTGCTTGTTTACGTTGTTCGTAAAGAACTCTGAAAGGGCAGCCTCATCCAGAACGGACAGGTTGATGACATTCATGTCTTCGTAAACGCTCATAATGTCTCCCTCTCAGGTTAATTGTTAAACAAGTCAATCTGGTCTCTGGAAGCGATTTTTGTCAACAGCGATTCCATCGACTTTGATAATTGTTTATATGTTGACATTCCGTCCGAAATTTTTTTGAGGCAATCTTTTGCCGTTTTTTCGGCATCTTTGATAAGAATTTCTCTATTATCTGTCTTTTTTGCCGTTTTCTTGCCATAATTTTCATGAGCAATAAGAGAATCCATTTCTGCGATACGGGACTGTGCACATTCAATTACGGTTTCGTACTGCTTGATGCGGTCTTCCCCATTATCATCCTCCCTCATGAGGAGGGTGTCTAGGATAAGAGCATCCTTCGGGCAGAGATTGTACTCTGCGATGATTGAATCGACACGTGAACCGTTCGGCAGCTCGGTTTGGCTCGGCCAATAGACACCCGTCTTAATCTGGCGGATGCGCTCTGACGAAATATGTACGATTTTCTCGTAGTCGAGCTTTCTTGCCTCAGCCTGTGTCATGCCACCCTCAGCCTTCGTGCGGAGCGTCCTCTTGACGAGGTCTGCATCGAACGGGTTCAACTGGAACTCAATCCATACATCCCACGGCTGGATTTTGTGTTTTGCATAGTCGGAATTGCCTACATTGTGATTTCTCACGCTGTCGGTAGCGTTATCTACTTCTTGCATTTGCGGTCTCCTTAGTGTAATACACTAAAATAAATTATTGTGCGGCAAATCTATCACGAAATCTTCTTTTTTTAGAGAGTTGAACTCGTAGGGGTTCTCATCAGGGTATCCCAACGGGTTGATATAGAGGTTTCCGACATTGTATGCGGTATGGGTATGGCCCGCACACCAGATGGAACCTGGTTTCAGCATGTCGATATATTCAGGCGAGAAATAGTAGTAGACCGAGTTGAACCTGGCATGCTCGTCTGGCAGGCGGAAATTTATCGGGGCGAAGTGGGTGACCATGACATCGGGCTTCATGGAGAGGACGGACCTGCACTGCTGGTTCATCCTCTCTCTGATACGAGTGATGTCGTTATCCATGTAGTTCCAATACTTGCCGTCATACGTGTTCGCCACCCAGTTGCTGTCAACTTCCTGCTTGGTATGAGGAGTGTCGAGGTATCTCAGGTAGGTGTAGTCCCAGATGCCAGTGCAGCCGCCTATGGTTACGCCGCAGATGGTTTCGGCATTGCCGTCAAGCATGTGGAGGTTGTCGATGGAGTCGGCCAGCTTGTGGAAACTTTCAATCTTTTCTTCGGTTGTGTTGAACTTGCCGTAGTCAACATGAGTTGTCATGTCGTGGTTTCCGAGACAGAAAATGACATGTTTGTACATGTCGCATAGCCGTTTGAGTATCTCTCGTGCAGCATTGAACTTGCTTGCAATATCGCCTGGGACAATCAGCATGTCTGCGGGAAGGAACTTGGACACAAAGGTGTCAATCGTCATCTCCTTCCTGTAGTAGTCGTAGTGAAAATCCGAGAAAATAAAGGCCTTCATGCCTAAAAGATAGAATATGAAGGACGGAGTGTCAAGAACTTTCTTTTTCGAGGAGATGTTGCAGGTGTGTATCGATGAACACTATTTCCCAATGATATGAGTTAACAATTCCGTTAGCAATACCAGCTACCATAGTCCCAGTGCGGTTACGATAAACCGCATAATGACGTTTCATCCTGTCGGATACAATAGTGACGACAGAATCCTGATAGCATATCCCGTGCATCTTCTTGCCCATCAGTTCGACTTCTTGGACATTCTTGCCGAAGCGTTTTAGAACATCGACTGCACGCTGTATCATCTCGGCTACATCATAGTTGATGAGCAACTTCGGTGCGTTCTGGTCTATAATCTCCTTGTTTTGCATTATCGCTTGCATGTCGGCCCCCATTAACGACTACAGTTTATCATTCCTGCACACCACCAATAGTTATAAACTGTAAACAGATAGAGGTTGTAAAATGAAGTCTCTTTTTGAACGAATTGACAAGCTGGACACAAACCTTAGGATATCCAGCGAGTGGGCCAAACGCAAGTACAACGAGTTCAACTCTCGGTTCTTTGGCGGCAAGCTCCCGAAGGACATCACGTTCGAGATGTCGGGAACGACGAACGCCGTTGGCGATGCATCTTGTATAGTCAGCAACATGCCGTCCGCAGGAAGTATTCAGGTTGGCGACAACTTCGTAAGCAAGCTAAAAATCCGCCTATCAAGTTATTTCAACGACATCACCGAGACCGAGGCAGAGGAAGTCCTACTCCACGAGATGATACATATCTGGCAGTACGTAACCATCCCGAAGGCACAGTGGGGCGCAAACATGCACGGCACATCGTTTACCAACAAGATGAACGAAATCAACCGTATGTCAAGCGGAAAATACAACGTGTCTACGACAAACGATTCTAGTATGAAGGCCAGACATGCGGATAACCTTATGCAAAACAAAAAAGAATACGATGAACTTAGCGATTCCAGACTAATGTTCATTAAGGACAAGAACAACGAGAACAAAATTGACGTAATCCGTTTCAAGAATGAAGACGATATGAACCAGTTTGCCGAACAGTTCGTCCCAATGCATGAGCTTGAAGTTCTTGAAACAGCAGCACCTCACGACATCGACGCTTACCGTTGGAGGTTTGGTGCATTGAAGAACAACACAGAAGAGAATCGCAACGGATACTACATTATGAACAAGAGAGACATTGACGAGGCAAAACGTCTCGGTGCAATATCCTAGGAGGAAAATATGTCATTGAAGAAACAAATGTTCGAAGCAGAAGTCAGGAAGTTGAACTTGCCATCAGCAATGGAATCAGTAATCGAAGAGCTTCACGACGTAGCGTTCCAAGAGGATAACGACGACGAGCCTCAATACGTCGAGAAGGACTGGAAGTCCGTTGACAAGGACCTGGGCGACGGCAATTCGTCGGTCGAGACAACATGATATATCCTCTGATAACTTTCGCAATCGTCGTCATTACAATTATATTGATAACTGGAAAGTTATGAAAAAGGCGGGTTCAACACCCGCTTTCTTTATATGCGTTCTACGTAATTTAGCGAAACCCACCCGTCAGTAGTTCGGCCCCAACCACGCCTCTCGGCATAAATGCTTATTTGGGTGTCCTTCTCGTATTTCGTGACAACATCACCTACAATGGGTGCTTCACGGCAATTCAGGTTGGCCGTTGTCATACCAGAATACAACGGGTTTCTCGGAAGCTTTTCTTTGCCGATGATTTTCAGAAAGTCATACCAGTTAGAAAGGCTGTCCTCGTCCCTCGTCCACGGTTGCGGGCATTGTTTTCCGCTAATGCAATGGTGCATGATTACGTGGTCGAGAGGAATATCGTATTCCTTCATGAGCTTCTTTGCAAGCAATGCGGTACGTTCGATAACCTTGTCCGAAATACTCCAGTCAGTATCAGTCACTTTAAGGGACTTTGTATTCTTCTTATCAGAACACATCTCAATCGAGATGCAGTTGGCGTTACACGCCTTCTTGTACAATGTTCCGCCAAGCGATGTTGTAAATTTCTTGTACAACTTGTCACCAACTGCCCAGCAATACTGGTTCCTTATGTCTGGATTAAACTGTACAACCTCAGCTTGGTCTACTATAAAGTCAGCGCTTGCTTTTTTGGACTGCTTTCCAAAAGAAGTTGCAATCCACTTTGCCGTTCCAGCCTTGGAACTCGTACCCGCAGTATAGTGAATAACAAGGTATTCTATCGGGCGGTTCTTTTTTGATGTTACATTGTACATACTATGCAGTCGGGCCGCCAGCGGCTCCGCCTCCGCCTCCGCCTCCACCTTCATAACAACCCACAGCACATCCTTGCTTGTAAGGAGAGTAGTTCATCCTGTTCGGTGCGGCATATCCACATACCATCGGGAGGTTAGAAGCGTTAAAATTAGCTACGGGGTATCTTTGTGGAATTCTCTTCTTTGCAGCATCCATCATCTCCTTTATTTTAGGATTTGGTTCAATTTTTTCCCTCTTCCACACAATCTTACCTGGTGGGAACAATTTCTTCATTTCCTCTTTCGGGTTACGATTTGCGTTCGGATTTGTGGAAAGGGTCATCGGGTTCTTGTAAGAACCCATGTCATTCGAGTGAGAACTGTTAGTTGCAATAGGTGCCTGAATTGCGTCATGTATGTTGTGGTTCTCGGACGGAGACAATGGTAGATGTCGTTCAAAGCCTTCGAAACACGCCTTATGAAGACGTTTGATGGCTTCCAACTGGGCCTCGGAAAGGCCAAGCTTTCCGATAGATTCAAAAAACAGTTTCGTGTTCATACTCATAGTTTATAAACTATTTGCATGAAGGTAAACGGATTTATCATACCCGTAAGGGGAAACTGCCGAGCAATTAACGAGGAGCGAAAGAACTTCTCGGTACTTACCCACGTTTCCGAGCATCTGTGGAACGACAGACTTGGGGCCTATGTCGAACGTTCAGAAAAGGCCCAGATTAACAACCCAGTCATGTCCCGTGACAGGAACCTCGGGGTGAGGTTCCACTACCGCAGGCACAACGCATTCCTTGACCAAGAGCGTTACGACAGGATGTCATCTGACTTCGTCAAGCGTCAGGGTGTATTCATCAAGTATTACACTGTTACGATGGACGTAGACAGCAACTCGCTGTTCCACGAAGACAACTTGCGTACCGTTGACAGGGAATTTGACTTCCAGGTGCTAATCGGGTTTCAACCTCAGAAGGAACTTTACGACAGGTGGGGCATCCAGTTCGATAGCAAGATGGAGTTACAGTTCCTGATGACATACTTCCTCGAATGCAACTACCAGTCGTTGAGAGAGCACGGCATCAAGCCAGCTTGTGCCCCGTCAGAACACAACCCAATCTGGTATCAGCGTGGTTATGAAGATTTCCGTTACTATGGTTATACCGCACAGCAGATTTTCCCCAAGGCTGGCGATATGCTCAAGTTCGAGTTCAACAACATCTTGTATCAGGTAACCAAGATTTCCGACGAGCAGCCTGACTACGAGTACAAACAAAGAAAGTACTGGTGGAAGGTATTTGTGGATACTGCTGTGGATTCTGGACAAAAGATATCGGACGATGTGTTGAAGAAACCCGAACAGGAAAACTTCATCAACAACCTCCTCGGAAAGACAACATTCGAGAAGGGAGAACTGGAATCGGGAGCGGATGCGGCAAAGCCGACGACAACGGACGAATACTCATTCGCTGTCAACGCAACAGTGGACGACCTCAAAAAGGATGTCCTCTTCAGGCCTCCCGAAGTTCCAGAGTGCGTGGACAACGTTACCGAGTCCCCGTCCTATCAACCTTGCGAGAAATTGCTCGGGGGATGGTAAAGAAAAAGCTCCGTTCAAACGGAGCTTTCTTCTTATTTGTGAGATTCCCAAAGGTATCGTACATTGGCGTCTGGATTTTCCGCCTGAATCCGTTCCTTTTGATGGCACAGGCCAAGCTTTACCAATAGCTGTACGATTGGGTCAAAAATTCCATTGTCGATGACAATTTCCATCTTCGGTCGTTCAGGAACATTTTGCGGCATTAGATATTCTCCTATTAGTACACGACAACGACTTTCTCTTCTCGCCCATCGTCGTAATACTTGATGTCTTCGAACACATCTTCAAACGGCATCTTCCCCATATCAACTACGGGCAAGTCTTGCGGCATCTTTTGAAGCCGTTCAACCAAGTCTGCTACGGTCGTTATGGTCATTTGTCACTCTTGTCCGTTGGAGAAGTTGCATCAATACCTTGCGTTCCAGAACTGTAAACGTGTGGTTGGTCAGCGAGAGGTGACGGAAAGCCGCAACCATACAGCATTATTTCCGTATTTTGGGGAAACTTGATTGGCGTTTGCGGGATAGGATTTCCTGGAACACCTTTCATGAAATCGTCAAGCGCTTTCTGCATCCCGTTTTCGCCAAGGTATCCCCTTGCGTAGAGTTCTTCGAATTCATCTACTGTACATTCAATCATTGTTCCGTTATTTAGATACAACTTCATTTGGCCCCTCCAGTTTAAACAACTCGTCAGCACACGTCTTGTAATAGGCATCACGCATGATTTTAACCATGCTGGTATCTTCAATTTGATGCGCCTGTTCAAGCTTTTTCAATTCATACAAGAAATTCTTTAGATTCTCCATTTTGTTAGGAATGTATCTTACCCATTCATGGCTCCTAAGAATAGGTCCACGAGTGTGACTTACTTTGAGGAAATCATTGAACTCCAGCTTTGTACCACATTCCTTGCAGTAATTTTCAGATGGGTATACAGCGTGACCGCATTTGGGACACACCGCACAAATCCACGGAGAACCTTTCCGAACATATACATTAGCTTCCATTATTTCCTCTTTTCTTTTTTCTGTTTTACACCTACCGCATCAAACCGTATCCGCACTGTTGGATAGTTTCTTCGTATCAACAACCCGTTTAATTGCGAAGGAAAGAGAATCACACGTCACCTTTCCATCAAAATAGATTGTAACCAACTGAACGAGGTTACCAAGGTCCGAATAAGTCATTCCTTCATCTTGAATCTGCTGGAATAGACGCTCACATGATTGGTCGATATCCTGCCCCGAGAACTTATCTTCAAAGAACTTCTTGGCCTCTTCCGATGTAACGCCGTCGAAGTTTACCACTTCGTCGATTCTGTCTGCACGACCGATAAGGCACTTATTTATTTTCGAAGCATTATTCGCTGTGCAGATAAACACATAGTTACAATCAAGCGTGTTCAGGTCGCTAAACAACCGAATCAATACATCGACGTTGTTGTTCTTGACCTCAAAGTCCACGGAATCGATATCATCAACTAAGATTATCACATTTCCCAATAGGGCGCACAATCCAGATACCGAATACGGATTCATCGCACCCACGTCATCCTTTCCCAATATGACAAAATTCGCCTTATCGGAAAATTCCTGCACGATACGGTTCATCAATGTCGTTTTGCCGCTACCTGGCTTTCCTACAAAGGCATAACCTCGATGGCCACCGTGTTCCAGGATATACCTTACCCCGTCCATAACAAGTTTGCCGTCATTCGTTTCAGACGATAATGAATCCGCATAGTTTACATACGGAATTGCAGTGAAGATAAAAGAAGTGTATGCGCGAGCTCCATTGCCGTCATTAAGAACCAACGCCTCAAATCCATGTACGAATTCTTCATTATTCCTCGGTTCTGCAGACCCAGCTTGGTCGTCGGCTGTAGACCTATATTCCGCTAAACTTTGTTGAAGAAAAGCAGCGCCGATAAGTTGGCTAAGCGTCATGCCAGACTTGGCTCCGCATTGTTCTCCATAAAACCGTCTTTTATATGCACTGTTTTTTCCTTTGGCGGCTGAGCCATAAGAAAAATCAAGATGGAGCACAACATTGTCTTTGGCGTGTGGTTCCAATTGGTCAATAGAATATGCTGCCATTAATCGAAATTTATCGTCGTCGATATAAAGCTCGAACAAAGCGTAGAAGAATTTCTCATGAACATCGTCATTGTAGCGAACAAGTTCACCCCGAGAGTCCATGGCAGCAAGCTCACCAATCCCATTGGTGCCATTGAACAATATATTGGTATCTACAACCTTTATTGTAACATTCTTTCCTAACTGACGTATGAATACATTGATTGGTTTCTTTGTCCAGTAGGATTTGCCGAGTAACCACATGTAAGTTTGTGGGAAGAACGGGATAGAAAACGGGTATTTTATATCGTACTTGTATTTTTTCAGGTTAGGATACAGTTCCTCAATAGTGTCAATAATTTGGGATGTCTGGGTCACCTTTATGACATTGATTTTGTCAACTATCATGTCACCGAACTTCTTAGCCATCAATACGTTGCGAACAGCATCGATTGAGCTAAGGGCAACGCTGTTCCGTATTTCCTTCTTCGTGTATCCAGAACAGGCAAATTCAATTAAACTTACAGCAATAGTCGGGTCGAGAAAGATTTTTCCAACACGCTTTGCAACATACAGAATTTTATCCTTCGTCTTGGATGGGAATTCCTCCATCCAAAAGTCAACCTGTTCGATATTCTGTGTGATATCGTTAAGTTTCTTCAAGGAATCAGATAACGGCGGATGGGTTTCATCCACAGGCTCCTCTGACCGTTTCATCAGTTGCTTCCGCATTAATCTTGTTCCTTCTTAAACTTACGAACGATATTCATGATGGTGATACCGAGTACGAACCCGAGACCGGCCATCTTCAAGCCAATAATAGCGATATGCGCCTTGTTTTTAGCTAGGCGCATCCATTCTTTCATGCTCATACGGCCTCCTTGGCCTGAGCCTTGCTCTTCACATAGAAGAACATCCAGTCACGAGCATGGTTCTGGTCGGTAATTGGAAGTTCCTTGCTGCACACAGCGTTGGCGGCAGTCATCTTTTCAACAATCATGGGCTTCAGAGTGGACATTGCTGTATCCTTGTGGGAAATCTCACGACCACGGAACTGAACGATAATCTTGACAGGATGACCTTCTTCGATGAACTCGGCAGCCTTGTTCATCTTCGTGTTGAAATCGTTTTCGCCAATGTTCGGACCAAAGGTGATGGTCTTTTCTTCGGAACGGCGAGCGTTTTCACGGTTCTTCTTGTCCTGTTCCTTCTGAGCCTTCTTTTTAAGGTACTCTTCCTTCTTACGGTCACCAATCTTGAAGATTGCCGCCTTTTCGTTCACGACAACGACATCCAGACCCTGGTCTTGTGCCAGCTTTTCAGCCTGTCCATAGGTCATCTGCTCGATAGAGCCATCATCCTTCTTCAATCGGATGGAGGCATTGCGGTCGAACGTTTTCGTTTCGTTGAAATCACGGGCATCCCTACGCTTGAAACCGTAGTTGCCGTTATTATAGGATTTGTACATCTAAGTTCCTTTTTTAATGTTTAGTCGGAGACAGTTTGCCCCCAGACTATCAGAATATAGCTTAATAAATCCCCCTTGTCAAGGGGGACTGTGAAAAAAAGATATAGGTAAAATTTAGTTTACAAAACGAATGTCAATCCTCGTAGGAAGGATTTAAATAGCCGTCTGTCGCTACGGCGACATACTTAGTCGAGCTACCTTCTGGGTCTGACTCATTGTCTACAACAGGCCCATAGGAGATTGAGTCTAACAAGATTACGGACGGGTAGCCATCCATGTCGGCAAGGTCCTTAATCCAATAGTCTGTTTTATCAGGCTTGTCATCATCGTCCGCAAGGATAAGCTCGCCATCGACAGGGTAGACACACTGAGGTTTCGTCGCATTGTACAAATCGACAAATTCCTGAACGGATATCGGCGTATTGTAGAACCTGAAATCATAAGATTTTGGTATGAAGATTTTAGTCGAGTTCGACTTGATTGACCAGCTCTCGTCTATTGTTCTCCATGTGAGAGCATTGCCAAACGTAACTCGAATAGGATATGGTTTCTGCTCGACTTCCTCGACCAATTCCCCGTTATCGACACGGCGAGTTGTCACATCGTATGTCGGTACAGGATGGTCCAAGGTAGCATCATACGTGATATATCCATCTTCCTCTTTCACAAATTTCAATGTGAACGCTATCGGTCGGATATTTGCACGATTCGAGTAAGCGTAATACGTAGTATCCTCATCGATGTTATATTCATTTGCAACATCGGTAGGAACCGTCAGTACATAATCTTCGTAGTCCTTGCTCTCTGGGTATTTCATCGTCAGCTGATAGTCAGCGTTGCCACTGAATTCCCAAGACGGGTCACTTATCGTAATTCCATATCCTACCATCTGGTGTCTATAGATTTCCACATAGTACCCATTAGCATTGAACCCAGCAGGAAGTGAAACTTCAGCCGTCGCAACACCGTCCTCAATACGGGTAACCTTCGCCCGCATCTTTGTTTCCATTGCTTTTCCGTTCGATACGTTGAGAACATCACCTACTTGAACATTGTCAACAAAACCATCTGTTGGAACATTGAATGTTATAGTTGCACTGGCGATGTTGGCTCCTGTTATGGGAACCGCCCTGAAATAAGCATTCTCACCGTCATCGTAGGAGACAGGCATCAGTTCAAACCAATCGGTCACATCAACCATTTCAACGGTAGCTGCACCAACCTGTTGCAAACGGTAAGCCACAAACTCCTTAGGGTTCTTAGACGTGCGGCCAACAAGAGCGTACATAGTCCAGTAGTCAACACGGTCATCATCCATTGTGGCCTGCCAGAACACCATACTGAAACCAGTAGAATTATTGCTATTGTACTTATCATCCTCTCCCTTAGAGAATGCCGCATACTCATGGTCACAAAGGGAACCTTCATTGCAGTTCGGGAATATCGCATCTTTGATACATGTATTTTCCTGTACAATATCCTCGGTATCAAATCGATACTGTTTGTCGAAAGACTCAACCTGACGAACACACTCGTCTACAAGCGGGTCTCCACTACTACCTGGCATCAATCCCTTATCAACTTCAGTCTTTACCTGATAATCTGTTATTCGAATTCGTTTGCCAGGAACAAGCGTTCCATTCTTCTCTCCGCACTTACCGACTACCTTCACCGTTCTTGTCGCCGTATTCAGAACGCAAGAACCATTGAGATAGTAATACCAGATGTGATATATTCCACACTTACAGAAGTTGATGTCATTGTACGTAACGATATCATTGGACATATCAATGTTATTGCCGCTGGTCGGGCCAGCTTCACCTAGATACTTCCATTCCCCGCACATGATTCTGTAAAGACCGTTTTTGCCGTCATCTTGGTTCTGCAAGTTAACAACCATTCCGCTTTTCAGATTGACATTGCCGAGCCAATAGTTTCCGTACCGTCTACCTACATTAGTGTCGATTGTCGCAGACACAGTTTCGGTTACTCTGGCACCAAGGTCAATGAACATATCTTCGGTAACATCACCGTAGTATTCCCAGTCGCCTTTCTTAACAATCCACAATCCGTTTTCGTTTACAGATTTTCCATCCTCAGATTCCTTGATGAACTGTGAAGTCAGCCACACCAAGTCATTTTCCTGTAACTTAATTCCATTCAGCGTAAGTTCGCCATGTTTGTATTGGAGAAACTCGTTGTACTTCACCTTTACGGATATGTATCTCATAGCGCAGCATGACTTCGGGTCACGCAGGTTAACATACATGTCCTTCCCGTAATTTTTCATTGGCGTGTTTACGTTATTCGGGTCGTCATCTGTATTCAATTCTACTTGTGACACATAGATGCAATTTGCACCAGTAGTATACTTTCCGTCATACTTAGAACCGTCGTACACGTAACGTATGACAGGGAAATCAACACGGTATGCTGGTTGGTCTTCACCACAGCCCTTTCCGCTGATAACGATGTTACTCTTTCCGCATACCTCACGCCCACGCTCGTCCACAGGGAACATCCCCTGCATCAGATTTATCTTGATTTGGTTGTTATCCAAGTCAAGTTCATACACAGGCACATTGGCCGTACTGACACCATCGTATAGTTGCAACTCTGTACAGGACGTACTTGAACCTTCTACGATAAAGTCGTTATGGCACTGGTCAATCGGGAACTTCAGCAGGCCGATTTCTTCAATGTTCTGCCCGATTACGACACTTCCATCCATGAGCAATGTCGTAAACTGTTCCCCATTAGGAGACTTCAAGCCTATTACCGATTCAAGTGTCAACCGCACGGTTGAATCAAAGTCAACTTTCCAGACTTTGTACTCAACACCATCAACCCTCACGTTGCCGACAACATCCTTTCCGAACGTACCGACAAGCACACCATCCACATAGAATTTTGCCTTCCCCTTGATGTTGCCCTTGCTCATGATATAGATGTGGGACAATGTGTCGAAGGTTCCGCTTACCATAGACTTGCCTACTTCAATATAATCGTAGTAGGAACCATTAGGAATAACCTGCGTAGTAAACTTCCTGTCATCAGTTGCATCAGTATCAACAGGGCGTTCAAGTGTCAGCGTATTGTCGTTCTGGACATACTTGACAACTATTGGACCAGTTTCCTTCACGCCGTCTTTGTAAATAGCCGACTTGTCCATGACATAGTAGATGTCGTTTCCGTATTCATCCACGCCTACCTTGTATTTGAGGGTAAGCACATCACCTGGACTGAACATCTCCTTGATTTTGTATCGAGGTTGTATTTTGATGCTTTGATAGAACATCTGGCAGAAACGGGTTTCAAACGAAGAGTGTTCCGCAACGGACTTTTCACCTTCGTTTTCAAAAAGGACATGGAAGGTATCTGCCAACTTATTCAGGTCTACTGATGACGGGTCAAACTCAGGGTCACATGATGTCCTCTCATTAGCATCAAGAACAGGAAGCATGTTGAAATCAAGCACAAGCTGCTTTCCAAAAGTATTCGCTTCGGTTGCAGCATTCTCAACATGGCCAGGGATTACCGTATAAATATCAAATTTACACTTTTCCGTTTCATTAATAAGAAGTTCCAACTCGTTTACGACAGGGCATTTGCATGCCTGAACATTGATTAAGGCACATCGGTTCAATGATAGGTTACATACGATAGGACCATCATCATCGCGTATCACAACATCCAGTCTAAAAAGACCATCTTCATCTACCAAGTCAAGGCTTTTGACAGCCTTATCAAGAACACGTATGCGAGAAACAAACTGACCTGTATAGTTACGGCCAAAGATAATAAAGGGGGTTTCTATTTTAATTTTCTCGCACAACGCCATCGAGCTAAACCACTGATTCAATCATCAATAGTTTATACCCCGTCAAGCTCAGAATATGAAAGGTCGGGGACTGAAGGGGCCGACTGTTCCACCTTCTTCCCTACATCTTCGTACGCCTGGTCGCAAGGATACATGAGAACATTCTTGTATATCTCCCACAGCAGGTCTGGAACTTCGCTAGAATGAGACTTCGGTATACCAAGCCAGCATCGGTCGTTCTCTGCGAGACCGAACCGTACCCACTGCTTACATTTCAGACGGGAGAACAGGGCGTCCATTCTCATCTTGTACATGGACCTGTCTCCCTTAAAGGAATGCCTTGAGTTGTTATATTCGCTTTTGAATGTCAGACATAGCTGAACAGACCCCCTATCAAGTACGTTAATTATGACGCCTATGGACAGGTCTTTCACTTTCTTTTCGGACTTTATGGTCACAACATCCATCAGAGCCATACTCTTCCAATCATCGACGGAAGCATAGCGTTCGAACCCATACGCTGTGGTCTTTTTGTTCCAGCGTTCTAGGTGATACCCGCTGATGTCGTTCAGAAGGTCTGGAAAGTTGTATTCTTCGGAAGTTCGCATAAAATCAAATATAATTCAATCTTGTTGTTTTGGCAAGGTTTGCCCGAATATATAAACTAAATGTGAAGTCATAAAAGGATTCTTTATGGGTACGTTAAAATCTTCTGAATACGGATATCGCAGTGCGGGTGACAACTTCGACACCCATCCCGACTACCGCCACGACATGTTTACAATGTGTCAGGAATACGCCAAGAACGTAAGTGACATTTCCAGCGGCAAGGCAAAGAAGTTCCTTGACCGTGCCTACAACCAGAACTACTGGCACACCGCAGACAGGCTCGCTGCCGAACAGGACAAGTTCCTTGAAGACGACATGGTGAACAACACCCCAGGTCGTGGTTTCCGCAATTACCGCCGCATGGAATACGACATTCCAAAGGATGCCAGCAACATCGGCAAGTCCGCAGTGAATGACCGTGAGTCCGCAGAGGACCGTGGGGTATGGAACAAGGACGAACTGCTCCGTAACCTGAGGCAGAACCGTTTCGCAATCTGCACTACGGCATCAGCAACCTCTGACAAGCCTATTACCCAGAAGGACTACAAGGACCAGATTAAGCTTTAGTTGTGGTGAATTGCCTCCTTATAGCCACAACAAAGGAGCCTCCCCGTTTGGGGAGGCTTTCTTTTAACTAGGTAATTTCTTACTTTGTTTTCTTGGTCGAACCAGTCTTCTTGGTCGTCTTCTTGGGCTGCTTTTCGAACCCGTCCAGTTTGAGAACCTTCTTGTTGACGAATTCCTTGGTGAGGGCAGGCTTCTCTTTCTTGGCCTTTGTCTTACCCTTCTTCTTTGCAAGTTCTTCTGCCGCACGTGTTTCGTATGCCTGGATGTCAGGAGACTCGATTTTATGCCTCGGGCTGTACTTGACCTTCCATAGACGTTCATGGCAGCAAATCTTCATCCCTTCCAGAAGAGCGATGATGATGTTGTACATGGACGGAACATCGCAGTCAAGGTCCTTTGCATCGTTGGCATCGCCATCCTTAAAGAGTTTCACCGCATCCACCTCACTCATCGTGTTACGGGACGTTGTAAGCAGGTCGCCGGCCACCTTGGAGAAGCCTTCCGCCACAGCACCCTCAACAGCCTGGAGGAAGTCGTACACCTTACCATAGTCTTCCTGTGCTAGCGTATCACCGAGGGTGGTCAGTGCTCTGCCGAGAATATCGAAGCTGCTGATAGAGTATTCGTTTTCAGGGCCTTTTTTGCCTCGACCGAAAACTTGGTCGAGAAATTCCTTCTTTTCGTCGATGTCAACCTTGAGGTCAACGGAATGCAGGGTCAATGTATGTTTCATGGGTTATACCTATGTGTTAAACTGTTGTTAAAATACATTTTTCAAAAGGTATTTTTATATCGAAACGGTTTATTTCCACCCTGATAAACTATAAACGAAAGCATGTGAGCCAATATGTTCGATTTCAGCAAATATTTCAAAAGAATGTCAGGCAAGACTGACGCCAAAATAGAGTTAAAAGACGTGCCCATAAAGGCAGATTCGTCCGCAGCCACAGACGACGGCGACACCTCGCTGAACGAAATCGTCACACGCAACATTGACTACATCGTTACGGGCATAACCCTTGGTGATACCAGCCGATATTACAACACTGATAAGTATTTTGACGGAAGCGACAACGATAAAGCTTACGGAAAGCTCGTTCAAAGCTGTTCCATTATTAACGAGGATGGAACCGAGAGTGAGGACAGATATGCGTTCAGGCTAGGTACATCTCTTGGTGATGCCGAGTATGAAGTACCCCGTACAGACGGTACATTAGTAACGACAGTACAAGGATATGCCCATTACGACGATGATGCTGGTGTTGACCAGAGAGTGCCGCTTACCTTGAATGTCATCCCCAAATACACCCTAATCGATAATCCGCAGCCAGTGGCAACCAACGACAACGTGTATGCACATGCCATGGCAATGTTCGGTCTGTTCGGAAGCGGATGCGAAACATACAAGTGGGCAAAATCAGGCAAATGGGCGAAGAAAAACTGCGTGCTTCCTTACTCTACTCTGGAACGCCGCATGAGCCACGTCGCTAGGGAAGTTAGGGAAAACAAGTTCGAGGTTGAAGTATCTACATATTACGACCTAGTAGACCCTAACGCACCAGAACCGAAGAAAGGTGAACCTAGGAGAGATGTTACAATTCCAAATCCTGTCTTGCCTTGGGTTATGAACTCCAAAGGCGTTGTCGGTTATAATACATCTGGGTTCTGTACAGCGATGCAAAACTATGGCTACATGATTGATTGCACGGGTGACAACCGTACTCCGTTCTTGCCTTCATTGCGGGATGCTTTCGAGGCATACTTTCCGAAAGAAGAAGTTGCCGATGAATTCAACGAAGCTTTCGAGGATGTTCTGGAGGGGATAAAGAGCCTTTGGGTATTGAAAAAGTGTTTGAAATCATCGACACGGAGAAATATCAAGGATGTTTCAGCTACGGATTTTCGCAACGCAACACAAGATGAAATCAATTATACGGCAGATGGAGAAACTTTTCTTATTGATATTGAATCATTGAAATGTAAGCACAGCAAATATATAGATGGAAATGCTCAAGGATGGAATGACCATGTTACTATTGTATCTCCATATTACGCTAGCGGAAAATACAAAAGATTCCACTGGGTGAAGATTGAGGGTGACCAATACGTATATCAAAAGATGAACCAATCTATCGATACAGATAAGTTAAGTAAAGAGTATAAGGATAGCAACTATGAAAACGCACTGATATCCTACACTGAATATTCACTTGGCGATTTCTACACTCTGTTAGTTGAAACGTACGACACATATGCACAACCACGTTCCGCTGTTGGTAGGATAGAATATCTCGCCAACTTATTGAACTTTGTAATCGCAGGAATATCTACAAGCGTATCAAAAGCCAATGGCGAAACGTTTAGTTTTCCACCAACGGTTGCACAAACCCAAGAGAGTATGGAATCGTTCGTCAGTTCCCATCCAGACATGAAAGTAAGGGTTGTTGACTGGTATAAAGGTGCAGATGTAGAATCCGACAACCCAGACGATTGGGACACTGAACTCGAAGACCTTATTCCATTGTTTCAAGCAGATTCATCCACTGAATCGGCACATTTATATAAAAAACTAAAAATCGTCGATGATGTCGATGATATCGTAGACAAGTTTGATGCAGCGATAGTTGCGATGGCCTTTATACAACCAGCTGCTGCGGCTATATTGCGAGTGAAGTTAAATTCATTGAAGGCCAGTGTTAGAGAATTCAACCGTGTAGTCAACAGGATAAAATACTTCGAGTATTATACAGCCGACTCAGTCTTTGAAAGCAAAGATATGATTCTAAAAATCAGCGATTGCTACGGTGTTGACTTAAATACAGGCATTCCTATTACGGCAAGGTTCCCAGCTAGAATGCTTATTCCGACACGTATATACAGAAAGGTGAAAAAGAAGAAGCGCTTCCTCTGGTTCTGGAGAACGGTAACTAAGATGCAATGCATCGGTATACGCTGGACTGAAATCAGGTTTATCAACGTAGGGCTGTACAGCAAGTATCCAAAGGATATGTACATCCCTCAGAGAAGGATACAATTCGAATCGGACTATACTAAACCAAATAATATCATCGTTACAAAGGAAATTCCAAAAGACCTAGAACCAGGTAAAAAGGTATCCCTGAAAATTGCAGGTATTGACAAAGAACTCTCGGCAACAATAGTAGATGCCCATACGATATCTGTTGATGACTCTACATATATACCAGCAACAGGACAGACTCAGTATTTCATGGTAGGCCTCGAAGACACAAAGAGCGGAGACGAAACAACCCAAGTGAACCTTGAATACAACCTTCCCTATTTCCCGTACGACGAGGAAATACGAGGCTACGCATTTGGTTCTTACGGCCCATTCGACCAGTCGAGATACGCAATCAAAGACCGTAGCGGTAGCTTCGGCTCTGGTAAGGACGGATGGAGAATCTTCTTCGACACGAGCAAGGAGATTTCAAGCCTACGAAAGGGAATAAACATCTATCCGTCTGTCGCACATCTTCTCAAAATTCTGATGACTGAATTCGGAAAGGAGAGAGTAGAACTTGTAGAAACAACACGCTCGGTTGACGACCAAAGGGCCCGATGCCTTGGTGGAAGCGAAAGCGCTTTCCTCTCATGGCACAATTACGGACTTGCTGTAAAGATAATGATTTATGGTGACGACAAAAAGACCCCTATAAAGGACGGCAGCGATGACATGATGAAGCTAGTCGATATTGCTCGTGAGTTCACAGACGCCTGTCTCAAGGGCAAGTACGGTGCAAGGTTCAACGTCGTATGGTGTGGACGACTGACTGTCGGTGCTGACCTGTTCGACTGGGAATTCCTCCCAATCGGTGTGAACCACAAGGACGCTCCTAAATTTAGGGACAGCTATATAGCACAGCGTGACCCGATAGTTGACTTCTCATACGTCCCCGCAGCTAAGTATGCTAAATCTCCGACAGCACAATTACAAAAGGACAAAACAACACAATGGATTCCCAAGAATTCGTCTGTATACAAGAACGCAGACAAATTCGGTGGTGTGCCGTACGTAAGCCCCACGTCAATCCGTAACTTCAAGTTCCCGAAAAACCTTCCGTTGATTAACCTGATTGAGTTTCTCAGGATGATTCAGTTGAAGATGGACGCATACGGAACGAAAATGCCTAACAAGGGAGACATGTACGAATGGCTGAACAAGAACAGAGTTGCTTACAACCAGTTGCTCATTTATTTCGGCATGATGGGAAACCTGCAATCATTCCGTGCCCTGCTCGCTGGTGAATACATCACAAGATACAAGCCAATCGTGTCAAGCTATTATTCGACCGACCCTATTGCCTTTGTGAAGAATTTCCTCGGAGATGAATACTACAAGGTTCAAATCAGAGCGGAAGATATGATTGACGCTTCGTACATTACGCTGTCTGACGGAAAGCTACACATACCTTGCGGCGATGGAAGGCCATACCTTCCTCAGTCTCTGGACAACATGTACGACCAGAAGCAAGTAACGAAGGAACATTACCAGCGTGGACGATGGATTAACGGTTTGTTCGTTCCAGCAACCGTAGAAGACGAATATGTTTCCAAAGCGTCTGTCATCGGTGGATACAACAACGGTGTTGCAGTCGGAGGTGACGCATACATTCTGCATGCGTTTATCGGAGACCAGATTAAACAGGAGTTTGATACAATCGTCAAAATGTTCGAAGGGTATAAGGGTGAACTGATGTTCGACTCCTTCTACAACGGTCCATACGCAGACAAGTTCGAACAGCTCGAAAACGAATTCGGTATCATCGCAAAGCAAGACCTAATCGATTTTGACCAGTTGAAGGGAATGCTTACCGTCGCCGACCTGAACGACCAGTCCAACGGAACGGCAATCACAACGACAACTGCGGAAGACGGAACCGAATACAAGGATATCTACGAAAAGGTTGTATCCAATGCTGAAGTCGCTGGTATGAGATTGGCGTCTCTAAGCTCCGAACACCTCGAAGTAAATCCTCCGAAAGCGGAAACAATTACGGTGGAAGATGTCTATAAGATAATCAACAACGGCAATGCGCCCACTGCAAACGACATAGTCAACTTCAGAAGAAGCAAGGACTAAGCCAACGCATTGAAGTGGGCAGCGTTCTGCTTGCTCTTTCTGCGTTCTTCCTTCTCGATGGCACGCATCTTTGCGTTTACTTCCTGACGGTGCTTCACGTTGGCCTGGTGTATGCTACGTCTTACAGCACGGTTGTATTCCAACCGTTTCTGTGACACGTGACCATTTTCAACGAACTCCTCAGGGTTCATTCCAAGTACGTCACCAACCATGATTTCTTCGTCAGACATCGTACATAGGGCGTTCTTTCTAGCGGTAGCGTTTACACGAGCCTCGTCCACCCTCTTCTTGATGTTGTCAAAAATGCCATACATTACATTGAAGTTCTTCTGCAAATATTGAGTAAGACGAGCACCATTCATAGGATTCTTTGTGATAATACCTTCTGGAACAACTCTTCTATCCATCCACAGTTTTTTCTTCACTTCACATGGAACTATTACAAAAAGGCCGTCTGCAGTTATCTTTACCAACGTGATATGCTCAGGGTTAGCCGCCCAACAAATACTCCTCTCTTCCATATGTCCGTTGGAGTCATATTTTATGCTAACCGTTTCGTCACACGTAAAGATGACACCCCAGTAGTAACCCTGTGTATCTCTCGGTCTAATCGAAGCTAGTTTCCTGGCATAGATATAACCGTTACGACGACCACCAACTTCTTCTGGCTTCGAGTTGGTCTCAATTTTCATAAACGAATTTAGGTTAGGGTTCCCGTGATACACCTGGGTTTCAACTATGTTCCTAGCTTTAACCTCGGACTTCATCATGTCTATATACCATATGTTACTAGGCTCCTGATGATATCCGTTAGTATGGTAGAAGATGTTCAATGTACCGTTTACAAAGTCTATCCATTTCTGGTCTTTCGACGTTTGGAAGTCAAACTTCTTGAACCAATCCTCGTATTCTTTCTGCACGGCGGTAGGAAGGGATTCTACGGTCACAAATCCCTGCAACTTATCGGGAGAACGGTTGTACTGCGGTGCTATATTCTTTATCCAATAGTCAAGGATGATATCCTTGTGGTCTTTCCAGTTGATACCATCGTTCAAATAGTTGAATAAGCGAATGCCTGCAAGTTTCTTCGATTTCATAGATAAACCTTCTTTCCCTAATAGTTTATACTTCCGAGTAATTCCGAACTGTATAAACTATATGTGAATTCAATAGGAATATAACAATGTACAACGACGAACTTTCCATTTTTGAATCACAGGCCCAGTTCGAGGAGTTGAACCAGCAGTGCAAGGCCATTGCCAATTTGCCGCCAGACGAGGAAGAGACCCCCGCTGGAGACGAAGAGAATATGGCAGTTATCGTCAAGGCAAGCCCTTACGATTCTGAGACCGAACCCCTATACAAGGCATACGGTATTTCAGGTAAGGAAATCAACGCCAAGAAGGGTCCCCTTTTCAGCGCTGTCGGTGAGGACGAAGGCAGAGAACTTTCCCAAGAAGAAAAGATGGCCATCTGTGAGTGTGGTCTTGGCCTAAACACAATGAACGCAATCCATGCAATGAAGGACATCAATGCTCTCGAATCGCTTGGATATGAAGCTCCGTACAACGTTGGCGACACTGTCCAGTTGAAGAATAAGGATATTCCGCACATCTTCATCGTCGTGTCAAACGACGGTGACGGTTACGAACTGGCAAAGCCGACGAACAACAGTGCCGAAATGCGTACTTGCGGTGACGGATGCTGGCCTAGGATGCATTGCTCTTGTGATGAAATTGACACCAAGACGATGTACACCATCATGGCTATCGCAGACATCCTGAGAGAAAACGAGGCATTTGACCGTGCAATGAAGGAAAAGCTCTGCCCGACACTTGTTCCAGAATATGACACTGCCCGTCTCGGTATGCACCAGCTACATGAAGCACAAATCTCCACAGTGGATAGCCGTGGACAGAAGCGTGCAAAGGAAAACCGCAACGCCATCATGCACCAAGACATGAAGACCCTTCACGACAACCAGATTATGGACGAGCAGGGTCACTTGAAGCCAAACAACAAGGAACTCTTCAAGGGAATTGCCAAGCGCATGGACGAAATCTTCGGTTCTGGCTACAAGGACGAGTACGTGTATGACGGCGGCCCAGAAGTTCGCTGGTCAGACAAGCCGATTGACGCCTAAATAAACTCAAATACAAGGAGCGAATATGACATTGAAACCTAAAATCTACTACGATGCTAGCTGCCCTATTTGCAGCAGCTACATCAGAGTGATTAGAAAGAAGATAAGCGAGGAGGTCGTAGACTATATCGACGCTGGCTCCGATGCAAAGGACTTCAAGTACACTGACGCAAACGGTTCTACCTATACAGGAACAATGGCGATAGAACGCATGAGTAAGGATTTCCCAGCAATTCTCGACTTTATGTGGGTTCTGCCACCCTCTCTGAGAACCAAAGGATTGAAGGCGGTATACAAAGCCAGTAGCGTAGTGCGACGGACTCTGCCAAAAATCAAGAAAAGCTGCAACTGCGGACATTAAAACAAAAAACCCACTGAACAATCAGTGGGCTTTTTCGTATCAAGTTGCTACTTATTCACCAACAACGATTTCCTTCTCTCCACTATCCGCCTTTTTCTTTACGGCGATAGTGCAAAGACCGTCCTTGACCGTTGCTGCGGCATTAGCCACATCGTAGATACAAGGGAACGACCAAGAGAACGTGAAGTTCGGCCTCTTGATGTAATCGTAGTAAGTGACATAGGAAACAGGGTCTTGCGGCGTGGTTGCGGTAACCGTAATCGTGTTACCAGACGCCTTCACCTTGACATCATCCTTTGAGCAGCCAACAACGGCAATCTCCAAAATCAAGACCTCTTCTTCCTTCTGCGTTTCCTCGTTCTTGATAGTAGCCTTCTTGAACGCATAAGGGAAAATCGGACGACCATATTTCTTTGGGTTAAAGATGTCGAATGCTGTTTCAAACATCTCGTTCAATGCAGGAAGTGTTCCGTACATAGTTATTCTCCTGTCGGCAGTTCGCCAACCGTTGAGTGAATGGAAGTTCCAACAGTTTGTCGAAACCTCCGTACCGTCTGGAGTTTCCGTCAGGTACAGGAAAAAAGGAAGCCACGTTTGGCCCCCTTCTTTCACTTCTAGTTTATACCCTCAACGATTTAGAAAAAATCAGAGTTCGGTATCATTGAACGATGCCGAGGTTTCCGACTGTGATTCGTACGCCTTGACTCTCTGGTCGTTTGCCGCTACCGTTCCAACAAGGGCTGCATCGACCCCTTCCGCATTCAGGAACTCGACAATCTTCATGAGGCCACGGCGGATTTCAGCAGGTGTCTTCTTTGATGCAACCGCTGTCAGGAGCTGCTTTACAGTCCTGATTTCGGTCGCCCTACGCCACACTCTCCACTCGTAGTCATTCATGTCGCCACGGTCGGTAATCATGTAGCCCATGTCCGTACCTTTCATGAGCGGGACAAGGACATAGTTCGCATTGATGATTTCTGCTACGGTCTTCATGATAACCTCCTAGATTCCAACTGCCACGTTTACACCCTTTTCGCTAGACAGGATGTTGATGGTGACATGCAGCTGTCCATTTTCCAAGACGGCCTTCACATTGTCCTCATCGACAGGCTTTGCGAACGGGAACGTGAACTTGAAGTGGTTCAACAGGTACGCAGGAACGCTTGACTGTGCGGCAAGTACCTTGATTCTCTTGTTCTTCTTTCCAGCAGACGGTGAGTCCGAATGAAGTTTACGGACACCGCTAACTTCCAGACTGTTCTGTACAACCCTTACCTTGAGGTCGCTCTGGGGGACACCAGGAAGGTCAATGTAGCATTCGTACACCTGGTCGCTAGTGACATACATTTCGGAGAACGGTGCTCCAAAACCGTCGCTCATCTGAGGAGCCTGCTGGACTGGCTGCATCGGCTGCATAGGCTGCATAGGCATCGGCTGTTGCTGCGGATAGTAATAACCAGGAGGAGGAACCTGCGGTTGCGGGGCATACGGAGGATACTGGTAATACTGTGGCTGCATCTGAGGCTGCTGAACAGGCTGTTGCGGCTGTTGAGGCAACGGCTGTGCCACCATCTGTGCAGGGGCAACACGCTGTACCTGATTGACAGGCGGCTGCTGATAATTGTTGTACTGAGCCACTGGGCCTTGCTGTCGTGGCATTGGGCGTTGCGGCTGCTTGCGGTTTACCTGGCCGGGAATGACACCAATAGCATTATGGTTGGCCATTTCTGCCATTTCCTGAACTTGTCTTGATGCTTCGCTGTTCGACATTGTTGGTTCACCGTTAGGAACATCGCCAACTGACTGGCCTGACATAGCGATTGACGGTTCGTCGTTTACCATATTTTTGCCTCCATTAAAAAACTTCTTTATAAAATTGAACATTACGAATTTACCGTCTCTTTCAAAAGACTATAAAATTCCTTGTTTTTGGCTATCTTTTCGTATGCCGCCTTCTTGATTTTTTGGAACTCGGTTTTCTTCATATTGAGGTTTGCAGCAATATCGGCTGCGGGGAGGATGACATCATCCTTCAACCCGAACGAGTACCTCATGATGTAGAGTTCATTTTTATCAAGGCTGTTTTCCAGCATCTTCCACAGAGTATCCTTCATGTTGTCGTGTTCGAGCTCTGCGATTCCGTCGGAGCTGACATCTGGAGCCTCGTTGGTAAAGCCGTCTTGGTCATCTTCCTTGGAACCCTTGACTGACTGCTTCAAGTTAGCCATCACTTCCTTGGCGTGACCTTCACGTTCCGTGTATTCCGTCTCGTTGAGGCGACGCTTCTTGGATACGTTTGCCTTCAATGCGATAGGAATTCTGATTAAGTCGTCGTCTGAAACGAATGTATTCAACGCACGACGTACATACCACACGACAAATGAGATGAATTTCGTGCCCACATGGGGGTCATACTTGTTAAAAGCTTCAATCAAACCGATTTTTGCCTCGGAGAACAGGTCATCAATAGACTTGTCACATTCCTTGGCCTTATCGCTTGCCATTTTGAACGCAAATTTCAGGTTAGCGATGATAATCTTGTCAAAGATTTCCTTCTTTCGGGCCTCATCAGTGCTGTTCGCATACTCCTCAAACAGCCGACGCTCCTCATCCCGACTCATTGTAACCGATTTGTTAAGTTCTGCCTTTATGCATGGTGTAATCTTACAGTAATCCACAAAACAACCATTGTTTCGAGTATAATCTAATATATATTATTTGACAGCAATTCCCTCAAACAAAGTTGAGGGAACCGCATTTTCTTACTTATTTTGCCGCATCTGGATTTGGATAATGAAGAAGTTTGACAAAATCAGAGATATAAGCTGGCCTGTACATCAGGTATCTATAACCAGTCGTTATCAATGATGGTCTTGATTTATCCAACCTCTTTACAGGAATTGTTTCAGTCGTACCAAGAGTGAACTCGTCATACGCTGGGTTATACGATTCTATCATACGGAATCTCAACGCTTGGCAGCCACGGGCATCGTACCACTTCTTTCGGTCTTCCTTCAGTTTAGGGAACCAACCAATTACGAGAGAACATTTAGTAGAACCCTCAAACGCAGGTGGTTGAAGGAAATACAAGTCTTCACCAGGCTTCAACCCAAGATTATGCTTAATCTGAGTGAGAGCATCTGCCTGAGACATGTCAATCTCGTTAGACTGCATGTTAGTTCCATTAAATGTGCTCATAATATGTGCCGCCTGGTCAAGACTTTTCAACCCAGTGGTATTTCCAGAAAGGGCAGCATGGATTTTACTGAGCACATTCGACTTTGAACCGCCATTGTTTCTCATGTAATCGTAAGCATACCTGTACAGAGCATCTCTACTACAATCAACAGTATATGTCTTATGTTTCTTCTTATCGCCCTCATACCATGACTTCGTACACTCGGATTGGATAGCCTTAGCAGCATCATTCACATGAGGTGGTTTGTAAATGTATTCACGCCTACCACCATCAATTTGCACCGTTAAAGTACCAATGTTATCCGTGTATGCAGACGTGATGTTGTCATAAGTATCAATCTCACTTATATGGTTTGCAGTAGTATCTATATTCAGGAATTCCTGAATAAACCGTTTTGATTTATTGTTTCCACACAGGGTGTTCATCTGTTCAAGAGTAATCTTATACGGATTATTCGTCTTTGGATTGATTAAGCATAGCTGCACGAATTCCTTACCGAACTTACCACCTACATAATGGAAGCAATCGTCATATCCATTCTTCTCCAAGAAGTTCACATACTGCCTTAGCGTAATTGCACCAGACGCATACGCTTTATAGTCAATATCTTGACCAAACTCATGCTTCTTTTGGAGAATTTTCTTATGGTCAAGCACTACGTTCGGACACTTCAATACAATCATGGAACCAAGGGTTTCACTGTTTACCTCACCGACGAAGAAACCTCCAATCGGGTCCCATATAGTTCTCTTCAAGTTCGGTTCTGGAACGACTTCACCATCATCAGTAATCGTCCTGAATACGCTCGGGTCCATCAAGATAGAAGACGTATTCTGCAAGAAATCATTAATGAGAATGTTAGATTCATATAGATTCAAACGACACAATGAATCACTTGTATCACCAGACTTAAACAGGTCATACCTCTCCGTCGGAGTTCCGTTATCAGCCGCCCCACCGAAGGAGTTGCTATTAATCTGCAACCTTCTCTCGGCTTCTTGCAAGGTCGTACAAATACCCATAATGGTAGAACCTTCGCCCATATGCATGCTAAGGGTTGCAGAATCCTGCTCGTTTAGAGTGTATTCAGAGCAGCCATCCAAATGCATATTACTGCGAACACGAGTACATTGAGTATCATCCACACTATGAATATGCGAAGAGAATACCCTGGCATCGCCGTCGATACGCACTCGTCCAGACAATGTTATCTTTCCACACGTACGGTCTTTATCCGAATCGCCGAGGATAGTACCCCTCTGTACACCGTGCTCGATTTGAACATCTCCGCTACTCTTAACAGCAGTCATATCTGTCATCTTGAAAGAAGCTTGGTCATCAGCGTTAGAACCAATAGTAGTTCCATCCAAGTCACAAGTACGGAGTTTACACGGTCCATTGACAATAGTGTTATTCAATTTAGTTCCGCTACATGTAACATTACCAGCGCTGGCATCAAGAACAACTCTACCAGTAAACGCAGTTTTAATATCTCCTGCTTCCCACTTAGCATAGCCACCCTTACCAGGAATATTGCTTTTCTCCCATCCAACTTTATATACAGCTGAGCCAGTGATTTTAATCAGTTTGTCACCAACAAACTCAACGTTGCTAGCATCATCCGTATTCCAGCCAGCAAGGTCTTTTGACCCTGCATTGGTCATAGTCAAGTCATTGATGTTGCAGTTCAGGATTTTTGCATATCCGTTTTTAATCGTTGCCTGAGTAAGTTCAGAGTTAACAATCTGTACACCACGGATACCATCAACCGTTTCAGCAACAATCTGGTTATTTGGCAACACCTGGTTTGCCCCATTGTTACCAACAGCGATTATTGTATCACGTACAATAGTTTTAGATGGGTCGCCTGTATTTGCACCAATTTTTACGAACCCAGTGCTGTCCTTTATATTCACATTGCTCAGGCCGCAACTTTTAATTTCAAAGTCACCAGTCTTACCCAAATCACAACCGTTAGAGATTATAGCATAACCATAGATTGTTGGTTTCGGTCCATCAAAACCATTTACACCAACAATCTTCTTTATCGATTCCGTTGGGTTGCAACACGTTTCATCAAACACAGCTACAACACGAGGGCTAATAAACCTTCCGACACGAGCCAAATGAACCAGCGGATGGAATTGTGAACCACCAACATCAATGAAGTTCTTTCCAGCGATATAGTTGATTACGTTAGCATTCTTGCCATACGCATCTCTAATTTTTTTGTAAATGTTTTTCTCTCTGTTTAGTACGTACCTACCCTGGACAAGTTCACATTCGATATTGTCAACCCATCCATTCTCATCGTAGCCATACGCATTCGCACCAGACTTATCAGCATTGCCCATAGCAGCGTTGTATTCGTCAGACACAATTTCGTTCAATTTGCTTACAGCAAGTTGTTCAACACCTTTCTGGCTGATGTTCGGATTGCTCTTGACATAGCTATCGTAATTCTTGTCGTCCATGTACACGTACGGTGTTTTCGCTGAAATTCCTTCGATATTGTTGTTAGGAACCTTGTATATAGCACTCGTCTCTACAAGATTACGAATACCGTATGCGTTAGGCCTCAACAACAGATGGAACATGTCCTGTGTCTTAGCCCAGTCAATAAGCCGCATTCCATTCAACTTAGCCTTCTTTTTAGGACGCATCTGAGTAGAATACTGTCGCAGCTCGCGCTGGGTCATCGTCTCCTTTGTAGTGTCATAGACCTTACATGTTTTCTCATCCAAGACATACTTCGGATTTGCTTCAGTCCATTCTTTAAACAAAGCCTTGTAAACGTAATCGACGGGCAGACCATATTTCTTAGAAAGGGCTTCCCTATACTTGACATTCGGCGAACATACACCAGTCTCAAGGTTACGTGTGTCTGCGTTAGTAGACAATACTGTGGCCGATGGGTCAATATCAACTGTACACGGAACACCAATGTTTGGTGCTTCCTCGCCAGTATTGTGTAGACCAGTTCCTAAAACCAACCGCTCAATGTCAATGAATGGAATTTCACTCAGGTCAACCATTCCTTCATTACCATGTTCTTCATAGTAGTGCATGATAAGGTCGTGTACCTGTGTGCTCATTTTGACCGGGTTTGTCGCTGTCTCATACTCATACTTTGGAACATCATCTTCACCTTCGACGGTTATCACGTACGGAACTGTATTTTTATTGTAGAATACATTTCCCTCGGTCTCCGAAGGAATCATGAAGGTTATTTCGTCAATCGCTCGATAGGCATTCCAGAACTTATTGAAGTTAGGTTCTTGACGTGCCCATTTACACGCTTCTTGATAAGCATTATTGAAATGAACAGGTTTAAGCTCATCAAATTCACTAGAACTAGGGTCATTATCAGGTTCGACCGCTTCTTCAGGTCCACCAGCGTCTACCGATGGGTTCTCTTCTTTACCCGCAATGATTTCAGGAACAGGAGCAATACCTACGGGTGGAACATTTTCCGTATCCGTTGCAGAACCATCGTCGTCGAACTCCTCCTCAAGTTCGTCGTCAATGCCCTCAAACAAGACACCGTTTATGCCCTTTACTGCTTCAAATGCAGTCTTGCTCAATCCTAGTTTCCCTAGATAATTCTCAAAAACCTCTTTCTTGCTAAACATAGTAGCCTATCATCGGTTAATTTTCATGTATAGTTTATAACATTTAAAGGCATCGTGCACATACACGATGCCCCAAAACGAGGTACAAATGTCTCTATCGAGAGGTCGGGAGATACGTTATCGCATCAGCACTATGAAGCATTGCGATGTACTTGTCCAAACGCTCACGGGTCAAAAACTCGTTAGGTTCGAACGTAGATAGCAACTGTACTGCCTCCCTGAACGCACCTTCCATAACGAGCATTGAAATCTTTCCCATGTCGTTGGCAAAATCGATGGCGGTGTATTCGGTCAAAATCGAGTTTTTAAACTCGTTCCTGACAAGAGTAATAAACTCCGACCCTACATTTATGTTGAACGCGATTTCGCCTTCTTCACCGTCGATTGAACCAAGACGGTCAATAGTTTCATTCATCTCAATCAGGAAACGTTCCTTTGGAACGGGTTTGCCCAGATAATCGGATATACTGTGTGACTCGTAAGAGGAAATGAACGACGCCAAGTCGGATTTCCAAAAGTCCTTGTTGTAATAGACGACATTGTCGTCAACGTAAGTTATCGTTCCAACATAGTTCATATTCATTTCCTTTAACTTGATAATGTCATTGACGTAATCAATCCCCTTTTCATTGCAATAACGCTTGACAAGGTTGAGATTGTCAAACCATCCTATAATATGCATGGTTGTTTTCTTCATTACAACAATCATATAACAGCCCCATTAATTTCAAGGTATGCCTTTTGTATAGTATCCTTCTGAAATAAACCCTCTGCACTCGTTCCCCAGTTTCCTAACTGCGATGGAGACTCGTTACGTGAGCCAAAGTTACCGCTATACGGAAAGCCGATTTCGGTCAACGCAACCCCAGATGAATCAGATTCATACACTATCAGGTCTCCACTTCCGCTTCCGCTAGACCTATTACACATAATAGCGTATTCCTTGTCCGCCGACAGGCTCAGCGGGTTCGTAAAAGTAAACGTGACTTTTCGGATTTCCGTTCCATCTCTACTCGACGGCAACGATGACCCATCATACAAAGTAAAGTCTGGATATTCTACCTGTATGCTATAATTCCCAGTTATGCCTTGCCATACAGAAGCATCATCCCATGGAGAGGTTCCTGTAAATGTACTACCGATGGATTCAACCATTTTGTACACCCAGTTAGCCATAACGCCACCCTGGGACATTTCCCATCCAGCCACACCAACATACAGACCTAGCGTATTGATAACAGGATAATCACTTCCTTTTATAATCCTAAGTCTACCATCAGTGCCTGACTCCATAATGAAATTGTAATACTTCTGCGGTCCTCCACCTTTCTTCCAGCATAGGTGAAAGTCACCGTTTTTATAGACGTATACCTCCTTGAAGTCAGCAAAGCTCCCGTTCTCGTAACGACATATACGAGGGACATTCTGTGACCAAGAGCCACCTCTTCCGTCAGGTGTTCTAAACGATATGTTGTGTGTATCAACCATAGACTACTCGTAGACGAAATAGAACCCACCCTCAATGGCACCGCTTGACGGCAATTCGGTAACAGCAACACACACAGGTATATCCTTCGTATTCAACGTGAATGTAACCGTTTGTGACTCTTGGTTATATGAACTATGTACTTCAAGATGGCCTTCACCAGATGCTATGCTTATATTATACTTTGTATCACCACTTCCGCCGCCACCACCTACGGCACTGACCTCATAGGTATATTGACCAGTTGTTGGGTCTACAGAAGTTGTAATAACGATACCACCGCCACTCGTTACTCGTGGCAACATCGTCTTTAAGGCATATGGAGTCAAATCAGGAGCACTGGACAGTTCTACCCATCCAGACTCGGTACGCAAAACAAAGTTTCCTGCACTGCCATACTCACCGCTGTCTGTCAATACATACTCATCGCCAGTGGTCGGAGTAGCACCCATATCGTGAATCTGTTGGTTGCTAGCTTCACCTTTTAGCTTAATGGTTGCACCCATATTGCGGATAAAGTTAGCAGCAAAAGTCGCATCAGACAATGCAGCGGCAATATTTGCTTGGATTAAATCAGACAGCTTCAAAGGAGTGGATGGCATTCCGTCACCTTCAATACCACCCGTAACAGACAACGGTGCAAACGAACCTGTTGGACCCTTCGGACCAGTTTCACCCTTTGGGCCTGTTGCACCCTTTGGGCCTGTTGCACCCTTTGGACCAGTCTCGCCCTTAGCACCTGTTGCTCCCTTTGGACCTGTTGCGCCTTTGTCACCAGTATCACCCTTAGGACCTGTCGCACCTTTGGAACCAGTCTCGCCCTTAGCACCTGTTGCACCTTTGGAACCTGTTGCTCCCTTCGGGCCTGTCTCACCCTTGGCTCCTGTATCGCCCTTTGGACCTGTTGCGCCCTTTGGACCAGTAGCACCCTTGGAACCTGTTGCTCCCTTGGAACCTGTCTCGCCCTTTGGACCTGTCGCACCTTTGGAACCTGTTGCTCCCTTCGGGCCTGTCTCACCCTTCGGACCAGTAGCACCCTTGGCTCCTGTATCGCCCTTTGGGCCTGTTGCACCCTTGGCACCATCTTTACCGTCAGCACCTGTCGCACCCGTGTCACCTTTCTCTCCACGTGCGGCTTCACGCAATTTTTCCAAACTAAATGCAACAGTCTGTCTATTTGGGCCACCGTTTTTTAACACTGTCGCAAGAAAAAACGCACCTGTGGCGGCTCCAGTGTAACTTCCTGTATATTGTGGCAATCCAATTATCTTCTTTCCCTTAAACATGATGCAACCAGCAAAACTTTTTACCAATAGTTTATAATCTCGGGGCTGTTTTTACCTAAAACAAAAGGCGGCCTTAACGGTCGCCTTATAGATTATTTCTGAAATTAAATTTGCTAATTCAGCGTATTCAATTTCTCAATGTAATTCCGCAGTCCCGCTGCAAGCTTTGAAAGAAGTGGCTTGAACTTCGGAACCTGAGACTGGCTTCCCTGCGGGAACCAAGAGGCTGGGTCGGAAACAATCTGTGCAAGCTGTTCCATTGAATTCAGAACGGCAGTCAGGTTCTGCCTGTCGTTGATGCCAGCCTTGTTTTGCATCACGGATTCCATCTTCTGGTTCATTGCATTGAGGTTTCCCTCTACGCCAGCGTGTTCGCCAGTTCCGTTAATCAGGTCGAGAGCATTGTTCAACTCTTCGAGACGACTATCTGCATCAATCTGGTTACAGTAATCCCTTGTCGCAGCGTCGGTGTTGTTTCCATACGGCGTTTCGACAATTCTCTGACCACCAGGAAGCTTGGTCGGTCTTCCCTGCTGGCCATATCCCTGTTGTGCATATCCCTGACCCTCAAACTGAGCCTGCTGCTGGTATGCACCAGGAGGCATGATACCAGGATTCATCATCGGCTGCGGATATCCCTGTTGAGGATAACCCTGCTGCGGATAATATGGCTGCTGAGGGGGAGGAGGATATCCCTGCGGTTGTGCATATTGAGGTTGCTGCGGCTGTTGCGGCTGTCCAAAGTATTCGTTATTGTTCATAATCTACCCTAGTAGATGATTTCTTCATTAAATTATATTTTTATCATTCTCTATTGACATACAGGTTGATGTCATAGTTGACAGCATCTATTCTGAACGTTTTGACGTACTTGTAGTGGACTTTTCTCATCAAATCGTTCGTTGTCGTGTCATCGGCAGGGCATACCAAGAATGTGGCAATCTTCTGCTCAATCAGGTGGTTAACAAGCTCCTGTGCTACTGGGTACTCGTTCATCTCAGATGATACGACGAAATACTCGATTTCAAGCCTGTTATCAAGGTTGTAGGCGCTATGAAGAGAATACGTCTCTGCTGGGACGATATTCATGTAGTTTTCCTTTGTCGGGTCAGTCACAGTAAGGACACCTACGGGAATATCCTCGTACGTTATATACTCCACCATGTCAGAATTCTTGATTTGTTCCACCGTATCAGGCTTAGATACGATTCGTTTCAAATCACGGAAATCGTCACTGTACTTTCCGTCAATCAGCTTTCCCAATTCATTCAGTGTGGCATCATCGATTTGGCTCGGATTTTTTATGTACAGTTTGAACTTATCGTCAAACGGGCCAGTGTTCGTCTGGCCATCAATTTCAAAGCCGTCGATGGTGCCTCCATCGTCTTCATCTGGCTGGTATTCCTCTATCAGAGATTCTCCGCTAATAGACTCAAACAGCTCGTGTTCAGGAACATCATTAAAATCCATAATACCCCCCTATATCTCGTCACCCAAAACAAATGTCGGGTCGTTCTTGATATCATCAGGCACCTCTTCATCAGATGCAGGACCTTCACCGTCAGAAACCAAGTCAACCTCAGGCCCAGGTTGCTCTGGAGTGGGTTCGATTGAATTAATCATATCCAGAGATTGGTTAGTGATATCGCTATCGCCATTTACTGCACCAGCGTCTGGTGTCCCCTCCATAGAATCCTGTGTGTCAGACATGGGAAACTGGTCATTGGCCCATGCAGTCGCATCTTCCAAGTTGTTCATATCAGCACTAAACAAGTCGGCACCTTCCGCTTGGTCGGTAGTTGTAGGTTCCTCCTCGTTGGAATCACTTTGTTCAGGATGTGCCAAATCGAACTTCACCTTTTCGGCTGCTGTCTTCACTACGGTATACGGGTCGTTTACGTTAGCGTAAGCCCCAGGGTCCATCATCATATCGTCCTGTTCCTGACGGATTTGAGCATCCAACTTTGCAGCAACCGTTCCCTGGTCTTCACCAGTTATTGCAGCCAAGTCGGCTGCTACTGGCGTTCCACTGCTAAGAGGATTAGGTTTGATAATGATACTACTCATGGTCTATACCTATTGTTGTGGAACGTTCTGGTCATCTGTAGGTGTAGGTTCTACACCAAGGTTTGGCAATTCCTGGCTAGTGTTTTCGCTTATCTTTCCCACTTCACCAATTTCGTTGATGTCAGGGCCAGCTCCTTCTTCGCCTGCGGGAGCCTCGGCGCCAAATGTGTCACCAAGACCCATATCGTCACCGCCGACACCCATATCGCCAGCAAAGGAGTCAAATCCACCGCCGACACCCATATCGCCACCAGCGCCCATGTCACCCATGCCGCCCATGTCACCCATGCCGCTCATGTCACCAGCAGCATCCTCGGTTCCACTGTTGGGAAGAGACAGGGAATCCATATTGTCCGTATTAGCAGTACCCTCACGGCCAACATTCTTACGTGAAGCAAGTTCCTGCATCGTCTTATTACTTTTCAGCCATGACTCGAACTCTAACGCTGAGGACACATCATTTGTTTCAAGGAATTGTTTGAACGCTTCCATTTCCCTCTCAGTTACCATTCCCTCAAATTGCGGGTAATATTCCTGGAAGTATGAAATCTTTTCCATAGCACTAAGGGATGTAGCAATACCCTGCGTTCCATCACGAACCTGTTTTCCTGTCAGAGCCATGCCATGAGCGTTCTTTTTGGCATCATTAGCCATCTTGTCAGCTAGGATTGACGTAAACCGTGAAAAACTTCCGTTCTGTGTACTGTCAGTAGATGCTTCCGTACTGAGTTCAGCCATACATGCATCGGCAAAATTAACTTCATCGTCGGGCCTTTCTACATCACCTCCCAATGAAGCGCCTCCACCTGCTCCACCACCTTCGCCACCAGCTGGGGCATCCATTCCAGCACCCATTCCAGGGTCCATACCAACACCAGCACCAGCATCAGTAGCAGGTGCGGCAAAATCGGCTTCACCAAAATCAGACTCCATGATTGCATTGGTCATTTTTAGAAGACCACGCATATCGGATGCCATCAGTGGCTGGAAACCATTTTCGTCAGCAGAATAGATATCTTCTTCCTCAGTCATCTCCTCGGCTTCCTTAATGGCATCGTCACAGCACTTGATGATAGTGTGACCAAAGCCATTGATATAATGCTCGGAATCAAGGGAAAGTTCAAACATCTTTTCTGCAACGTCGTCAACGTTGTAGCGAATAGTGATATTTCCGTTGTCGTTAGGATAGAGCATGTCAACAACTACGGAATGGTTCCTTCTCGTCAGCTTGAACTTTGCATGTGCAGAGTCGCATACAACGTTCCCGAGGTCAAGACGGAACAGAGACTGCCCGACAGACTGGGCTGCAGCCTCAGTCAAAGCCTTGTTCAAAATTGTCTGTATAGTCGTGTATCCGTGGGGGTTGCAATCCTTATTCACCTTCTTGGCGAGGTCTCCCCAGTTAGTGCCCTTTTCTCCACGGACATGCTTGCCCTGAATAGCTGCGACAATGTTCTTCATCGTCTCGATGGGCACAGCCTTGGCGGGCTTGATTGGTCCGCTTTCCGTGTGGACATACGCAAACGTGCTGTTGTTATTCATACCTATGAACTCCGACATGTAGTCTAATCATTCATAGTTTATAATGTCGGGGCAGTCCTCATCTTGGCCAGACGGTGCTGCCAACGCAAAACGAAATTGATTTGGTCTTCATCCCAGTCATCACCGCCGACATAATCCATGTAATCTACGCATGTTACTACATTCGTATCCATAACGCACACCCTCTGGCGGCACTCATGGCAGAACATCGAGAGTTCAGCGGCAATGTGGTCATCCCCTATCACGTAGCCATTCAATATGCGAACTCGGAGAATGTCAGGTATCATGCTAGCCCTAATGGCTATTACAGGGCCACCTAGAATAGCCACATCCGTAAGCTCGCCGAATCCGAGTTCACCTATGATTTTCCTTGTGTTGTTATCCTTAATCGACAACCCTTCATAGCATCCGTAGGAGTCGTGGCTTTCGTGCCAGTTGAACGAGCTAGGAACCGTTTTCCACCCATACACACCTACCATACCGACATCAGTTGGAAGCCTGTCCAGCTTATCCTTCCAGAAAAAATCAGATATGCAGGTAGAACTGTTCATGTAAACGAACCAATCTGGAGGACAACTAAACGTTTCCTCTTCCATCTTGAACATTCCAGAGAACAATGCCTTGACACTAAGGGAAACCCTGTCAGCACTATTCTTCTTTGTGAAGAAATGGTTCGGGTGGTAGATGTAATCGTAAGTCTTGTATCCACCGTCAAACCGTTTGTACATGTCCACATTGCCCCTCTTGTATATGCAACGGAACACCTGCGGAGAAGCCAACGACTTGACAACATCGTTGTTGGTAACGGCAGAACATTTAACTGGTGTCAAACCGAGGATATTCCTCATCTTGTTGTCATGGTCTATTTCATTCTGCTTAATCTTCTTCAACAAACGCTTCTTCTCTTCATGGACAAGACGGGGTTCGTTTATCTTCGTGTCAAGAGCAAGGGTAACATCATCGTCAGTAACTTCGTGATACTGGTATGGACTTTTCTTCCTACTCTCGACGCACTTCTTGTGCATCATTAGGATGGAGAACTTGCCCTTCTTGAACCTCTGTGCATTCTCTTCCTTGTCAATCTTCAGTTTCTTCCTGATAAATTCACGTGTGATGTCAATGAAGTTTCCTCCCTTGATTAACGCCTCGATATCGACATAGTTAATACCTATCATCACCTCCTTAATCTTTCTGTCGTGATAGGTAGACCAAGTCATTATGTTTCCAGAAGCCAGCTTGATATGAACATTTTCGCTATCCTTTGCATAGGTGTCAATCCACTTGTCATTGACACCATATCTGTTCTTTATATGTTTTCTCGTTATGAACTCTCTACCCAGTCCATACAGGTTGCCGCAATCCCTGTCGTAAATGTACCTATCAAGGTCATCAACAAGGAACATAGCAAATCCCTTTCCTGAACGACTGAGCTTCGAACCGTTGGCCTTTCTGACTGGCCGTATCAGCTTCTTCTCGTATCTAGCCCGCAGCCATTCCTTCTTATTCGCCCCGACATATATCCTAGCCATGTCGCTCGAAATTATTGCCTTCAACGGGTTGTAAATCGAAGTGTCACCTTTGTGCGAAGCGATGAATTTCCTGAGGTCATCGGATGAATACCTATCAGTCACATAGCCATCAACAGTCTTCATCTTCCTTGGCTTGTAGACAGCAAAGAATTCGTTTGACTTCGCTACGTTGCCGATAATGTCAACAACATCCTCGAACGAAATCGTTGCATTAGCCTTTGCAACCATGTCCAAGAAATGGTGATGACGGTTGTACACATCCAAGTCTTTTTTATAGTATACGATGTGTTTCTCTCCATCGGTTGAAACCTGTTCCTTGAACGGAATGTCCTTAACAATAGACTCGAACTTTTCCTGTGAAACTCCAAGGTATTCAGCCGCTTCCAATCTACCGAACGTGGAAAATGGAAGGTCTCTCCTTCTGAATTCAATGTTCAACAGCTTGCACCGTTCCACCACCTCTGGTTCACGATAAAGACGGTCGCCATTGCTGTCGAGAATGTAGAACATATTGTGCAAAATGTCTCTGTCGTTTACCCACTCAACGGTTCGGTTCAGGTTGCGACAGATGTATTTCAAGCTGATGTACTTTACATTATCTTTCAATACACGGTCTGATTCAGACAGTTCATATAGACCGTACTCAACATTGGACTGGAGTATCTGGTTCGTATCAGTAGGTATCTCATATTTTATTTCGTCGTAGTTTACCTTGCCTGATGAATTCTCTGTTAGAAAATCCATTCCAGCAATCTCCTCGTCATCTACAACAGGGGAGATGTCATAGTCCGATGCAAGAGCAAGCGTGTCTTGCGGGAGTTTCCAAAGTTCGTCGTGTATCGGTTTCATCGTCCTTAAAATACAATATTTGAATGGGGGTTCCCCGTGAGATAGGAACCCCCATTCGTTTGGTGTAGAGTGGAAACCTGTTAGATGAATACGTTCATCGCATTCATTGCCTGCCTGACATCATCATCAGAAACGTCGGTTCCCAGCGAAGTGGGCTGGTCCAACATTTCCTTAGTAACATCAGGGCTGTTATACACCTTGTTCTGGGACAGTCCCTGCCCAAGGGCTTCAAATGCAGCAGACTTGCTGCCGAAGCCTACGGAGGCCAGTTTGGGAGCGGGACGTGCCCTTTTGCCGACAGCAGCGTTTCCACCGGCTGGATACCTTACCTCATTCACTTTGAGGTTGTTCTTGCGATAGTTAGTCAGTCCGTTTTCCTCGATGTCATCGTGCATCAGACTGTCTGCTATCTCGTTCAATTCGTTCATGTCAACTTGGTTCGGAGCCTTGATTTCTCCGATTCCGCTAAACTCACTGCTCGAAGTCTTGTTGTCATCAATACCGTTAATGTAGTTGAAAATGTCTTCTCGTTTCAGGTCGTCTAGGGAAATATCACGTTTCGGGTCGGTGAAGTATTCGACAGCCTTTTGCTGCAAGTCTGGTCGATAACCGTTGGTTTCACGGAAGACCTTCTCGGCAATCTTGGAATACATCAACTGTTTCATTGCACACTTGTATTCAACAATCTTCTCCTGAAGTTCCGTCTTCAACTGTGCAACAGTCTTTTTGGCTTCCCTTTCCTGCACCGTCTCTATCTGACATTCTTCAAGGACATTTACAATCTTCTGCAAAGCCTCGAACAGCTTGCCCTTGACAGCATTTTCACCCATGCTGTCCACCTTTTTCTGGACAGCGGGTTTAACCAGTGCATCGAATTGCCCCGACACGGCCTCGACCAAGGACTTGAACTGGCGGTCGCCCTTCGCCTCGTAATCAGCTATCGCCTTATTGCAATTAGATTCAATCTTGGTTACAATCTCAGGGGCGATACTGCCGAGTTCATCTTGTGTTAAAAAGTCTGACAGCTGCATATACTTCACCTTATCTACGCAAATTGTTTAGTAGAGCTTCCCTGTTATAGCAATGGAACTTGCCAGTGCGGAAATCCATGTTGCGATTAAGCACAATTTCCTTTCCGTAGCGTTCGATGCACTCAGTAAGAACCTTGTGTGCCTTCCTCTTACCAGCGTCGCTTTCGAAGTGGCTCGTGATAAGCGCCTTGTTATCGAAGCTCGGGTTTCCAACAACGTCAACAGTAATCAAAGTATAATCAGGGTCAATTTCTTCATAACCAGTGGGAAGCTTGATTGTATCGCCAGCACCACGCAGAGAGTAACCAGGTGTGTAGCCAGCCTTGATTAGGCCAGCAAGGTTTCTGCCAGCATCAGTATCCTCAGCAACAACCATTCGGCAGTACAAGTTCTTTCCGTCCATACGGAGTTCTTCGATGACTGCACAGGTCTTCCACAGGTTCATTTCAAAGATTGGGTAATCCTTCGGGTTTCCCTCGATATCGACACGTGGGTGGTTCAACTCGGCTGCAAGTCGTCCAAGACGAATCTTCGTCCTGTTCAGCTTTTCAACTTCACGAGCAATGATGGCACGAGGATATGAACGACCGTTAATACCTGGCTCGTCACAAACAATAGCAGTGCCTTCCAGAATAAGCCGCTTCACCTTATTTCCATACAAGTCGGTGCGTTCCGCGACAGATACCTTACTGTCATCAAAATTCGGCACGCCAATGATTTCACGTATCTTTCCCATGACGCTTCCCCTACTCACGCCTTCTTGGGTGAGTTAATACTTTCCATGACTATCTTGGTCTTCTCTTTCGTGCAGATGCTGTACGCAGACTCCATATAGGCATTGACCAGCTTTTCCACATTTCTGGAATCACCGTTAAGCAGATAGCTTATCAGCGAGCGAGCGTCATTGTCTTTCAGTCCTGGTATGGCCATCTCCGAAAACCACAATAATCATTACATTCGTATATAGTTTATAATGGAAAACGTCGGACCAGCATCGAGCGATGCTGGCCCATCCACTAAAATATCTTTTTTTACCTAAATTCCGGTTTCGTCTTCCGAGATATTCTCTTCTGGGAGTTGGTTATCGACAGGTTCCGTTACGGGAGTTTCCTCAACAGGAGTTTCCTCAACAGGGGTTTCCGTCGTAGGTTCTACGGCAGGAGCGTCTGCTGGAACACGGTAATTCTTAGCCGCCTTGATTATATTCATCCAGTTCGTAAGAACTGCGTTGAACGCAGCGAGAAGATGCTTGCATACCCTATGTTGATTGTGCGGGTCCCTCACCTTAGGAGGAATATCCTCGCCACCAGAAGGAACTCCCTCAATGGACTCATAACCCGACAAATAGCTGTCGTATACATGTTTAAGGTTATACTTCATACCAGACCAGTTGAAGTCAGGACAAGTACAGAACACCTTGACATCACATGACCGCAGTAAAGCAATCTTCTTTGCAGGGGTCATCGGGCCCTGTGCCATGCTGAATAAAGTTCCTTGCTTAGGTATAAATTCAATGTAGACATCATAATTCTTGTCGTCACTGGCAGAAGGAACGACAAAATGAACGACGGCTTGTCCGCTATCCTTATTCATCGTAAGGTCATTGAAACGGAAGGTAAGCGTCTTGCTTCTGTATTTTCGGAGATTGTCTACTGGTCCAGACAGGTCCTTCATGGTAGCCTCAAAACATACATCGTACAGACGAGAAACGCTCTCGTACTGACGTGCGTTGAGACCAAGGTTACCTACCGCTTCCATAAATAGTTTCTTCTCGTTCATACCTTCCACCTAGCTAAACAGCACTTCTGCATCATGGTTTTCCAAAATGAAAATTCCATCCATACCAGCCTTCTTAACGTGTATTGCAACAAGGTCTACATCCGACCTAATCAAGTCACCCAAGAAATTGTTGTTACGGGCTATTCTGTAAGTCTGATTATTAACCCCATTGAACTGGTCAGCCAAAACGTACGTGTACGGATATCCGCCATGCATCATGATGTCCTGACGGAAAGCGTTTATTGCTGCGTCTGATACAGAACTTGGGTCAATAGCCCCTCCCGATACAGTTCTCATCTGGGCTTTGAACATTCCCCTTCCAATAATTCCTCGTGGAATCATGTTAGAGAACGCACCGCAAGCGATATATTCGTCAGCATTCTCCAATGGGTTCACAATATCATAGAACTGCTTCAAATACTTCTTTGATACTGCGGCAGTCTTCTCTGGCTTGATAGGATTAAATACCCTGACGTTGGCAAACTGGTCATTTACAACATTTGAAACAATAGGATTTCTGTCGTAAGCGTTCATCCTGTCAGTCGCAACAACGAGAGTATTCCTTGAAACAGGAGTTTCATCACCGTCCATAGCCATCTTGATTAGCTTCAGGATGTTCTTTACGAGTATAGGGTTCGACGCAAACGAAGTAACCCTGCGAAGTCCCTTCTCGATAGAAGAAACTAGACCTAGGCCCTCGCCTTTAACCTGAGTTTCTTTCGTCCTGTCTCCAAGAAGGAACCTGCTCATCAGACTTCCTTTCTTGATTTCCTTTATCAGTTGACGTTCAGCCTTATCAGCATTAGCCTCTACTGACTTAATACGTTTTTCAAATAGCTTGTCAATAGCACCATCCTTACCCTTTGGTGCCTTAGCCCTAGAATACTTGTTGCTGTATTTCAGAGCGATTGTCTTGAAAATAGGATGGCGAATGTTTATGAACGGAATTCCAAACACTTCCGTATAAGGCTTATTTATCTCAACATGAGACCTACTCAGTCCGTAACCAACAGGTATGTATGCCTGTGTAGCAATGTTCATACCATGGTCTATACTGATTTTATCTTTGTCGAGAGCTGGCGTTCCGCTATTTCCACTAGGATTGCCGTTATCGACCGCAGGTGTGGTATTGTCTACAATATTCGTATCCTTTTCTTTAGGAGGCTTGATAGCCTTCTTCGGATTAAACAACTCTTCGCAATAATACTCGATAGCGTTCGTCTGCGATGCACGGTAACCCCTGCTGGCCATGTTGTCTACAACACGTTCTATCGCCTCGTTGTCATAACTCTTGCGATACTTTTGGGCAAATTCGTCCATCTTTGAAACTACTGCTGCATAAAGAGCCGCAGCTTCACCAGGAGTATACGATTCCAAATTTAGGTCAATATCTCTCAGGTCTATTCCTACGGTGCTAGAACCGCTGAATGTTTTTAGCATCTTATAGAAAGCCTCGTAGTCACCCTTGTCCTTAACTTGAAGCATTTCTGGATTGTCATTTTTTATTCTCTGGTATGCAAGAACATACTTATCAGCTACATCACCAAACTCAGGTTCATATTGATAATAAGCGACATCCACAGCCAGTTTTACGAACGAATTAAGCGAATCGGCAACATCGGTTCCAACCCTCAAGTCAAGTGAAATCCCCATATTGTTCAGGTAATCTATAATGAACGCATTTTCCACCATGACTCTCATCTTGGTGTAGCCAATACCATTAGGCACTACAATCTTGCCCTCGGGATATTGATTGTAGAGTTCGTCACAATACGTAATAATGTCAATCGCACTTAAAGTTTCATCTGTATTCTCGTTGATGTATGATACGATTTCCGAAACTATAATGCTCATTGTGCGCTGACCATCAACTTCCTTTACAGCCGACAAAAACTTGATGAATTCGTCACACTCACCCTTATAAGCCGAAGGTTTACAACTGATTTTAAGGTTCTTTATTGCAGACGGGTCTACCGCCTTAATGAACCACAAAACCTCAGAGTATTCCAAATCCAAATTACTGTCCTGCAAAGACTGCTTCAATACAGCATCAAGAGGCCAGTCGTCCTCCTTATGAGGTTTAGTTCCATTGTTGTTATTTCCTATGGATTCATCATTGGAATTTTCCTCAGGCGAAGGCAAATTGCTATCCAATCCAGTGTTTCGCACATTGGAGTTAGTTCCACCATTAGGTGCAGGAATGGATTCTTGGGTAGACGCGACAATTGGTTTGCCAGATTGTTCTTCCTTAGGTGGTATTGCACCAACGGTAGCTCCGCCTCCAACAGAGCTAGAATTAATCTTACTACCACCAAGTTGTTTAATCAAATTCTGAGCATTAGCAAGAATTTCAGCAGCACTCTTCGGAGGCTCCGTATGAACTGTAGGCGTAACAAAACCCAATTCTTCGTCTTCATTATCCAGGTCGCTGAAATCAGACATAATACACTACTCATCTATTATACATACAGTTTATAATCATTGAGGTTTCTAATCCTTGATATACAACAAAAAGAACCACCGTTAAAACGGTGGTTCTAATATATTGTGTCTGTGGATTTCCTAGTGGGTCACGTCGTATCCGATATCCGTCTTACAGTTCTCCCATAGGTAGTCAGCGAAGTCATCCGCATCATCGCGTTCAACCTTGTTGCCATTCTCATCCGTAGTCGTCCTTTCGACGTAATTATCCCTCAAGTATTGGAAAGCATCGTCGATATTAGGTACTGTACCCATATTGGCACAGCTACGTTTGTACGCCTCAATCATAGGTTTTGCAAGTGTCAAGTTGTAATCCCTAATGAGTTTTTCGAGGATGTCTTTGAATTCCCCATGCGTAAGACTAATGAGTTTTTGAGCATACTCAGGCGTAGACATTATTCTACGGATGGTATCGTCAACCTCATCTGGGTTCACGAACCCAGTATGTTCACCCATTGCATCAACAAGATTCTTCAACACCATCTTGGTGTTAGCAACCTCCGCAGTGTTCCTGAGAAGCTTTGTATCTTTAACTGCATCGCTTTTCTTCTCTTCTGGGTCTGACATGTTAAGGTTATCATAAATATTATCCATAATACCACAGTCAGAGGCTACTTTCTCTATCCTCTTACGAAGGTACTCGTCGGTCTCTGCATACTTTTTCAAATCTGCAGCGATTGTGTCCCTCAGCTGAGTGAAATACGGACCCGTGACTTTATCGCCCTTGATGTCCATTTTCGGAGTTAGGTCCATTGTATAACCGCTCAGCTTCCATACGTAGTAAGAAATTATCGCCTTGATTACCTTTGCACAACCACTGCCAGCAAAGATGTTCTTCAAGCAGAGAGCTTTGAACATGACATCATCTGGCACGTTGTCTGGAGTGTATGTGTCACACCAATCGCTAAGTTTTTCAACTGCCGCCTCTTCCTTATCTTGCGTATCGCCTCCTTGGAACGCATTTCTAAGCTGGAACCGAACAAATTGAACATCCTTAGCATTATTAGGTATAGCATCGACATTAGATATGAGATACAGTCTATTTGCGTCATCAATAACGTTCGTTACAGCAGCTGAATATCTGACACCGTTCCTCTTAAACACGAGAATATCGCCAGCATGCAATTTGGTGTTCGATGCAATTTGCGTACCATTCGAATCTTTTCCACGTACGTCGCATTTACATCCAGTCGATATGCCAGAAGCTGCATCGGGATTTCCACTCAAGCCAGATTCATCGAGAGCCGCACCGAGCTTATTTTCATCGATAGGTTCATCACTAATGAACATGTCAATGATTTCACCTGAGCGATTTTCTGGATAGCTTTCCCTTTCATGCATGATATTAGTCGAAGTTGCCGCAGGATTATTGTTACTACGAGTGTAACCATATATCTCCCTACGTTTTACAGGGTCAGCCAACTGAAGTTCGGCGTCAAGGTTTCTGAACCGTTCAGCCAAATCATCTGGAATCATTGCATTCTTCGCATTAATTGCATCGCTGTGCAAAAGATGACGGTTTGCATTCATAATTCCAGCAATCTGTTCAGTTGATGATGTCGGGATAGGCTCCCATATTTCTTGAGCAGTTTGATACAGAAGTACTATCAGTTCCGCTGTACGCAAGTTACGTATACGAGTGGCTTCAGCCGCTTTGGTATTATCATCAATACCATATGTGCAGAACAACGGTTTATCATTCTGAGTGATGATGTTTTCCCTTTCTTTATTTTGGGCCTCACCAATTTCTTTTGCTGTTGGTTTTTCTTTGCCAGAAGGTCTGGCATTCAACACTTGATTCAAGATGGTACGTACATTTGCGCCATCACCATCAATAGAATCGAGGTAAGCATCATAGTCAGCAATCGCATTGTCAGCATTTCCAACAACCTTCTCGGCAGACGGGAGTGTATTATACACAAAATTCTCAGACTTATTTAGTCTTTCCGTCAGGGAAAGCACAGCCATCTTCTTATCATAATTGCTGTTAACGCCTGTTAATGCCTGTCCTAGTCCAAGTCCCTTAAGGTTCGGATTGCTTGTTTCACCGCCACCAAAACCCATTCGCTGGTTGGACTGATACAATGAATTTTGCGTCTTATCAATTCCACCCGTATGGTATACGTATGCCGTCACAAGTTTCACGTTGTTGTTGATGAGAACGTTCATCGGGTTAGACAACACATCCCTTGCAACAAGGTCCAGTATCTGCTTGTCCCTAGGACTGAAAGGATTAACCGAACCACGATTGTTATACTTATTGTATACATTATCAAACTCAGCTTTCAAGTCAAGGAAATACTGGTTGTAAAGCACATGCTTATCCATTTCTTCGTTGTTCAATGTAATCTGGACGCGCTTCATTCCATCGGTCGTCCTACTTGTTCCGAGGATATTATAGCTATCAGCCAGCTTCATCAACGAATCAAAGAATGTTTTTACCAATGCCAGGTTAATCTGTTCACCAGTACCACTATAAGTATACGGAGAGGTTTCACCCTTAGCTGTGTCAACAGCAAACAGGCCTTCGATACTATGATTCAGGTAAATGTTCTTGATTTTGGCTTCAAGAGCAGCATCATGGTATTTTTTTGCCTTATCTTTCTTTAGATGAGCCATCAACGTAGAGAGCTGGTTTTGGTCCAAATCTTCGATAGACTTTTCATCCTTGAAAGAGTCCATATCGATGCATTCGCTAGGCACCGAAGTGACCAACGCATCCATCATCGCACCAACCGTGGCGTCTCCGAACGCCTCAGTCAATTTGTTTACATTTTCCTTTTCTTTGGCACCTTCGAAATCATACATACAGAAGTCAATGATAGCATTTCCTGCACCATCACCTCTCCATGCAGTTTCTGCCCTGAACGGGACAAAGCCTCCGTCGCTGGCATCAGTCTGCTTACCAAATCCAGTAATCCTCTTTCTAATATCCTCAGAATTCCGTACGATTAGGTCTGCCACACGTGCAACATACTGAGCGTCACTATCTATCTTCTGTTCAATCTTCTGATAGATATCCGCCTTGTTTGTATTAACAATCACGTCTCTGAGTAAATCGTCTCGACTAGCGGCATCCATTGAGTTCACGTCACTGGAAACTGCTTTTTGGTTCAAATCAGCAAGATGCTTAGTCAGAGCTTGATATTCTGATGCGAACGTTTCATCGAACGTGGTTGTTAGGTAATCACGGTCAAACATACTTGTCATATCACCTGTGTTACCAGATTTCACGAAAGCAAATTTGGCCATAAGACCGCCAATTTCTGGCATCAATTCCATATCTTCGGCATTACCAGACTTCAACCTCATTGTCAACACATTCTTTACAACATTTGCCATCAAAGAATTTGACTTACCAGATTCGGCAAAAAATGCCATGGAAAGAGAGTCGTCATCATAGCTGTTACGCTGGTTATTCACCAACTTATAAACCTTCGCACGGAACTGCTCCATGAAATCATTAAAGTCTTTATAGCCAGTAATTCCTTCAACCGCTTGTTCAATACCAGGAAGATTAAGCTCATTATTCTTCTTCATCTCAGCGAACTTATTGATGAGCCCACGCTTCATATAATCAGCATCATGCTTGGTGCTAGGATTGATGTCATGACGTTCAAACAAATCCGTAAACACTTCATCTACGGCATTATCCAATGCATCGTCAATTTCCCTTTCGCTATCAGGGACAGCAACATCATAAGGTTCCCTAAATTCTGGACCAGAACCACCGTCATCAGCAGTCTGTGTATTGCTGTTGTTCTCCAAGGCGTCGTACACATCTGTTATATCACCGTCATCCGCACCAACTCCATCATCCGAGCCAAGTTCAGTATCTGCCGATGCTGGCTTTTCATCAGACGAACCGTTTAATGCCTTGTCGGCCCTCAATACGTTTGCATAACTCCAAGATGTGCCCCCTGCATTCAAGTTCCATACACCTGGTGCAACAGCTTCAAGAATACGAATAACAGCGTTTTTCTTATACCCAGCGGTAGCATCGAGATTGTACATGTCAACAAGATGCTTCATCAAGTTCGGATATACGTTTAGACTGTTTTCGAATTCAAAGATACCCTCTTCCTCATTGTACCTTTCAATGTAAATACTCAACCCAGTAGCCGACAATGGAGCAAGCATTTCTTGGGCTTTCGAACTTACCTCACTATCAGACATGTTAGGGTCCTTATTCTTGAGATAGAACGAAAGTACAGTTTTCAACTGGCCAATGGTTTCCTTCTTGTCACCCAATTTAGGTGAGAATGCCTGGTCATTGAGCTTCATTTGCTGCAAGGCAGCCAATACCTTAGTGTAAGCACTGTTCGCGTTTTCTGTATTGAACTGAATTCTTCCTTGTTTTCCAAGCTTCGCAACAGCATTGCAATACTTACCAATAGGGGATTGCAATATGTTATGAACACTGGTAAACTTAGGCTTCTTTCCTTTAATGGTCATACCCATGATGAAAGTATCCATATTCTCAGTGCGAATAATATTACCTTCCTCATCTTGCATTGCAACAAAGGCAAGACCAAACGGAATACTGATGTAGTATTCATGTCCATCGCCACCACCTTCTACTTTACGGGCAATGACATTGTGGAACACATTTCTTTTGAGTTTCCTTTGCAGTTCAGGAATATCGTTAGGGTCAAGCGTAATAGTATGCGAATTACCAGTATCCTTGGTCTCGTATGTAATCTTCTTGTTTCCACCATCGACGGGCTTCGTAGCTACGGCGTTAGCGATTACCATATCCTTGTGAGTCTGAGCTACAATGCCATTACCTGTATTCTCACGTGCTGTGTTCGAATTTTTCAAAGACTTACCAACAACAACAGGAACTACTCTTGCATTTCTTATATCAGCATTAGTTTCCTGCGGCGTGGCCTTGAGCACATTGCCCAAGAGGCTTTCCTGGAATCGGCCTGCTGCTGAAAACACCCAAGACTTACCACCTTTCTTGAAAATGTTGCCCAAGTTAGCATCAAGACACTTTTGAATAAACTCCTGGTCGTTCAGCATATCTAGCATCTGTTTGGTAGTGATAGGAAGGATACGGTTATCTTTACCGTCAAACGTTCCTATAGTGTCAAATACATCAGCTAATGCGCCATACTTGGTACTCTTCAACAGGTTAACAAATTTCTTAAGTTCATTTCCATTTTCATCAGTATCATCATTCCTAATCCTCAACACGTCAATCACGTACTGAGGATATACCTTGTATTCAGATGCACTGCTCTTGTTAATAGTAGTCAGGTCTGCAACCTTCAATTGGGCGTCATTATCGCTATTAAGAACTGAACCATAGTTGTCCAAGCTTCCTGTATTGTCCATCGGGATTTCCTTAATTGCATTATGGGAAATCGTATGAGATGTATATCCAGACTTTCTTTCTAGGCCAGGAATATGCTTGCGTGCATCCTCAATCTGTTTACGTAGCTGCTCAATTGTTTGAGAAACTTCTTCCTTCTGAGCATCATCCAACGCACTCACATCCTGCTGTTCCAGTTCATGCAAAGTATCAGTCATTTCCTTAATGCTAGCATATTCGGAATTCAGACCCTTAGCATCAGCCAATAGCTGGGCCATCGGTATTGTTTCCTTGGATGCATCAGACTCGCTATAAAGCTTTCTGGAGGCATTGAACACCTTGAACATGTACCTCAGGTATGCTCCACAAAGTACGGCTTTCTTTAATTCATGATTCTTAGATACCTCAGCGGTGATACTCCTATCCTTCATAATAAGAGTGTACCCAGCCTTCAACTCATCGTTGAGTTTTTTATAATACGGTACAGATTCAGCAATTAGAGCGCTTACGCTATCCATTGGCTCGCTATTTACGTTACCGTCCTTATCGAACTTTGTAGACACAGCATTAGCAGAACGTTCCCACAATTCACGGCCCATCAGTTCACCAAAGTATTCAAACACTTTGGGTCCTTCTTCCATTGCGGCTGCATAAGGCCACCTATTCTTGTATGAAGCCAATGTAGAGGCACTCTGACTACCAAAGAACAAGCTAGTTCCTTTTATCAGTTCAGGAACAAGGCTTTTGCCAAGTTCATACAAGAACTCGCCGTTATCATCAGTAAAGTTCTTGGCAGCCCATTCGAACGTAATCTTTCCTTCATTTTGAAGTCCTTCCCTAATCTTGTCTGACTTAACAGTATTGATGTCTACGGGGAACTCGAACTTTACCAAGTTAGCAAGGTTCCTGCCGCTAGCTCGGGTGATTTCCTCATCCGAATACGTCAAGGCTTCAAGCATAATTTTCTGCATATTCATACTGAAATCCCTATGATGGAATCATTTTCACATATAGTTTATATAACTACATTAAAAAGGATATCAAAAAAGCGGGATTTGGTCCCCGCTTTATAGAAATTTCAATATCACTTAGCAAACAAGTACATACGACATGTTAACAGAAGACTACTGGTAGAGGTTGTCGCCTTAACGTACGGTTTTTGAACACTATCCGAAGTAGAAACAGTGAACATTATGTCGTATAGAGGCCAATTCTTAAATCCAACACTATCATCGTTAGACAACCATTTGTCGCTACCATAATGTACATTTATATAAGAAGCATTATTAAAGTTTCCACTAAGTTGGATTAACGCAACAGTATTGGCAGGAATCTCGGGTAAGTCATAGTTTGTATCCGTCGTCACACTAGCAGGGCTTGATATATTAGATACAACCTCTTTAATGTATGGATAATCCGTTCTAGTCACAGCCCTATTAGGACGCACATGAATAACCGCTCGTGTCGTCCCTCTGTTGTACGTGAAGAAGTAACCATTTGTATCGTATCTGGATAAGTAGAAATATGATGAAGAACTTGTTGTACCATACATTATAGCAACCATCTTATCGTTAGACACGGCGTCCCTGATTACTTGATACTGTTCCTCAGTAAGAGTGTCTGCTCCAGAGTATTTCACGATAGGAGTTCCTGCCGGTGGAACGTCAGGAAGATTTTTCCATGCAACTGTCGCCATATTGCCTTCGACGCCTACTACAGAAAGTACATCACCGATTGACGGTGCCTTGCTGTCTGCGCTTGCAACTCCATTACCACCAAGAACCATCTTGTTCATGAACAAGCCGATACCACCTAGGGACCAAATCATCGGATAGTTATGATAGTTGGCCTGTATATACGAACCAAATTCAGAAATATAATTGCTTGCCGGGGTGCTTCCTACGTTTGTGCCATCCAATCCACACAAGATAATGTGGTTATCCAAGCTACCTGATAGGTGTAGCGAACCGTATATATGGGTGTTTCTGATGTAGTTAGACGACATCGATATCTGGTTACCAAACAATGTTGCATAGTGAACTTGCGCACTATACAGATGATGCCGAGTACCCATTTCGAACACGTACGAACAATCACACTGGCACAATGTGGAGTGAGACAGCCTCATAACGCCAAAATTAAACGTATGGGTGGTGTCTGATGCACCAGTCATCTGTATAGCGGTATAAGCCAATGCAAAATCACAGAAATTCAGATAGCTGCGAGAAACATGCTCACTTATATAGTCACTGGTGATACTGGAGTAACTGAGTTTAAGACTACTGTAAGTGATAGCTACCGACTCCAATGTCTTGTACTTGAGCCAGCTATTATTTATTCCTGGACCAGATTGAGCATAGACATGTCCGTATGCAAATATATCAGACGAAACTGCCATCGTATTAATGATGCCTACCTCATAGTATGCAGCTAGACGGCTATAATATAGTGAATTATCTGAGCTTGCATCATCGTTTTTCTTCAGGAAGAATACTTGGTTTGTATACAACTCACTGTAATACGCATTGCAATCAGCATATGCAAGTGACGGTGGCACATTGGTCGAATGGTCATACGTCAAAGTTGCTCTACACATATATAGTGCGGGCAGATGGTGTGCAGAATATGCTATCACATCCGAGAAGTAGTTATTTATATTGTTAGGTTTTTCGATATATTGCCCAATGAACCGAGAACAGCACGCCTGTCTTATATCATTTTCATCGCCAATGATACTTGATTGATAGGCAGCCTCGATTGTACTGTCTTCGGCAAAAATAGCAGATGTCAAACAGCCAGATACAACAGTATTGTTTGCAGACACTAGCGCACGGCATGTCTGTGTTCCATTACTTGAATTTACAAGGATACCATTACCAAACACAGTGGAATGCACTGCACCCAAGAGTTCAATTCCATATCCATGCAATACAGCGTTATGAGCGGAGTTATTAACCTTGATGTTCCTTCCGCCAAATATACTGTTATAGTTGGCGGATTCGAACATGATACTGTTCTCGCCTGCATTGAAATTGTGGGTTCCTTCGGTGATGCTTCCTTCCATGAGGGAATATGAGTCGTAACCAAGCTTATAGTTGGATGTTCCGTCAGAAATTTTGTCTGCATCGGCAACGCATAGTATGTGCAAATACTTAAACCCAGAGTATTGTTCCACGCTTGGTGGAGCTGTAATTTCAAACTTGCTTCCATCAAACGTAACTACATGGTCATCATCATCTGCAATGGCCAAGTAGATTGCGGGAGTTTCTGGAATAAATTCGTCAATACTTGTCCTGCTTTGCTTTCCACCACCAAGAGGATAGACTTCGCCACTGCCTCCGTCCAATCCCCATTGATTACCACCCCTAATCAACTTTATTTTTTCTGGAGTGCTATACTGTATAATTTTCTGCCAGTCAGCAGTTGTCGGGATTCTCCATCCAGTAGATGCAATCTGTTGGTTTATTTTATCATATACATCTTCGTCCATACGGTACATTTGTGTTTTAGGAAGCGTCAACGACGTAGTTCTCTTAATCTTGTATGCACCATAATTGCGGTCGTAAGTGTTTTGTATGTAATATATAGTATATACACGTTTCGTCTCTCTATACGGATTAAGAGAGCGGTTAGTTTCAGACGCAAATGCTGGTATTCCATCCAACTCGCTAGGATAGCCTTGTGTTGTTGTATCACCGTCCTTCGTTTCAATTTTTATCGTAGAATTTTCACCAGGCGTCATAGTTACCGTGATATACGGAGTACCTGATTCTATATATCTACTATCCGTACCCGTTCCGATAAAATCAGTCACATTGCCAGTCACTCTTTTATAGTTATTTGTGGCAAGATTATCATCATAATCATACGCCATTGGACTACCGACTGGATTCGGAATGTCAAATGAGAACATTTCAAAGAACAGCTTACGACGAACCCACAGTCCACCAATTCGAGTAGCATTCACAGAGTCATCAGGCATCTTATTCGGAACCATATTTATATATGTGTTTCCATCAATTACCGCATCTTCATAGGAAACGCCCGTATTAGTCCAGCCCGTAAATCCGTATAATGCGGAATACACAACGCTTGAAGTCGTCTGTTCAGTACCTGCAACTTGCGTAGTTATGTTAGACTTTCTTGCATGAATACCACTTGGTTTATCACCAATCCCAGGATAGCCAATTAGGCCGAGCTTCGGCATAATATCAGACCACTCAGGTTTTAGATTGACCCCTTCTACCTGTGCCAGCCTGTTTCTAACAGAGTTGGAGTTATAATCCCTTGCGTCAACAAGGTTTCTAAGGCCGCTTACCGTCTTTTCCTTCTGCTGGATAGCTTCCTCTTTAGGACAGCAACCAGCCTTTGCATTCTTCTGGTTACGGATATAACCCATCTCAATCTGCATGTTGACAAGGGCTTCCGCCATAGATGCGTTTGCCACAAGCTGGTTCTTGTACCAGTCGATTGCGTCATCCTCGTACAGGTTGTAGAACACGGCGCTTTCACGGATTACAGAAGAATCCTCGACAGCGGCAGAAAGGTCGATGAAAATATCAGACTGGAATTCAGACAAGCCATCGCCAGAGTCGCTCAACGTGACTGGGCTATCCCATTCACATACAGCAAACAGTACAGGTTCAGCCTCGGTATCAATCTGGTACTGGGCCTTCATTTCGGAACTATCGTCAGAGCATCCGTACTGCCTCATTGGTACTGCATAGATACCAATTCGGTTAAACTTGAATGATACCTTCTGACTGTTGAACAATTCCTGCTCTTCAGGAGTCGGGTTAGGGTTCAATGCAGCAACATTACCCTCAGAACCCGTTTCTACTTCCTTGAAATAGGCTCCATCCTCGGCATTACCGTTCAGTTTCAACTGGACTTTGAGCTTAATGCCCGTAGCATACTCGTTGTCGGCAGTCTTTGCCGTGCTTGTTACGGAGTAGTCACTAATCGGGAAATACTTCGTAGCCTTAGCCATATTGCGGCAACCCGTATTTTCGTCATACAGGAGACCAGAGGCATTGACTGGTGCACAATACTTGTTGAAGTTAGATATGGAGAGAACCTTCCAATACTGACGGCAGTACTGGTTGTATGGTTCATCCATATCGGTCTCGTCGTTCTGCGTGTAAGTGTTTACAGCGGGGAACCAACCGTCGAAGTCTACTCCTTTGAAGGTGTCCGTGTCCAAAGCGTCATCGTAACCTTGTTCACCATCATCGATTTTAGTCAAACCGTTCTTGTATCCTTCGTAATTACGGAAGTCTGCGGAAACCCTAGGAACATCCAGCTCAGTCACTCCCTCATCGATTGGATAGAAGTTTTTAATGCTGTCATTACCAGAGCCTAGGAATATGTTCATTCCGTTAGAAGACCATCCTTCACCAGTGGCCTTTACACCAGTGTACAGCAACGGAGCGGGCAGAGGAATTGTCGAATTCTCATGACCGATTTCATTATCGACTCTGGACGAAACTACCTGAACGCCCTTGTAAACGCAGGCGCCCTTCAAGCCATGCTTGCCATCGACGAATGTAACAAGGTTGTTCCTTCCCGACTCATCGAGAACATATCGATAGTTTTTCTTTATGTTGCTATCATAGTTTACGGACTTGAATTTCGAACTGGCCTTAGTAGTCTGGTAGCCATCACCGTTCATGTCACCCTGGAAGATATTGTAAATGATATCTCCGTCCGTCGTCAGCTTCGTCATCGTAGGTTTTAGCTTTTCGCCGTCCTCTTCCTGCAATTCATCGGGTACATACGCAAGAGCGTACCATCCAAGCCACCAGTGTTGGCCGGTTGCCTTGGATGAAGAAGCCATTAGTTCAAGTCCCCTATTAGTTATCTGTGTTTTCGCTGCCATATCGATAGTCTCTGAAATACAACAATAGTTTATAATGTGTCACAAACATCATTTCATGCCCCTTATAAACTATATTCAGAAATGACAAAGGATTGTTCATGAATAACCATACCAAATTTTTTGTAGAGTCCGTCGCAAAACTGGGTATAGCCAAGCCAGAGCTTGAAGCGTTGGAGAAAATGTTCACCGTATGCCTAGAAAGCGCTCTATATGACAATTATGACGAGGAGAACCCAGAATTTGATAGCGATTTCAATATCATCGATGGCAAGGAAGACAATGATAGTATTGAAGAAAACTTGCCTGATGAAGATAACGATTTCGATTCGCTAACAAATAAAGAAGAACGTGACAAAAACGAAATACTAAGATACGGCCAAGAATACGTGGAACCGCCAGAGGACAATGGAATCGAATCGACAGTAGGAACTAATCTGGCAAATGTCTATACACAGGTTGCACCTAAGCTCCTTGACATGGGCAAGTGCTCTCCAAGCGACATGGACAACCTTGCAAACTTCATTGATTGGGTTATAAAGAAATTCAAAGCGTTCAATCCGAAAGAATGTATGGCCGAGTTTGAAACTCAATACAACTCAAAGAAATCTTACGATGAAGCCCGCATGGATAAAATACTGAATGTTATCAGCATCGGGCCGTCGGTTGTACAGCTTCTGGAAGAAATCAAGAATAAGTTCAGCAGTGAACTCAAAGAGGCTTCTCTTACGAACGAGCCAGCCATGTTCTCCTTAGCTAATAACATCAACACTTTTGTTGCAGACATGTTCAATACATTCGATGAGAACACAGACTTCAATGCTGAGCAAGAAGATACAAGCATCGATTTTGATGATACTGGATTTATCAACCACGACGATGAATCTACACCATCAGATGGCCAGGAACTTACTGAAGACGAGCCAAGCAACATGGACGCTGGCGAACCTAATCAGAACGAAACATCGTCTGACGCATTCCCCGATGACACTGACCTAGAAACGGTTGAAAAAGCCGTGAACGACTTCATTACCTTTATTCCTACTTCTGAACTGTCAGATAGCGATGCAGCAGACGTGAATAACAATGTAGATGAAAAGAAGAAGGATAACGCCAGAGAGATAGCAAAACAACGCAACAAATTCAAAAGCGAACATAAAGGTGATGTGAGAGAAACTGGCAATATGCCTGATAACCCATGGGGAGACATGTTTTAAATAACTCTTACATTTAACAAATAATGCCGAACATTGTTCGGCATTTTTCTTTATTCAAATGTTGCAGTCATCTTTGGTAGAGACGGTTTTCCATCCAAATCGCTAGCATTGATTACTGGAATGGTATCATCCTTAGCTTCTGCCCTGATGTGTGCAATAAGCTTTTTCACCATAGACTTCTGGTAAGCCGAGTATGAACCAATCGTAGATAGCGGGTTTTCTGATGCGACAAGCACGATTGACACGGCGTTCTTGTTTGCCGCCTCATCATTGTACTCTACGCCGCTAGCATAGTACGCATCTTGGTCAAGCTGAACGAATTGTAGGAACCCTGAGTTATTGAGCAATGCACTCGGAGTTTCGGATGCAATTTCTGGGTCTCCCTCTATCTGTCCAACGAGATAATGGGCACTTGACTGCGAGCCATCCTTCATGAATTCATCAGCCATTTCTGGGAACGTCTTAGAATCGCTTATGCCTATGATAATCTTGTCTATCTTCTTATCGAACCTAGATATGTAGTTCCTAGTCAGCGACAGTTCGACCTCATCAACTTTCTTACCATTGGCATCGTTGATTGGAAGGAAGGTTGCACTCGGGTCTCCCTCGACTATTACAGATGGTTCATTCGTCTTGTTGTCAGCAGTCGGATTATTGTAAGCTTCAATCGTCTTTGCTGAAACATGGGGTATAGTCAGATACTCACTTCCCTGATTAAGTACACCCTTTCCAACAGGCATTGCGGTGAATATGTCTATCGATGCCTCAGTCAAAACGGCATGCTCTGGAACACCTTCGTTATTGTTGGCTCCGTTTCCAGCATTACCGTATGCCTTGTCACTCGTCATCAGTATTTTACTTTCACCGTCCCATACGATATGTCCCCCATTCGGACAATCTATCGTACTCATCTGCTTTGCACGGTCATAGTACCGCATGAACCCGTCACCACCTAGGTTATATACAGCGACGTTTGGGTAAGAGTTCTTCGCAGTGTAGTTATAATCAAGGAAGCCATCCTTTGACGGTGAAACCGCCACATATCGTCCCTGTGCAATATCCCCATCAATAAAGTAAACCTTCAGGTAATACCCCTTTTCTGGTACAGCGTTCAGACAGGTCATGTCAGGACGGACGAAATACTGTGCATCGTCGTCAATTTCATCGGTTTCACCAATGATTCTAGCCTGCACGCCGCCCCTAAGTTCGGGGTCTACCTTGTTGGTTACAACCAAGGCATCATACAGGAAATGTTCTCTCATTTGGCCCATATATCACCACACATTTCTGTTTCTTCGGTTTCATCGATATTGTAGTTCATGTTCACGTCGGTCTTGCCCGTGTTAGTGAACGATACTCCCTTAACATATATTTTCCCGTGAGGAAGGTCAAGATACTTGATGAAATCGTCGAACACAACCTGAATAGGCTTGAAACACTTGATGTTCTTTATTAAGGTACTAATCTTCTCTTCGCCAACAACACCGTTGTCAAAGTTTGCATCGCTACGGAACTTGACCTTTACGTGCGGTGTAGGAACCCACTTGCTTATCTTTCCCTGCTCATAGTCCGCATCCTCTCGAATCCTTACCTGGTCTTCTTCGATAAGTTCGTCATACGGACGGTCAACATCAGTCCACATCGTGATGACCTCGGCGACAAGGCCGAATGTTTCCATCAGCATTTCAAGGCCAGGTCTGGTTCCACCAAGAGTGTAATACTGCGGCAGATTAGAAACTGTTTCCCTCAATGCTTTCTCTCGGGCTTCTCTCGTGGCATACATACGGTTGGCATCAACGTCATTCTTTGCGTCGGTGATGTCATATCCCATGAATCTTGCTAGGTAGCCGATAAGGTCATAGTCAATTACAGTAGCGTCACGCAGATAGATTAGGCGTTCAAGCTTTTCAACAAGGGGATACTTCATGTCAGGTATTCCCTTGAACTTATCATCCATGTCGTACCTAGGAGCAACAGAAGCATAGTCGTGCTTCGAGTTGAATTGTGGCATCGGCTGTTCAGTCGTATCAATATTATCGACATACGGGCTGGAGAAGTTGTAGCTTCTGATATGGAACGGCATTATGTAAGATGATATTCCGTTATCTATATCCTCTGCCATCATTCGTTCCACTTCTGGGTAAGTATACGGGTGGTACACATACTCATCAATCATTTCATCGGTACTAGCACTATCCCACTCGTTGTTATGGTATCTATCGATGTCCAGCTTCTTGATTTTCATAATACGCTTTTCAGAACACGGTGTCCATAGACCCTTCTTGACAATATACCTCTTAGGCATGTCGTCACGAAGATTGTCATACGCAAACACAATGTCGCCTTCCTCAAAGTCGTACTCGGCATCAAGACAATTCAGGTACTGCTTATACAAGCCAAGCGGTTCAACATCATCGAGATGGTTGTTCTCGGCGATATACACGCCTTTGAACACATAGCCGCCCAAAACGTCAATAGCAGGGCTGTTGTCAGCAAACTTGTAATTGAACGCCTTCTCATTTATGACGCTAGAAACTATTGCGTTGTAGTATTTTTCATCTACATACAGTATAATTCTCGTGCCAACCTTGTACTCGTGAGGTATTTCCGTTTCCACATAATTCGTTGCTGGTTTGTCTGCAATAGAATCAACGATGGCCTTACCATACTTGAAGATTTCATATACAGACTTTCTGTTAACCATCACTTCGCTGACCAGATACTTAAACCACTTTCCTTCGACACAAGTCATCTTACAGTTGTTGACTGCTCGGCCAGCATTTTCTGGGATACTCTTAGGAACGACCTTGTACGTGAACATACGAGGAGTAACCACGGTGTCCACAACATATCGACCGCAGAATTCAAGCGGATATACAGCAGTGATATATACGCAACTCTTCTTTTCAACCAAGTCCATCCTGTCATGAACGACTACCGTTACCGTATCATTACCGTCGAACGATATCGACTCAATCAGGTTGTCGTCTCCCTTTGCACTAGACGGGTTAGTTGAACTAATGTCCATGATGTTCTGGTGACTATACAGATAGAACGGTGTCTCGATTGTATCACCCGAAAGTTCCGTCCAATCCATGATACCAACCTTGTAGAACTTGTCACCAACCTTCACTACATCGCCGTCTTCAGGAGAAACCATAGAATACGAGTTTTCCAGAAGATTATTCGCACTGGAAGTACCAGTATCATAATGAAGCCATTGACTTCCTTCCATCGGAACATGCACTGCATCCAACTTAATACCGTATACGTAATCGTCTACGATAACATCAACCTTGTGCTTGGTTCCAAGGACAGAGTCAATCCATCCTGCATTATCCGTATTGGCAGGAGCATTCAATACGCTAACCTTCGTGTATATTGAATATCCATGAGGATATGCAGTGTGTATGTACAGATAACCGCCTTTGTACTTAGTGCCTACCTGGTCATTGAGATAGTAATCTATCCTAGTTATCGGGTTGTATATGTCACGATAACCAGTTATTACCGACTTGTTGTTGCACACTACAAGCGGTTCATCGTAGTCGGAATGCCGTACGTAGGTGAAAGTATTCTGGTCTATGACAGTGATAATATCAAACTCATCCACTGGAGTATTGAAATCAAACATATCATAAGGACTTACCGCCCCTGTTATCCTGACTTTTGACTTATCAGGAAGATTATGCTTCTCAGCTACAACTGTAACGATATAAGTACCTTGCTCGATAGCTTCGGCACGCAATCTCGTCGCATTGACTTCTATGGTATTAGCCAGTCCTTTCAGTGACACACCTTCATCTGGAATCGTATTAGCAACAGAGTAGTTTTCCATGTTCTTTAATACGATGTCGTTTTCATCATACGTTGTATAGAACTCACAGAAACCAGTCCTAGCCTTTCCAGACGTGTTGTACGTAGCCATGTTCATCAGGAAGTCCCTGTCACGCCAGCCGAAGATAAGCCTGTTGTCATCCGCCTTTTCAATGAACAGCCTGTTCATGACATCATTCAACGTCTCATACTGGCTAATGTCAACCGCCTCGCCATATTCAAGCTGCGATGTACGGAAAATACCTTCCATGTACTCATTGTAAATAGGCTTTCTGACAATGTCTGCGACAGTGTACATATAAGGGACGATGTATCCCTTTTCAGTCAATTCGCCCACTGGTTCTGAACCAGAAATAGTTTTCACAACACGATACACAGACTTCGTAGCGGGCCAGTAAATCATGTCGCCAATCTTGTATCCTTTCTTGTCCTCATATTTTACAATGTGCATCACATCGCCAAATTCATCCGTGTATGCACATTTCAACAAATACGAACCGTCGGATGGCATCCAATAGTCGGCAGTGAAGATGTCTTCGTAACGATATTTGCATTTTGCACTATTAGACTCAATATCGACTTCACCAAGAACAGCCCTAGACTTGTCAGCAGGACCCTTCAAGAAGGTAAACTCGAACACACCGTTCGAAAGAATAGGGATACTCTTGTCAAAATACACATGATACTTTGCAGCAGCAGGGTCAGCCAGTATAGATTGCTGAATTGTGTACAATTCAGAAACTGGTGTCTTTGTAAGTCCGTCTTCGCCAAGCTCAACCTTTGTTATCAAGCACCTATCGCCAACGTCAGGACGCACATCACTGTACATGTATACGTCGCTGTCATCCGCATCAATAGTATAGATACCAATTGCGGCCTTCATTGCATATACATCGACAACAAGCGCTTTCGCATCATCAATAGCTACTCGGTCATTGTGGGCATGGTCTCCTATCGCAGGGAACTTCAACTGAGTGTGCCCATCAAGTTTTCTGAAATACGAACGGCCACCAGATACAGAATAACTTGCCAACGGGTTATCAAATACACCATCATGCTCAAACGCATCAGTCGGCATCAACTGGGTTCCAGTACCATCGTAGCGATACTCGAAATAATAGTGGTCACCAGCCTCTATTGCAACACTCTCTGGAATATCAACAAAGTTTTTAGGTTTGACATTGATATAATATTGGGTAGCCCCTGGCTCAGTCGATGGGTTCGGGTCTTCCTCATAACTGTACATGTTCTCGAACCGAAGTTCACCAATCTTCTTATTACCCGTTATTGTATATGGGTATACAGTATCACCTTCCTTAACCAGATTAGCATTAAGGGAAGATTCTGGGTCCCATTCAATAATAGATGTGACACGAGAATAATCGTAGCCAAGATGAGAATATGACAACGAATACTTGTAGAGCCTATTCGGCATGGTCATGTATTTTACACGAGATGCCCCAGGAGCGAGGTCTATAGGGTCACTAAACCTGATTTTCAATACGTTTCCACATGGTTCAGTTTCAACCGTGTATGCGCCAGCCAGAGTAACGTCACGAATATTGCTTGTACCGATAACTTCATTACTCTCAATCATGTAAGAGTCGCCAACATTGAGGTTAACAACATTTGACAGCGTCAAGTATCCCAATGTAGCCTTAGATGAATTAGTTTCATCCTCGATGAATTCAATCTTTTCTACCCTGTAAGATTGGTATATATATGAATTTTCTCCGTTGACAAAATCATACAGGTCCTTGAAATAGAATATTCCAGTCGGAGTATCTCCATTCCAGTTGAAAATATTCACCGCATCACGGTTAGCATTATCGATGAAAACATAATCTTTGTTTTCAAGGTATTGGTACAGGTCAACATCGATTGTGTCCTTACCTATTTCAGTTCTATATCTCGACGGAGTGTTTTCAACTTCGTTAATAGTGACATCGAACTTGATACTGTACACATTGGCATTGTTGATTTGTCCTATGAAGGAAACAACTGCCTCACTTACATCTTTCGGAATGAACTTAATTGCACGAGGAGCACCGTTAATCATCGTATTAAGCGTATTCTTGAACGGGTCCTGTGATGTTCTCTTCGGTTCGAGAACTAGAATGTTATCAGCCTTGTTTATATAATACGGATAAACGCTATTGTCCTTGTACTGGATATAGATTACATCACCATCCTGCGACGGGTCACCTTTGCTGTTACCCTTCATCATGTTCTTGAACACGTCTAGTGGAATTGTTTCACTGAACTCACCTTCATAGTAAATGGGGTTCTTGATATAACCCAATGCCTTTGTCGTATTGTATGTAGCATTAGTTCTCGGCAATGACAAGTAGTACACATAAAGGTTGTTGTTATCGCACGCAGACAACTTCTTTACGAACTCGTCTATACGGGTCTTCATTTCCTTAGCTGTGCTCTCGGTCGCAAAATAGTTGAATGTAAACCTTGTAGAATCTTCTAGGTTACGATAAGCGTTGTTCAGGTAGTCACTGAACAGCTGCATAAGGGTAACAACATCCTCTTCTTCCTTCAGGAAGTCGGGGACGTAGTTCATGAAATCTACGAAGCGGAAAAGTCCGCCATCATTTACTGCAATAGGATTCTTTGCCATTTTAACCCCTTAGATTTCCCTGTCATAAGAAATCGTGATGTCCTCGGGATGTATTTCGCACTGTACAATTTCGTTGTCCATTGAATAATTCGTGATATTGCCATCCTTGTCAATAAGGCTCTTCGCAACATGGTACAAGAGGATGTTTCTAACAAGTTTCACATACTCCAATCCATAACGGATGTAGTCGTACATGATATTGCCGTTAGTTTCCTTCATGTCAGTAATAACGTCTGTATCAATAAATTCCAACTTGTTTTCCTTCGTAATCGACCAACCCTTAATTGCGGTAATCACGTCGTAATACCTGTTCGCACGTTCAAGGTCTCCCGTTCCCCTTGCATCCTTGTATTTGTCATACACAGACTTGAACATAGACTGCATCAAAAGGTCCCAAATATAGGCTACAAACTTGTCTACATCATCTTCGTTAATTCCGTCTCTTATGACATACTGCCCATCAGGTGCAGTAGCCATATACTGCTTATAGTACGCAGATATAAGACCACTTATTTCTGTTTGAGGCGGAACCCTGAATGTAAGGGACTCCGTAACGGAGTTATGACCAGGTGCATGGTGAGTGTAATCGAGAGTTATGTCAAAGCCATCCTTGCTGATAGAACCAGAAGTGATATATTCGCTAGTCGCATCACCCATCCATGTCAACTCGTTCAAATCCAAACCATCGTACATGTCGTTTGCCGCCTCAAAGGTAACGTTCACACCAGCAACCTCAGGGAAAGTATGGATTAAGGATGCAATCCTTGACCTGTAAATTCCCGTCTTGAAATCGGTGTTGTCCTTGAGATACTTGTACACGGTGTATTTCAGTTTTTCCTTGATGTCACTGAAATTGTTTCCACGATACAGAATGAGCTCAAGCTTGATATTGTAGTTATGAACAACGGGGTACACATACATGTGGTAGCCAGCACCGACCGTAATCATTCCACGACGGTTCAAGGCCCTCATGATGCTGTCGATTTCGCTACCGACCTCAACAAAGTCATACGGGGTAACCTTCGCACCGAACACAGTGTCAACATACGGTAGAGTAATAATGTCTTGGAAGGACTGACCCTTAGGCATAGCATTCATCATAAGATTGCTGTAATACGCCTCATTCTTTGAACTGTCCTTACTTTCACGTGCCAATGCCTCAGCAACATAGGCGACTGCACTTTCCATTGCGTCCCTAAACTTGTATGCACAAGTCTTGTTAGGCATCTTCTGATTGTCGTATTGCCAGATATACATCAAGCCATTGACCTTGAAACCAGAAAGGAAATACTCGTCTGGTGCGGTTGGATAATACTTATCATCCTTCAACCTGTAAAGGTCCTTGATAGCAGTAAACCTTACTTGGTTCATATACTTGATGTCAAGCGTTCCGTCAGGAAGTTTAGTGTTCAGAATATCCTCACCAAATGCCGTAGCATACTTGATGTCGGCATACCTGCTGAGGAATATCTGGTAACTCAGCTTGTTCACAAGCCTATCCAAAGTAGAATAGATTGACGGGGCGTTATTCTTGATAGAATCGATGCTCTCGATGTCAAGACCTCCCCTTACGTCGCTAGTCAAAGCGAATTGCAGGTCATCCAGCTTGATATCAGACTCGTTCTCGTATTCGTTACGAATGTGGATGTTTGACTTGTACGGGTTAATCTTCGTGCCAACAACATTGATGAGGTTTCCTCGTTCACCGTTGGTGTAGAAGTAATGCACCTTAATTTCGCCATAAGGAATAGCAGATTTCAAACCATCGCCAAATCTTACCTGTACACTTCCGTCGTTTGCAGTTTCAAGCAAAACCGTATAGTTTGTCGTAGAGTTTTCGCCCTCAACAAACGCTTCAATGTCGTTTACCTTGTTTTCCAAAGCAGGGTCAATGAAACCTCTACGGGAAATTCTCCAGTAGATATTTCCGTTAATTGCGTCCGTGCTATCAAAGTTATCTACAAGGGAAGCATCAGTGGTTACGCTCGTAAACGTGTTCTTTCTGCTTTCAAACTTGTGGTCTTCTGAATAGTTGGGGTCATTTTCACCGAAATAGTCGCTAAATCCGCCATCAACCAGATAGAACGTCTGGTTCTGGGTTCCGTTGGACACAAAGACAGTTTCCTTGAAGTATCCTTCGGCACAAACGCAGTTTCCAGATATCAGTTTCAGCAATCCAGTTTCATCAGGGTCATTGTTTCTATCATACTCCCACTCGGAATCAGTGACCGCTGTAAGTATACTGCTTCCGATACTGAACTGGGTTCCCATCGGGATGAAAATCTTAATCTTGCCGTATACGCCAGTCTTCTTTGTCTGTATGGCGAACGCCGCTTTCGCTGGGACAGGACGACGTATGCTGTACCCAAGCATTCTAGCACCAGCATAAATTGCTGGGATATTGTAGGCAGTTTCAAGGAAAGCGTTATTGAACGAGCTTTCTCCGTAGTAGGCCATAAGGTCTGCCACACCAGAGAAAAGTTCAATCATCATTCTTCCGTAGGACGACGTACTAAAATCAGCAAGCTTACCACCCTTAGCCTTAAAGATGGTTAACAAGTTGTCCCTGATGTCATCATACGAGATATTAGTGTATTTACGAGATATGTTAGTCGCCATAATAAACTGCCTTTATTTCAAAAATAGTTTATAATCTGGTACGAATTTCAGACCATAAAAAAGACGGCGGACATACATCCGTCGTCTATTGAATTTTGCTGCACTATTTATTATGCAAGGCTGTTTTTGTAGCTATCGATAATAGCCTTTGCCGTATTTGCAGTGTATTCTGCCTTACGGAAGTCATTAACGATAGATTCACACTGTGCCTTCATCTTCTCGAAACGATTGGCGTTTTCAAGAATTGCATTGCACTTCTGCCTCAACATAGTGTCCTTGTCGGCAACAGATTCAGCCAACATCTTCTGCTGACGATACTTACCAACAATGGATTCCAACTTTGCTTTCAGCTTGTTCTTTCCAGTTGCCTGACGATAGGCACTGACAATAGATTCGCACTGAGCCTTGATGTTCTTCTGGTTCACAGATTCGGCAAGCATCTTCTTGTTGGCAGCGTTCACGATAGCCTCGCACTTAGCTTGGGCTTCACGACGCTTGCATAGACGGTCGTAGCTGTTCATCACGGATTCAAGGCGGAGACGAAACTTTTTCAGGTGAACCGATTCTGTCAGAGGTTCAGATTTTTTTTCCTCTTCGCCTTCTTCACCAGAAGGTTCATCATCAGACGGTTCAACTTCACCATCATCGGAACCTACGGGCTCGATGGGAGGTACATCTTCGTCGCTACCAGAGGGTTCAGAGGGTTCAGAGGGTTCAGAGGGTTCTTCTTCGCCACCATCACCAAGGTCTAGGTCGCTAAACGGGTCATAATCTTCACCTTCTGCGGGAGGTTCCTCAGATGCTGCATCGCCTTCTGCAGGAGCTTCAGGAGCTGCTGGTTCGGATTCAAGACCGAGGTCGCTAATACCATCATCGCCACCCTCAGGTGCAGGTTCATTACCCATGTTTTCCATGTCGCCAAGACCCATATCGATATCGCCAAGACCAGTGTCACCAGTATCTTCCTCTGGGGTAAGATGCGTGGTGGTGTCAAGCTCGGTCAAGCCGTCATCGCCAAGGTCGGGTGCACCCTCTGCTGCAGGTTCCATACCGCCGATGTCGCCACCCATGTCGCCGCCCATGTCGCCTTGTGAGTCGGCAGGGATACGGTCTTCACCAGTCATATCAGTAGCAACACCATCAGGCTGTGCAGGGTTGACGTTCTGCTGGCTGAGGCGAGCAGTAGCGTCGGCAATCTGCTGACGGATGTAACCAGCGATATCCTGCTGGGTATTGTTCAACATCTGGATGGTTGCACCAGCAACATCGATATCATCGTCGTTGATTTCCAACTTATGGATGTTCTCGATGTAGTCCTGGAACTGCTCCATGTATCGGTCGCCTTCTTCCTGGGAAATTGGGTCAACGTCTGAATTGAACCTCGCACCAGACTGCACAGGAGCATTGACATTAACATCCATGATGGAACGAGGGTCTACAACCTCATCACCTTCTGGGGTAGTAATCATGTCGATACCGTCGTCGTCCAGTCCGTACTTGATGGGACCTTCAGCCATAATTGACTCAAACATAGCGGGCGAAGCATCGAAAGCTAGATTTGCTTCAAGCACCGTTGGTTTTTGTTCTTTCTCGTTAGACATTTTCTTCCTCGTAAAACGATTCTTTATACACATAGTTTATAGGATTTAATCAACTGTTAAAAATTAATTTTCATCATATTCTATCTTAATATCAGGGACACAGTACCCAGGCTTGGTCTTACCGTCGATTTCAAGCTGCATGTAAACGTAATCCGTCTCGCCAGCAAGCATCGGGTTGTAAATCGAGCCCATAGGACGGCAGATATTGTAGTTTCCAACCATGCAAATCGGGTGAACGAACGCAGAATTGCCCACATTCATCTCACATACCGCCTCATAGGCGTTTATGCAGGCACCATGCTTCAAGGTAATTTCAGGGTCAACGAAGATTTCCTCTTGGTCTGTACCGCCATTTAGCACAGTCACACCGTCAACCACTATGTTATTTACATCGGCTGCATTCGGGATGCGGCAATCCTTGATGAACCGCATCGGGAAACGAGAACCGTCATGGTTGATGAAATGGTAGATTACACCAGGAGCAAGGGTCAGCATAGGCTTCCTAGCTCCGTTCAGGTAGTATTCAGGATGGCCATGAGGGCCACACTTCACCTGTACATCAACCGTTTCCACCAATTTGTCCGTGACCTTGCCACCAGGTTCGGCCTGAGAAGGCAACAATGCCCATGAGATAAAGTAACCTGTCGTAGGCGGGAACTGCGGAATATGGTAGATGATGCCCTTCGGATGGGCCATCATGAACTTCATGTCAACCGAAATAGTCAAATAGTGCACATTGTTCTCGGCAACACCACGGTCAATGACAAATTCCTCATCGTTCGTAATGTCGATTCCTGTATCTGGGTCAACAAACCTGATGAAATCCTCTTCATTCCTCATGAACGTGTGGTTAAAGAACGTAATCTTCACAGGGGTTCCATCCTGCTTGTTAGGAACAGGTATCATCGGCTGACGAACACCGTTCATGACCATCACGTTACCAAAACCGTAATCCTTCCACTCGACATTGTACGAAGTGTTCGTAATACGATAGTCGAGCATCTGACCACTGTTTCCGGCCACAGTCAGGTAGAACGGATGGTCTTTGCTGTAATTCCAAATGTCGTTTACGGCAATCACAGACTTAGTGTTTGTTGGCTGGTGATATTCCACCGAGTTTCCTATATACAGCCTAGCAGTATCTGGTTCCTCGGGTCGAGGTCCGACTGGATACAGACGAACATTACTCAACTGAACATCTGGAGGGTCCTTCAACATGAGCTTAAACACACACTCAAACGAATAGGCCTTGCACTCGGGGTCGTCTGGTCTATAAATGCAGTATGTAGCACAGTCACTAGCATCGTCCGACGGCTTGGTTTCGCCATTCAGATGTTCATCCGAGTACACAGATGGCACGCATGTGTCTATACGCTTTAGACCAAGAGACTCTACATGCGTACCGAAATCTCCGTCTTTTCCTGTGAATTTATATAGTTCCAACCTAGCTGACATTTTACCCTCCTAAAAATGGACTTATTGTGTCAGTGATAGAGAGTGCCACTTCATCCGAACAACCCAATGTATCTGCATGATTGCGGTGGAATTCGATAATGTATTCCTTCGCTATATCAAACACCCTACCCAAATAAGGCATCACAACATTCATGCTAACCTGATGTCTAAACACCTCGTTTGCCTTAAATAAGCACAATCCTTCGACGTAGTTCTTGAATATCACCAGTATTTTGTTGTTGCGTTTATCCTGTATGTTAACATTGTTTACGTTCGTACCAAAATTACCTGAAAAGTGAGCACGTTTTCCCTGTTCCTTTACAAGAACACCTGCCTTTATAGCAAGATGTTGCTTATATTGCCAATCCTCTTGTGCATGAGCAACATTGATAAATTCCTTTTTAATTGCATTACCCAATTCAGGCGGCGTATTGTTTGCCACCTTTTTCAATATCGACCACAATTTGAACTCGGTAACCTTGTCGTTCACTGACTTGCTAGCAGCATATGCTATTTTGTCGGCGACAGCATTGAATACCTTGATGAACTCAAGAGGTTTCAACATAGTTGATAACTGTATATCATCACATGACTCATCAACTGACGCAATCCCTTGCATCGAGTTATTGAATTCGGCGATAAAATCTGGCAAACAATATTGGACAGGAATATTCTTTGCGGCAAGTCTGTCCATCTCCTGTAAAGCGTAAGCCTCAATGCATCCTTTCCTGTATTGACACATCCTTGTATACAAACTTGGATTTTCATGAATGATTTTTTCAATCGGGAAATATGGAGTTCCTTTACTGAACATTCCAAGAAAGTTGAATACATATTCTATATCAATATCCGACTTAGGAAATTCGCCGCAATTCTCAGTTATTTTTTTAAAGAAGGTTTTTCTCGAAGGAACTTTAACATCGTTTTTCTTAGTATCCGTTGCAGAATACTTCATAAGACCGCCATTAAATACGTCATACACCGACTTTGTCAATATGTATGCACCAGCAAGTTTCTTTCTACTTTCCGTAATCTTCGTGCGAGCATCCTTGGCAAAGCCTGGATTTGCTATAACTGGTTTCAACTCATCGCTGTACAGGAAATCGATATACGGCTTCAATAGCTTGATGTTACTATTAAAGGTTTCATCAAATTGTACTGGCTTGTTTTCGCTAGTCTTTTCATCAGGCCCTAGAGCAAACAATGCCGACTTGACATTATTGTATATACCTAGAATGTCATCGACTGTTATCGCATTTGCATTAACGACTTTTATCGGTTCATTTATATCCTTGGACACCTTCTTATCCCTAATCATGTCGAAAATGAACCACATGTACGGGTCAGCGGTAGTTTCCAAGTTGGCTACCTCGTCAATCGTTTTATTTTTAGCAATCAGGTTACTTTTAAGGCTCATACGGCCTACCCTGCTACATGCCTCAACTGCAGCCATGACCTTAGGGTCGTGTGGATTGACTGTATCAAGATAGTTTTTACCATACTTAAATCCGTTTAGACTGATGATACTAGCCCAGTGACAATCATCGAAGTCTGTAACCTTTTTAGCACGCTCAATCATATGTGCCAAAGCATTCATGAGCTCTTCGACTTCTGATGGACGTTTTACCATCTCATCCGTATTGAGGACATAGTCGTAGTCCCCATCTGCCGTTTGTACTTTTTTCAGAATACCAGTAGACCCGAAATAATTCTGTATGCCTTCCCTTGTGTAGTCGTACGCAGCACTTTCGCTTCTAATGTAAGCCTGCATCTGCTCTTTTTTCTCATCAACCTCTTTCAACACAGCAGCGGCTTCAGAGTCCGCTTTCGACATGTTCCGAACATTGAAATAAGAATTATTAAAAGCACTCTCAGAAACGGGTCTATCTTCTAGGTACATCCTAAGGGTATGAAGGTCATTTTTCACATCATACAAGGACACATTATTGTGATTACGTGCATTAAATAAGTCTCTTTCGATTTCCTTAAAAAGTTCCAATACTTTGCGGCGGCTTTCATCAGATGAAGGGTCCAAAACGACATCACCCAACCTACTCCCAGCGAATGCTTCGGTAAAGTCGGTTAAAAACGTGCTATCAATACCATCGATAGAACTCCCCTTTGGGATGCTCATCAGCGTCATCTGGTAAACATCAGACACTTTACCTTGTAGGACATCTGTATTATCCATATCCTCACCGTTTAGTCGTCGTCACTAGCGTCTTCGTCAGGACCTTCGCCATCGTCATATTCATCTGGTTCTTCTGGGTCTTCATCTTGGGGTTCAGGAACATCGTCCTTTTCGTCATACGGAACACCAGTAACAGCCTCGTATGCAACCTTGGCATTTTCTATAATTCCACGAAGAGCATAGATGAGCTTGTCCTTGTCACTAATCATCAAGTCTTCGTCATCATTCTTGATATCCTCAACCGCTTCCATTGCACCTGCACCAGAAGCATCTCCGCCAACAATTCCATCGCCGCACGGGCCACCAGGAACACTTGACATTTCTCCCCAACCAAAACCCATTGGGAAAGCTGGCCCATAGGCTCTTCCAGCAGTATACGAACCAAGGAATTTACGGCTTCCAAAACCGATGCTCGGTACAAACTTCGGCGTTCCGCCACTTTTACGCTTAGCTTTTCTACGTTTGTTCGTCGCTTCTGCAATCATTCGTGTATTCATAGTCAATCCAGCATTATTCTAACATAGTTTATAATGTAGCGGCATGCTTTGCTGCACGCAATATAAACTATTGAGTGAAAAAGAGGCACAAAATGAACCCGTATACCGTACTACAAATAGAGCCAGATTGCACTGACGAACAGGTGAAAACAGCTTACCACCAGTTGGCGAAACTGTATCATCCCGACCGTTCTGGAACGGACACTTCCGACAAGATGGCGGAACTGACGGAAGCATACAGTCTTATAAAAACTGAAGAACTACGCAAGAAATACGACCGTGAACACCAGAACAACTCTGATTTCACCCTATGGTCAAAACTGTTCGGTGAATGCAACATCTGCAAGAACTTCCATAAGAAGCCAGTTGACAAGAAATTGCAGAAACGGGGAAGGAACGTAACCCGCACCATAAGGCTAAGGGACGAAAAACTGTTCCAGCCAGGTGAAATCACAGTCGGTTATACTCGTAAGTGCCTTTGCTACAACTGTTCTGGTACTGGTGCAAGCCGTTTCAGGAAATGCACTCACTGTAACGGTATTGGCAAGGTTCGCACAGTCGAACGCAAAGAGGATGGCCTGCATGACGTAATCCTTGCTTGCACATACTGCAAAGGTAGAGGGCTTGAACCACAGGAAAAATGCAGCGTATGTAACGGTTCAGGGTTCATTGAGAAGGATGTCAAGCTGACATTCATGCACGACGGCAAGCAAATGGACTACACGTTTGTTGGAAAGGGGCATAGCGGCAAGAACAATGGTGAGAACGGTAGCGTAATCATCCACCTTAGAGGAAGAAAGAAATGATTTCAGGTCACTACACAGGAGAGCTAAAAACAGCAATCGACGATGCTGCGGCACAAACCACCGATAGGGAAGGCTCGTTCTATTCAATTCTGAATAAGCACGGTTTCTACGACATCGACGACGAAAGCAACGGGCTTACCCCGTGGCAACGTGATTCCGTACCTGAATACAACAAGCGTCGAATGAGCGCACTCGCTTCCGCAATATCTGATATGATACAGGATTTCCTCGGAAACGATACATACGGAGTGATGACGACAAAGCTGGAAGAAATCATTAACAAGTTGGATGGCTTCCTGACATGTACCAAGTCGAAGACAGATGCTTTGCAGGCTGGTATATCAGCGAGCGGCGTGTTCGCCCCTGTCGGAGCATCTGCAGAAAGCATGTATACTGCAAACGCAGCAGCAATGGGTCTAAATCCGTATGACATTGACATTCTCCCGCCGCTGCTGATTGGCCTCGGTGGACTTCCCATCAGCATGGGTTCGTGCTTCCCGAGAGGTCACTTCATGCCAGACTGGTCCTTCCTATATGACCACGAGATTAAGAAGAGCCCGAAAATTTACGAATCCGAAGGAAGCGTCTACATCGGTGCAGGCATTCCGCTAGACATCGGTGGCAGCACTAGGGAGATGGTTCTCAAGAAGATATTTGCTGTCATTACCGTAGACGAAAACGGTGAACCGCAAGGTGATGTGAAGGGTGGTATTCAGGAAGAGCAATTCGAACTTATCATGAAGGCTTCCAACGCCGTCGTACTCGGAAAGAGTTATGACCAACTAGATGACGATGTCAAGAATCTTAGCCTGACGGAGACACAGATTAGGTTTTCGTTCTACCGATATGTACAGATGGCTGTCTGGGGCCCAATTATTTACACACAGAACTGGCCATACTACCATTGGGGTATGCTCAGCCACAACTCCTGCCCAGAGGCAGTGAAGACGGCTTTGGTGAGCTATTTGAAGACGGCAGGTTTCGCATGCGATGTAAGCGGCAACTATGCCACTTCGGCATTCCTTAGCTACTGCCTGCGTACGGGCATGTATTACCATCTCGGCTACGCAAAGGCCCTGTCGATGGTTCCTCTCAAAGGCGACAAGTATATTATGAATGGACAGGTAGTTACAGTAGAAAAGAACAACACCAAGTCCATTACCGTAGAGGGCGTTCCTCGTGACGAAAAGCTCGCCAACCAATACTTCACCTACATAGCCGATATCCTTTCCCGTCTAACCTATGGTACAAACCCAGAGGAACTGGATATGGACATGAGGAAACGTCGTTGCGACGAGGCTAATCTAATCTATAAATACGTAGGGTTCCGCCCACCAGAATACGGTACAGACCTTTCACGCATAGATACTCGCTGCAAGCGTATCAACATGATTTCAAGAAACCTTAAAGGTCTCTTTGCGGCCAGAGTTCTCGTACACGAGAACGTCGCATCAACTTTGCCGCCAGCAACCGATGTCACTATCGACAACAAGGCGAGCGAAGGCGAAATGTCTACAAGGACAAAGAACGTGATTACATACCTCGCTCGTCTGGCCGGGGTTAAATACTTGATGGTGACTTCGCTTTACCGAAGCCCTGAAAAACAGGCTACCATCATGTTTAACGCAATGCAGAAGACAGGTCAGCCTACGACAGCATACGGTTCAAGGGGACGTGCCGTTAACGACGAGTACGCTCGTATATGGTATAAGTTCTATGGAAACGGTGATGACGGCCTCGAACCGAAGATTTCAAAAGACGGTTCCATAGTGACGGACAAATTCGGCAAACCTGTCTATGTACAGAAATATGCAAAAGAGCCTTTCCCGCCCAATTCAGCTGGTGCCAAGGCTGCTCTTAACGCAATGATAGCCAAGTGTAAGTCGTTCGGCTATGATACGCCAGTATCTAACCATACGAAAGACCCTGATGTTTCCCAGTGTGTCGATATCGCAACGAGCGTATGTTATGCAAAGTTCCCGAAGGTTACCGAAGCACAGCTGAAGAAGTTCTCATCAATCTGCTACATGTCATCGGAACCTTACAAGAACACTCCTAACGGAAAGCAAGATAACTCGTATCAAACTCTGTTGATGGACTATTATGCACCAAACGGATTTGGACCGAAGGAAGTTGACCCGTGCATCCACTTGGAAATCAGTCAGAAAGACCCGGCCCTTTCTATGTTCGATACGGAAAACCTAGACTTGTCTCAACTACTCCCGACAATCGAGGTAGGTCTTGACAATACTAACTTGACGGATGACAGCAACTGGGATAACGCCTACGCCAAAGACCACAACGACAAGCTTAACGCTTCTTAGGCGCACCGTACTTCATATTCAACAACATGATTCCAGCTTCGGCACTGTATGTGTGGGCCATGATAAATTCAGGGTCTACATAGCCGTCTGGCGTCATCTTGAATTCGGAGCAATTTAGCACGGCTTCGTTGATGTCCTTTACCTTGCCACCAAAATCAGGGGACTGCGGATTGTCATTACGGAATTTTGACCAGTCGAACCATTTGAAACCCATATTCATCACTGTACGAAGGTCGTCAATACCAGCTTCGTCAGCATCGAATATGATGACACCGTTTTCCTTGTATTCCTTGAAATTAGGGTCTGCCTCGACAAAGCTCTTGAAGTGTTTCAATCCACCGACAGCAACGGAGTTCTTGATAAAGGTCGAGTCGATTGCACCTTCAAGCATAAAAAACGGCTTGTTGAAATGGATAAAATCACCATTGTACAGCTCACGCTTAGCGCCAGCATAGTTTCGATAGCGCATCTTCGATTTATTTGTCAAGTCTCGGGCATCGAACTGAACCCATGAGCCACCAAAACGGTAGTATGGTATAATCAGACGATTTCCGTACTCGTTTCCAGTAGGAAGACCATACTCATTCAACTTCAAGGTTCCATCAGGGTTCTTATCCAAGAAGCGCTTATCCTTCTTGCATACAAACCACTCCTTGTACACCTTTTCCCTTATCTGACGTTTCTTGCAGAAATCAATGGCTATCTGAACATCAGGGTCATTTTCTTCTTCGAGGGAAACCAGCTCACCATCCTTAAACTGGTATGCACCTTCAACATACTGGCGTTCAATCTTTTTCTGGGGGCCCTTATTACCCTGTCCATACAGCATGAACAGCAGGCGGTTAAATATCGTAGGATATGATTCCCGAAATTCCCACATAACATGATGCGCAGGTCTGCACTTGTAACATACAAAGTTCCAGGTGTCCCTGTACACATACGCCTTTCGCTCGGGTTTAGTAAACGAGTTGTTAGGCATCTGTCCGCAATACGGGCATACAAAGTTAAATCCATTCAGCACTTCGACCAGAGAATACTCGTCGAACGCCTCATGTACTGCGGCTTCCATATCCGCATTAGGAATGTCACGAAAATCAACCATTACGCAAAGTAGTCCACGTTAGATACAATCTTTACGCTGAATTCGGAGCTGGCCACAACGACGTTAATTTCACTTCGTGGAGCGTTCTTGTCCTTGTTCGTCGGGTCGAGAAGGGCACCTGGTTTGACGATGTAGCCCTTCATGGTCATAAGGTCATTTGCACTGTTCTTGAAACGGCGAAGTTCGATATTCACATCGCCACCGATAGTGTCCATGAAACGGAGGGAACCAGACGGGAACAACCTCTGCTTTCCATTGGCGAAGGCATCGAGGCACTGGGCATCATCTTCTACGAAGAAGCAATGCTCATCAATCTTTCTCGTAATTTGCTGCGTACCGCTTCCCTTAATTAGAATCTTGCACTGCAAGTCAGGGCTAACCGTAAACGACAAAGCCTTGCAGCTAGCAATCAGCTTGATGTCCTTCACAATGCCATGAAGAATTTCTTCATTAAAACCAAGACGGGCGACAAGAGCCAACTGCTCGTTAAAAATCTTCATGTACTTCTTGTCCGCATACACAGAGTCGTCAGCGACGCCGATACGAGCATCCTTTTCCTTTCCAGTAAAGATAATGTTGTCGTATTCAAGACCACGTATGGTTCTTTCACGAGCCACCTTTATTTCACACTTAGGAAACCCTGTTGCCTCAGCATACTTGATAAAGTCTGGGAGAGACGAAATCTGCAGACGAGGTTCTTCAAATACAATATCGTTCTCGGTGGCGACAACATGTATCATCGCACTATCGCAAATACCGTTGAAATAGTATTTCCCGTTAAACTGGCCATCGCTTCCCTTACCCTTAAAGATAAGGCCAGCCTTCATTTTCATCATCGAGTTAATTGTCTTCAACACATTGAAGTATTCTTGGCTCATACGAACAACGCCCATGTCAAACCTCTCTATTTGGGTGCAGACTTTCTTTAACAATAAAATATAGTACAAGTCCTCTTATTTGGCAAGGGTAATAAAAAAGGCCAGCTTTTCGCTGGCCAGTGGACTAGAATATCACCTTTCGTTTGTACCTTGCGTTGGAACACAGGGCAACCTGCTTGCCATTCTTAGTTTCAGCGAAAACCACTGAACTGTCGTGGATGCTTCCAATAAGGATGTTGAGCAAGCGGCACTTGATGGCGAACGGTTCGAACGGCTTCGCTTCCCCAACTGAAATCATTTTGAAGATTTCGCCGTACTTTTCCTTCCAACTGATGCCGACATTGCACGGGCCGATGTATTCAAACGACAGTTCGTCATCCTTGTTCGTCGTAGCAAGGCTCTCACAAAGTTTCGGGATGGCTTCATCGAATGCCGTGCCAGGGGTGATGAACTTGGTTTCACCATCCTTGAACACCAATGTCTCATACTTGCTCGGGAACACCTGAGCGATTACCGTGATTGAACCATCGCTTGCTGCGATTGAACTATTCTTCTCGTCATAGTCAATCGTTACAGTTCCAGTACCGATGAAGGACAGGAGTTTCATCGTGGACTTGCTTACGTTGAAAGCAAAGTTCGGGTCGCTCTTGGAGTTGCCAAGGTTACTCATGTTGTAACGGGTAACCACAGACATGTCATCATTTCCAACACGGAAAGAAACCACACCAGACTTGCGGCAGATGTCCACGTCAGTGAAGTAATCGCTAAGGCTGAACAATTCAACCATGTCGCTCTGCTCCATCTGGAATGTAGCACTTGAATTCCCGAACGTAGCTTCTTCAAACGGGTCTACATTTACCATTTCCGCTTCGTAAGAGAAAATCGGTTCTGGTTCTTCGACCTCAGCAAGTTCCTTACCCGTTGATTCACCGCCTTCAACTGGAGGAACATCAGTGTCATTTTTAACTGCGGGAACATCAGGCTTCTTCAAATAACCAGCGATGTGAACAGTGTCGCCCTGTCGCATAAACGCAATCTGGTCGCTTTCAATGCAAGCATTCATAGCCTTACCGAGGAAGCGAGCGTTAAAGTAGAATTCGGAACAGTCGTCAAAGTCAGAAATGTCATAATCGCCTGTCCAAATAGGCGTCTTAATTTTAAGGCCACATTTCAAGGTGAAATATACCTCGCCGTCACCAATGACAACCTTCACTGGTTCATCTTCATTTTCAACACCAGAAATGAGAGAAGCGGCGTAACGAAGTGCAGGAGAATTTGTATCAAAAAGTATCATAATACTTCCATAAGGTTACTTTCGTTATTAAAATACATTATTCCAACAAAAAAGGCGTGCCAAACGGCACGCCCTTGAAGAAATCACTAACGATTAGAACGGAAGGTCATCGTCAGGGAAGCCTGCGGCATTCGGAGTCGGAGCAGCGGGCTGCATCTGAGGCTGGGCCTGAGGTGCAAACTGCGGCTGTGACTGAACCTGCGGCTGCGGAGCCATCGTCGGCTGCGGAGCCATCGTCGGCTGTGCAGGCATCGGCTGAGCTGCGGGTTGAGTCTGTGCTGCAAACTGCGGTTGAGCATATTGCGGTTGCGTAGGCTGTGCATACTGCGGCTGCGGCTGTGCATACTGAGGCTGAACCTGAGGCTGCGGAGCCATCTGCGGTGCGGGCTGCTGTGCGGCCATCTGGTTGAGAGACGGCTGTACAGGAGCTGCGGGCTGAACAGGCTGCGTCGGCTGAGCGTTGATTACGGCAGGATTGCTGTACTGTGCCTGCGGAGCTGCCTGCGGAGCTGCCTGTTGCGGCTGAGCGTTGCCAAGGAACTCTGCACCAGACATACGAGTCATGCTCGGGTTCGGCCTAGCTGCAGGAGCTGCTGCATTCGGGGTGATGTCAGCAGGAGTGCTGACGGCAGCATTTCCAGTCTGAGACGCCAACCACTCGTTAAGCATCTTCTGTGCTTCTTCATAAGAGGCAGGAAGGTCTTCCCTCTGATATTCGTCGAGGTCAACGCACTGGTTCAAGTAGGAAATGATTTCAGCGTCTGTTGCGGCAACATCACTCGGCGTGTCAACAAACTTGCTGGCATCGTATGAGTTAATCGGCTTGCCGTCAATTTCACTGGCGGATTCCTGACACGTAACGATAAAGTCACGTCCACCACGAATCTGTTCAGGGAAGAAACGGGAGGCGGTTCTGAGTTCCAATTCGTTCGGAACAAACTCGGAATCAGGCTTTTTGCGGCCTTCCTTGGTATTTTTCCACCTTCTCAGGGCAACGACTTCTGGTTCACGAGGATAGTCAAGAGCTTCATTAACCTTCATAGAGTGTTCCCAGATTTTCACCTGGTTATTGAACTCGTTATGAACCATATCCGTACGGATAAGAGCGTTTGCAACATAGCTCGTGGAAGCCTGGTTACGCTGGTTAATCTTCAATTCATCGGCTGCAAGTGCATCGCCTGCATCAGCAGCCTTCTTGAGCATGTAGTAGCGATTGAACGTCCAGTCGCAGTACGGGCAAATACCCTTCTGCTTGATACCGTCATGCAAGGTCTTCAAGCACTTGAAGTACTTCTTTTCACCATTTCCGATGCGGAGATAGTGGACCATAATCTTACGGAACGGGGACGGATTTGCCCTGTCGTAATCCAGGTTGCCCTGGGCATCACGCTTCATGTTGGGAAGAATACGAACCTGGGCAGAATACGACTTGTGGGTGTCGTCCAACCTGGTCTTCCAGACACGGGTATCTACCTGACGTGCTGGTTCGGTGGAGGGGGTTTGCGGAGCCGAAGCAGCCGCTGGGACATAGTTCAAATCAAGGTTATTAGTCATGTTATTACCTATTGTTAATTCACATTGTTATTAATGAGGAATTCTCCTCGATTAAAGTTTATAATGTGAATCGTTTTAACAAATATACATTATCCCAACGGCAAATGCAAGCCTTTACTGCATTTTTTTCTTTTGGTATTCCAAGGCCTCCGCCTGCTGACGCTTGTATTCGAGCATCTTGGTCTGTTCGGTCTTCTGCATGGTGGCCACGACCTCCTTCAAGTTCTCAGGCGTCTGGTAATCCTCCTCGCCAGCATGGAGTTCATTCAAGGACTCCTCGATATCGTCGAACAGGTCGTCAAGGCTCCATTCCAAGTGGGCGACAACCTTGTTCTTGATGGTTGCGAAGTCGAATACGTTCTTTTCTTCCTTGGTCAACTCGGTATCTTCCACCTCGTTTGCATGGTTCGGGTCGTAATCATCCTTAATCTTGACCCTCTGATGGCCATTTTCGTCAACATAAGTTTCGGTAATCTGTTCGACTTCCTGCTGGTCAAGTACCTTCTCGGAGACCTTTTCTGACGATTCGGTGTATTCGTCTGCAATTCCGAAGTAGCTCTTGCCGACCCACTTCTTTTCAGGAGCGCTTTCACGGATTTTCTGAATCCACTTCTTGTAATGCTCGGTCTCGACAAGCTGGTAAGCCTTCGGGCCCGTAGGCAGGAACGGGGTTTCGTCAAGCATCTTGCTGTGGCCGGTGGCAACCATCCTCTGCATGTCCGCGTTCAAGGCTGCCAACTGCTGTTTCTTTTCCTGCTTGTTGGCATCCAACAACTTCCTATCCGTATCGCTAAGTGCACATCTTTTCATACTAATCCCTCTGTTCAAAACGTGCGATAAGTCTTTCCTTCAATCCAGGCGGCAAACTGGAATTCTCCAAGTTAATCCGTCCATCCCGTTTTGCCTTGTCGAAACCGTCGGCAATCTGGTCGATGATGGCCTCAATGATGTCATCCGAGAATACGTTCTTGACAAGGAAATCGATGTCGAAATACTCGTCCAGACTAGACACCACCTCGAACATCCCTATTTGGGAGTCCCGTTCGTGCAAAAGCTGGTAGACCGACTTAATGCATTCGTTAAAATACGCTGCCCTTTCCTTAATCAACGGTTCAGGCATGCTGAACAATCCGCAAGTTCCGTCAACGGCAGAAGGGGTGGAAAACATCGACTCAATCTTGCCGCAAATCGTCTGCCTCTGGTTTTCATCCAAAATGGTATACATAAATACCCAGTAGTTCAATCTACTGGGTAAAATACATTTTTAAAAGAGTTGGGCCATTGACGAGAACGACGGGTCTATGGGTTTTTCCTTCTTCTGCCTAGGCTGCTGTTGCTGCTGTTGCTGCTGTTGTAGCAAAGTGGGCTGTTGTGCCTGCGGAGGTCTCCGTTGTCCTGCTGCAGCCATCGCTTCCTGAGCCATGGATTCCATCATAATGCTGTTAATCGTTTCCATGTCCTCTGGCTGTACATCACTTAGTCGCATATGAGGCCAATCGACCCTGACATTGAACTGAACATCACTTGACCCAAATCGGTTCTTTCCTATTGTCACCGTCAGGAATCCAGCCCGTTTCAAGGCAACATCGTGAACGATGATGTAATAGAAGTCTGCGGTATCACCAAGACCCATTGAACCAGCAGTCTGGTCCATACCGATATCCTTCATTCGGTAACCAGCACGTTGCATCTGTGTTCCAGTCAAGATAGCCATATCACGGTTAACAGCCATGTTTCTCAACTGTTCAGCAGCATACAGGATTTTCTGGTAGCTTCCGTCGGTCTTGTTGTACGTACCTGCGTTCGGACTGATAATGCCAATATAGTCCACAACAAGGAAGTCAATCTTAATTCCTTCCACCTGTTCCAGTTCATTGATGTAGCCTTCGATGTCGTCAGGTGTCGTCTTTCTCGTTGGCATCCAGTTTATGAACAGGTTACCTGGGGTCGGTATCGACGGGTCGTGTTCTGCCTGTAGCTTGACAATCACTTCCTCGTCACTCATCTTAGAGATATCGTAACGGGAAACATCAAGGATGGCGCTAGTAACACGTTCCCAAATCTTGGCTGCATCAAGTTCAAGGCTGACATACACTACGTTGTATCCAAGAGTGGCAGCAAAGGCGGCTTCATTGACCATGAACATCGACTTACCGCCGCCAGACGTACCGCCAACAATGCTCAAACACTTACGGAAATAACCACCGCAAGTGCCCTGTGCGTCTGGGGTTTCGCTAGTAAACTTTCTGATTTCACCAAGCTTCGACGGGATACTCTTGTTCATGTCGCCAAGCTTCGACTTTGCATACTTTGCGTCACGGATGTAATGGATACCCAAGTTTGTCGTAAGCTTGAAGTTCAACGCATCCTGCAATTTCGGCATGATGCCACGCATTGCGGACGGGTCTTTCCCGTGCATGTGGAGAGCGTACTCTTCCATAAGCCTCTGGGAAACCTTGAACTTGAAATAATCTTCAATAATGTTCTTCTTTACATCGGGAGCGATTACGCCAATAGGGCGTGTAATTTTGAGAAGCTGTTCCTTTGCTTCCTCGCTGTAACCTGGGTTTTGATTTAATCCAGTTACGAGTTCCTGCGCTGTCGGATAACGGTCATATTTACGACGGAACGCATTGATAAGGTAGATAATCTGCTTATCAGCCTTGTCTTCGAAATACTCTTCCTGCATTTTGTCCGTAATACGCAGACGGACATTTTCATCTTCAAAGAAACACCTCAGGACATACTCTTCATCACTTAAATTTTCTACTACCATATTTCACCTTCGGTTATTTTCCACATTGCAAACTAAAAATACATTATCATTACTAATTTTGCAAGACTAAAAAACAGGCGGAAGATAGACAACCGCCCGCTTTTTAATTGTGTACTTACTATTTCGACTTTGCACCCTTTGCAGCAATCTCGGCGGCAGTTTCTTCCTGCACCGCTTCGATTTCATCGCTGATGTTCTTCGGAGTAGCGGCAGCTTCCTCCTTCAACTTGCTCTTGCGTGCCTTCTTCTTGGTCTGCTCTTCCTCAGTGAGAGGTGCTGGCATTTCACCAACAAGGTCTTTTGCAAAGAGGGATACATCGTACATGTACTGCTTCTCGATGTAAGCAAGGAACTTCGGGTCGCTGATAATCGGTTCCATGAATGCCTGCGTGTTGCATTCATCGGCATCATCATCAGTCCAACGGAATTCACGGAGAAGTTCGCCAGTTTCCTTGTCGATATCATAATCAGGACGATGGAGGAATGTACCCTGATTGCCCTTCTTGGTTTCAACCGCAACACCAGACGCAATAGCATCTTCAACCAATCCGTACCAGCGGTCGATACCACCATTCGTAAGAATACGGTATTCGCACGTGCGGTCTTCCATACCGTCACGACCCTTCTTAATCTGTGCGGTAGCAATCTTACCAATCTTGGATGCCTTTTGTGTGGCTGTTTTCTTCGTCTTGTACGCCCTTCCGTTCGTGCATACCAGAACGATGGCATCGCTGTTGAAGTACAGTTCGCAACCACCAGGGATGTTCTTCGGGTCCTTGTACTGTTCAAGGCTGTCGTAAACGTGGTTGATGATAAGCGAGGTAAACTCGGATGCGTTAATCAGCTTGGCAAGTTCGTTCTTCTTGATTGCAGTCTGTCCCATGTCTGCGGTCGGGGCATCCTTACCCGTCTGCTTTTCGATGGCCTCAACACGCTGCAATGAAATAATCGGTCCCCAAGAGTCGAACAGAAGGAATACATTATGGCGTTCCTTACGGGTCAATCCTTTCTGGGCGTTTGTGATAAATTCATTGATTTGGTGGATAAACTTCGATTCATACACGATGATTTCGTCGGTATTTACACCGAGACGCTGTGCCAACTTAAAGTTGAAAGCGCCTTCTGATGAAACAACGATGCAATCCATTCCAGAGTGGTAAGCGGTCGCAAGATAGTAAAGGCCGATAATGGATTTACCCATTGTAGACGGAGCTGCGATTTCCGACATGTGACCCTTCTTGATACCGTGGTTTACCATACCACTGAAAAGAATTTCAAGAACTGGGATTCCGCAGCCAAGGTATTCGACTGGCTCGTTCTTGCTGATGATGTTTTCTTCGAAGGCCTTAATACCCTTCAACTTGGCTATCAATTTACTAGGCATATTTTTACTCCTGTCTGTCTCGACGTTCAACCCAGGGGGTCCTTGTCTTCAGACTTGTTGATGCTTAGGCATAATATGTTTATAAGTTATTGGTGGCCCACGGACACTTCGTGGTCGAGAATCTTCTGGCAGGCAAACCTGTTCTCTCGGATGATGCTTAAAACATCCTTCATAGAGCTAAGGTATTCCTCCTGCTCGGCAATCTTCTTTTTCCAGTCCACAAGAATAGGGTCCCCGTTGATACGGTTCATGAGAAGCGTATTGTTCGTGTAACGAGGAATTGTCTTGAACTTGTGCTTGTGGGTGACCTCGGAAAGCAAGTCGTCCATTTTCACTTTCATTTCTGAAACCAGACGGGTTTCTTCATCCACCAAACGAGCAAAAGTGTATTCATAATTCGAGACTTTACGCAAATACTCGACAACCTCAGGAACTGCTTCGGGTATCGTAATGTACTTCTCTGCCATCGGCAAAACGTCATTCTTGAACTTATCTTCGGTCATGAAAACTCCAACAAAAATGGGAACCCGATTGGGCTCCCACTAAATTATATTGTTTTTTTGCTATTCTGTTATTCGTCCTGAGAATCCGTAGGAATTTCTTCCACGGGACAGTCCTTCGTGCCAGGTTGAACACCGTTGTCGATGTCCTCTACCGTGACAGGTTCGCCCTTTTTCTTCTTTTTACCCTTAGCCTTCTTCGGTTTCTCCTTCTTTGCCGCTTCCGACACAGGGATTACTTCCTCTTCGGCTGTCACTTGAGTTTCTTCGGGCTTGTCGAACCTTGCCTTGATGTCGGCAGGGATGTTTTCAAGCATCGTACGCCACTTCTTCAAGTTCTTCGGAGAGACATGCAGTTCCTTCATGATGGTCTGCGGCTTTACACCCTCGGACAACATGTGCAACAGCTGCTGGAACGGTTCGCTGCCCTCGATGATATTGTAGCATTCACGGTCGTATACGATTTTAATCTGTTCATCCGATACAGGAAGCCTTGCAGCATGGATATCTTCGAGAACCTTGGTATAATCGTTTCCGTTCAACACTGATGCTATAACACGGCCAACCAGCTCACCATCTAGGTTGTACTCAAGCTTTTCATCCGCAGGAGCTTCAACCTTGGATTCTTCCGCAATTTCCTGAACCTTAGCCTCAGTCTCTTCCTTAACCTTTGTTGCCTTAGGTGGGAAACGGGGTGTAATTTCAGGGAACTTGTACAGGTAATAATGCCAGAACGCACTAGCCTTCTCATCAAAACTCTTTTCATCTTCTTCCTCCACTGCATCCTTTTCAAGGAGCTTGATTACACGAATAGCACATTCACTAAATCTCGGCAACTGCGTTGTCAAAATATCCTTGTTCATCGGCTGCCAACGGGCATCAATCCACTGCGACTGGTTTGCTGGTGTACACGGACTAGAAAGCGGGTTGCTGTTGACATCCTGTACGCTGAACAGAAGCGTGCTAGCGACAGGGAACTTGGTTTCATTCATGCTGTAGGTGTCATAATTCTTCGCCTTGAACTCGAACCCATCATTCTCCATTACATATTCCTTGTAAATCGTAAGCGAGCGAGCATGAAGTCTCTGTATGATATAGCCGACAAGGTTTCCAACATTGAACTTGTCATGCTTTTCTGTGTAGATATACTCGTCAGTTGACAAAATCGTACCCCAGTCTCCGTTTCCGCAATGCTTACAGAAAGCCTTAACGATTTCACTCACCTTTTTCCATCTTTCATCAGCCTTGATGAAAACAAAACGGTCGCTTTCGTCGATGATTTCCTTCTTTGCTTCTTGGAACCATTCTGGTTCTTCCGTCAAGAAAATGTAAATTTTACGAAATCCAATGGTTTCGTGGTACTTGCACCACATCTTGAACTTCATTTTAGACTGTTTGACCAACCTGGCCAATAGATAAATGCGTGGATTCATAGTTGTATCCCTTAATATTCAACAATAAATTACATTTTTCAAAACAAAAACGTCGGGAGAAATCTCCCGACGCCTTGATTAGTCCATAGAACACTAAAACGGAGGGTCATCACCGAATGGACTATCAAACACATTTCCTACGTTATAGTTGGGTTCTGGTTGTCCAGAGGCTCCAATGACAGTAGGAACAGGAGCCGCAGAAATCGGCGATTCCATGTCTTCCTTGATTCTGTCAATCTTGGAAGACTGGGAATTCCTTTCCGAAGCAAAAGCCGTGTTGCACCAATCAGCTTTGCTCCTAGGATGGAAAGCGTAGAAACCACGGTCACGCATATTCTTGATTAAATCCAGCTGAGCCTTCGTGATGCCGATATGTTCCAAGGATTCAGCAGGAGCGTATTCACCGTTGCAGACATTGCCGCATGCTTCGGCAATCGCATTCTTGATATTGTCAGGTGTGCAACTGAGGTCAATCAGCGTCTTGTTCCTGATATACTGGTCAAGCCAGCCCTCTCTCTTTGCCGTTTCATACACATCGCCACAAGCCTTGACAAACTTTGGAGCGCCATCCTTACCAACGCAGGTAGCCTTCGGAAGGCCAGGGGTCTTGGGGTTAGGCAAACTCATGCCGTGGATGTTATCGCTGCTATCTCCCGATACGATTTTCTGTATCAGATAGTCAGACGGGGACTCGCATGAGAGGAACTTTGTCGCAAGATGGTCATAGAACACTGCCTTGCTGCAATCAATCTGCATCATATCGCTGTCACGGGTGACAACAACTATGCTGCTATACCTATCCTGCAATGCCTTGATTGCACTGTAAATAACATCGTCACCTTCGGCCCCATCAAGCTGAATGGGAAGGGCACGGTAATACTTAGCAAGCTCAAATGCAAACTTATCTTTGTACTTCTGCCACTCGTCTTTCGGAGTCTTTGCAGTCCATTCACTAAACTTACGCTTTCCCTTGTAGCTAGGGATGATAGGAGTCTTGCTCTCGTTTTTAGACTTCGTGCTAACCTCGTACAAGCCCCATAGCAAATCCTGCTTTGCCTGAGAAAGTTCATTCAGAAGAACATGGTCCATTCCACGGAACGTCGGATAGTCCTTCACCGCAATTCGTTCCACAGTGTATTCTTCCTTCTTCTTGTCAGGCTTTCCGATACGGTAGGCATAGTTTTCCGTTTCCGTGTAGATGTAGGTGTCATCATGGTACACGATTGTATGCTTTCCGTAATAATCCTTGACGAAATCGTTTCTCCAAGACTTTCCGTCAACAGCAATGATGATATCCAGTGGGTTAAACCGTTGGATTAAATCATTCATCGAGGTGACCATCTTGTTACGCCACAGGCGGAGCTCGTCTTCCTTGGTCTGGATGCCGTAATCGTCACCCGCCTTATAAGAAGCCTGGATTGAATGGATGTTCTGGTGGGCTATTGACGACCAGTCTATCACCATAAGCCTGTTGGTATCATACTTGTAAGTAGCAGGGGTGTTAATCATAATTTTACTCCTAATTTCATAATATAGTCTTTTATCCGAGCCTTGGCAACCCCAAGAAGTATAAACTATGATTAATTGAAAGGACGCATCATGGCTACAACGCTACAAAAGGAATACGCTTTAATTTACTATATTCAGAAAAAACTTGGAATACAAAGCAACGGGTTCCTAAACCTGTTGTATACTCCCGAAAACATCAAGGCAGTTGTAGAAGCGTTAGTACAGAACAAAGTCAGGGGCCAAGCGACAATAAACGTCGAAAAGGTGGTGGATAAAGTCCTACCTAAAATACGTCTCGATAAGTTGACCGCACCTACATTGACAGTCGGCAAGGCGAAATTGCTTCCTTACGACACACTTGGTTTCATGCAGATTTGCATGAGAAAGACCATAGACAACGCTATTCGTAATCTAAAGCAGAGGTTATTCGTAGACGACATTACTGATGCCAAGGACGGAATGGCTGCATATTTCGTGTCAACATTCACCATAAACAACATGATATCCCCAGATTTTATCAATCTGGTAAGAATGGATAAGAGACCCGATACCAATGAAATTGCAAATGAACTTCATAAACGGTATCCAAACGCAGACATATTTAGAGGCATCAACGATATGTCTGAAATCGCACCAAAACTCGAACCGTTCACTACGCAGTTGACTAAAAACCAATTCACTAACTATGATTTGGACAGCCTATTCAGGTTCATTGATAAAAATTACCCGACATCACTCGATGAGACAAGTCTGACAAACGCAATAAATGCTGTTGTCAAGGATAAACAAGATGGCTCCTCACATATGTCGTTCGACGAACTACGTAACCGTCACGAAGCTGACGTTAAGGCAAGGATTAAAGAGACTCCGAACATAACAGAGCACTACTCCACCGCAAAGGATTCACGCTTCGTCGGCACGATTAAATATAAAAGAAATGGCACCATTGATGGTACAAATAGAGAAAATGTCATAGAGATTTCTTTGACACGAGAGAACCAACTAATCAATAAGACATCGATGGACACGTTTGAGACATTCGTTGCCGTCATAAACAAACTTCTTGAAATAGAGGGTGTACCAGAGGTTACTACTGGATATTACAAGGACAAACGGAACATCATACTGACCGAACAACAATATCATGTGCTTTTCCCAGAATACTTTGTGTCAGTTGGGTCAATCAAGGAAAAGGTATCTACCGCATCGGAAATGGGTGGCTCAACCATGAAGAGCGGCGATGAAAAAACCTCCATCATCGACTCATATTCGAGAGATGATGAGGATGACGATAAGGATGATGAAGATGAGGATTACAATTCTCCCGACCTTAGTGTTGGAAAAACCAAAAAACTGATGTTCGCAAAAATGATGGCCACCATCAACGGACACCCAGATAGTGTTCCCGACAAGCTCGAATCGAGTATGGGCACCAAAACGATGATATACACTCTAAACCGTATCCTAATCACAGAGCTATTCAATACTTCATACGACAACCTGGAAAAATTGGTAGCCTACCTTACAACAGGTAAGATGTCTGAAACGTGGTCGGAAGAGACGGCAAATGCACTTCGTGTATTAAGGGATAAATACGTTAAAGAGCTTAACGCAGAACGTCAGGAATTTGCCGAACGAGATGTCCATGTAAAAGCGTTTGCTACCATACTGAGTGAACTTGGCCGTCTTGCCAAAATGGACCCGAAAAGTGAGTATGCTAAAAGGGCATCACAACAAAATGCCACACAAAATGATGTCACGCTCACTTACGAGGGATATACTTACGCACTAAGCAACATCTATTTGACCACGATAGTCAACGCAATGATACGACATGCCGTAAAAGGCGAATTCATTGCAACGGTGACACTAACCAGCAAAGACACAATCAAGTGTGTTCTCGACTTCTTGAATAATAGTGGACTGCTTACTGAAAGCAATAAGGTGCGTAGGATAATACCAGATACGAACGATATTAAAACGATTATCAATGGTATGCAATGGGCTTCCCTAGGAACAATTCACGACAGTCTATGGATGGGTCCTGCACTCCGCAACTGTTCGTATATCTTAAAGCATAACGGTTGGGAACGCATGAGTAACGAAGAGCTTTCGGCAAATGAGTTTACACCAATCACTAATGAGCGTAAGAACACTACTTCTAGCGACGATATAAATAAACTAATCTCCTTGATTGAAAATTTGCAAGGGCAAATCAGGCCATACGTTTTGAACCTAAAAGCTGTTAATTATATTATCGAGCTTATTCAAAAACAGTACCACATCACATCCCTGAACCAAGTAAACCCGCCAGCCGTTAACGAAGGGTCGCTAACCCTAGCAGATGAATCCATGCAAGGGTTCGTTACAGAAGACTCGGCAGAATCATTTGATACATTTTCGCAAGGATACTACATTAGCCATATCACTGACCAATACGATGAATTAGTCAGCAACGCATGCGAAAATATAAAGAAAGCCTTAACAGAAAACCACTTGTTCAACGAAGGTACACGTAGCACTCTGCTAAGTAAAGTCAATAATAGTGGACGCCCAGCAGCAATAATTGCCGATATCTTTGGTGAGAAAAAACAGGAGAATACCAGTAATATCGCAGAAGATTACAACCGTATTATAGTACGCAACATCTTCACGATTGCTCAATACATAATCAATCTCTACAACAAGGTGTTAGACGACGTATATACAAATAACCCGCCTATCGCAAATAACTTCCGTAAACTCCAGTACATTACCGTTGATGAACTGAACCAAATGGCGGAAGGAAGGGCGCCGTCAGGAAAGATTTACACTGACAAAGGACGACCTTGCTCAAATGACTTCATACTGAACGCATATCTTATCGACATACTGTTCGAAGCAATGTACCTTATCACCGTAAACTTCAACCTGCAAGTTCAAAAGACTTATACGGCACAGGAAGTCCTTGGCATGTCGGACATTGATGAAATGAAGCAGTATATCAATGCAACTATCGGTGTCAATATAACCGCCGATACAACATACAGCGGAATTCTAAGTACCATCAAAGATGTTGATAGAATGAAGTTGCTGTTCGGTGTATCGATGATTAACGCAGTTAATGTAATCGTAGTAACTCATCCAGAAGTGCAGCAACTAACCATCGGTTCATACAATAAGATTAACAGTAACACGGCACATATGACAACCGAAAAGATGATGAACGGTATTGCCAATAAAAAGAATACAACCTTCACCCTCAAAAACAGAAAGAAAGAGCAAGAATATAAATTAAATAAATTCTTGCGGCCATGTGACTATGACGATGATTAGAACTGCCTGCGGTAGTTTTTGAGAAGGCCATCTGCGGCCTTCTTTTTCTTTTTAGCCAATTCCTTGGCCCTCTTCTCCGCCTTTTCCTTCCTCTTCTGCTTGATGTCATCAAGTTTGACATCAGCCTCGACTATACCAGTAAGGTCAACTGGCTGGACAGGAATCTTGTCGGCATTATAGTATTTCACCCTTTCACGGAAATGTCTCACCATGCAGTTCTCGTTGATGTGGTCACCGAGCGTACGGCCATGAACCATGTACGAAGCGTCATCGACGATATCGTAACAAGTAGCGATTTCCTTACCTTCGCACTTACGGACAATACGGCCAATAGACTGCATAATCATGTACATCGACTTGCCTGGGTCTCCAAAGACGAGGTTGTTCAACTTCTTGACGTTCATACCAGCCTGCAAACATCCGTATGTACCAAGAAGGATGTTTCCATACGATGCATCCATCTCCAACCTGATACGGTCACGTTCATTAGCCTTGACCTCTCCCTTGATGATACTGTACTTGAACTCTGGATGATGTTCCTTCAAGTATGCAGCCACACGTTCCAACGGGTCGATGTTGCGGAACAGGATTACCGTATTTTGCTCCGTCGTTATCTTCTTGTTGTTGATGAGCATATCGAGAATATCGAAGCGGCTGCGGTTACCCGTCACGATTGAATACTCTTCGTCGAACTTCGAGTAGCAGATGGTCGTCCTGCAATCCAACGGATACGGAACATAAAGAGCGACAACCTTGACTGGAGTGATAAGGCCCTTTTCAACAAGCTGCCACAGGCTCACAATTTCATACTTCTTACCAAGAGACGATTCGATGTAACCAGCGTCGAGACCATCATCAGGAATTGTTCCCGACACACCTATCTTGAAGTTCTCAGCAGACGTACAGTAGTCGAGAATCTGTCGCAAGACGGGGCCACGGCAACCTTGGCATTCGTCAACGATTACCGCATCGAACCGCTTGAAGAAAGATGGCTCCTTGTTTTGCAAGCTCTGCCATGTCGTGATGACAATGGGTTTCAACATGACTTCTTCACCAAGATGCAACTCGGCAAGTTTCCTTTTCTGTGCGGCAGTCAGCTTGTCCTTGGAGTCACCGTAGATTAGCGTACAATTCTCTTGCGCCTCGTCCCAAGAGTAGTCATCATGAAAGTTCTGCATCAACTGGACTACAAGACCAGAGTTCGGAACGACGACTGCAATCTTCTTGTGTTCAACCTCGGTCATGTAACGGGCCATGACATAGACAGCCAACGATTTTCCAGAAGCGGTGCAGGCCTTGAACGAACCACGGCGATGCAGCATTGCCTGATAGATGAGTTCTACCTGATGTTCACGAAGAGTGAGCTTGAACCCCTCCTTGCGGTCGTGAATGTTCAGCGTCTCGGCATAGTCGATGATTTCCTGCTTGGTCAGAACCCTCTTCGGCCTGAACATCGAGTCAATCCTCGGTGACAACCCAATCTGGATGCCTGGGAACCTTCCCTTCAACAAGCCGCAAACCCTAGCGATAAGACCGATAGGCACAGTCCGTTCATCCTTGTCGTAGAAATTGACATACTCCTTGCCGTAGCCGTTCTTGTATTTTTCTGTATATGTAGCCTGCTTGTCCTCGTACTTGATGGCGCTATTCAAAAATGTATAAACCCGATTTATTTCAATTTGGGTATTGCCATAGACGGTGACGAGCGATAAGTTATCTCTGAGGAAGTCAAAATAAACTTGCATAATCTACTTGGATAAACTAGGGTTGAGAAAAAAATTGACGATTTCTTAACTAAAATATCTTTTTTTCACCCTAAGTTTATATTTTAAAGTAAAAAGTGAGAACATATAGTGTTAACCGGGTGAAGTAGGGTTGTTTTACGGGTTAAGTCATTGTATGGGCCTTGCTGAAGTAGGAATTTTATTGTATATTATCGCCGATGAGTTCGAATTTTGCACTTTCTTTACGTATTTTAGACCACTTTTCTGAGTCAGACAGCCATTATTCCTTCGATAAGATGCTGGTTCCAAACCGCATTTTCGATGCCATGGTTGAAAAATCGGAGAGTTTGGGTGGAGTGCATAAGAAAAATTTCGAATATCTGGTCTATATCGTCAACACCGTCTACAGACGCTACCAAATTGCGTTCAACCTTGCGTTGAAACACCATTGGAAAATCGATATCGACAAGTGGGCAGTCCCAATCTACTCGAAAATCTACGATAGAATCATCGGTTCCAACTACTTGGAGTACGTCCACATCCTAGAAGAGTGGGGTATCATCGGCAGAAGCCGCTCGTACATCAAGGGAAGCAAGGATATACCAGGAAAATGCAAGCATTACTGGTTCACAAAGCCGTTTTTGACCTATGTTCAGCGATATTTGCACACGAGAGCGCAGGAAGAAGCGGGTGATATTGAGAAAAGACAAGGTGGAGTCCATGTTATCATGGCCACCAACCCATTCCTTTACCGAAAACTTGCCGACAGGGCCGAAGAAGTCCACTGTGAGCAGATGAAATTGCCTGAAATCAAGGAACTTTACGAAGATTTGACCCATTTCAGCGTAGACGAGGATAAAAGTTACGACATTTTGGGTGAAATGGTGTCGTCAGGCGCAATTCCTGCCGACAGAATGACCTCTGAAATGAACAAAGTCAAGCTCTTCAACAGTTTTGCTACTGATAAATACGCTCTTTACTGTAAACGTGATGCGTACGGGCGTGTTCACACGAACATAACCCAGATGAAAAAGGAAATCCGAAAGAACTGTATCACCTGTGACGGCAAGAAGACGGTCGAAATTGACATCAAGAGCTCTCAGGGTGCTTTCTTGTACCGTGTGCTTGACCGATATATATCTAATTTTGATGACCGAGAACATATTGTGATTTCCTATACAGGTGGAATCACAGAACCATACTGGACTGATGACGACAAGTGGGATTGCATACAGGATTTCCTCAGTGAGTTGGAAGCATACAGAACTCTACTTGTTTCAGGACATCTTTACGAATACTTCCTCGACTATGTAAATAAAACTTTACATGTAAACGTAGACCGTAACAAGGTAAAGAAGGAGTTCCTTACCTGTCTGTTCTGCGGAAGGTTCTATTCGAGGAAGAAGCACAAGTTGGTTGAAGCCATTCAGAAACTCTGGCAGGAAAAGTTCCCAAACCTGTACAAGGCAATCCAGATTATCAAGCGTGGACACTACTCCGAGTTGGCCCACGAGTTGCAACGAACCGAAAGCCACCTTATTTTCAGCGTTGTCTACCGCAGAATCAAGGACGAGTTGCACTGCCCTGTCTGCACAGTCCACGATAGTATCATTGTTGCCGCCGAGTATGCATCTCGCGCAAAACAAATCTTCGATGACGCATTGAAGGAACTGCAGATTCCTACCTTTACCGAACAGGAACAGCAGGAAGCGTTAATTGAAGATACTTTTGTTGCTGACAAGACCTTGACAAACTGATTTTAATAAACTATATTATGAAAAAAGGACACTAACCATGGATATCCAATACTTCAAAAATCCTAACATGAACGTGCTCAACTGCACGCATTATGACCTTGATGGAGTCGGCTCCCATCTTATCATCAAGGCAATCTTTCCTAACGCAAAGTACGCCAAGATGTACTACGGAAAGGATAATGACCTCTTGACATTCAACACCATTCCGAACAAGGAACAGTACAACGCCATCATCTTTACCGATTATACGCCAGCGACCTTCATGGACAATGTTCGTGCAACTGGCATTCCTACCATGGTTCTTGACCACCATGCTAGTGCATCTGCTCTTAACGACCCGTCAAATGCAATAATTATCGACAAGTCTGCTTGCGGCGCCCGTCTTACCTATGATTTCTACCAAGATGTCAAGGACATTTCCTACCTCGAAGAACTCATCGGTTACATCGACACGTTTGACCGTTGGGTTAGAACTGATATGGAACGCTTCGAACACGCATGTAAACTGAACATGCTGTTCAAGGAAAAGTACAAGCTCAATTTCGATGCTTGGATTGAAGCCTACAAGGATGGCCATACCAACTTGACCGAAGACGACATCGTAGTTCTCGACAAGATTGAAAACGAAGTTAATGATATCTATAACAACCTGCAGTTTACTGACCTTCCTTCTGGCGGCGTGTTGACCCGTTGTGACAAGCGTTCTACCGAAGTTGGCCTCCGTATTCAGGATAGCAAGAAGTACAACTACTGGATTAACATCTATAATAACAACAAGGCTCACAACATCGGTTTGATGTTCCGTGGTTACAACGACAAGATTTCTTTTGACAAGTTCGCAAAGAAGATTGAATCGACTACCCCTGGTGCAGTTTCTATGGGCGGTCACGGACTTGCTTGCGGTGGTCAGGCTGTTGATGAAAAGGCTGCTCTGGAAATGATTGCTAAGTCAATCCCGTACATTCAGCAGCAGATTGACGGTACGTTCGTAGAGGATGAGGCTCCTGCGCTATAAACTCTTGGTGCAAATAACACCACTCAATATGAAAATTCTACAAATCAGGACGGTGCTTGCAACCGTCCTTCTTTCATTATGTATCGGTCAGGTTTATGCCTGGTCTCTTCTCTCCAACGCTGTCAACTCGGTTCTCAACCGTGACATGTCGTTCGCATTCTCTCTTGCCATCCTGTTCCTCGGTCTGTCTGCAGCTTTCATGGGAAAGTTTGTAGAAAGGAACCCGAAGGCTACCTACATCCTGTCCGTGATGTTCTTCGTTGCTGGATTTCTCCTAAGTGGATTTGCTTGCAGCGTAGGAAGCGTCTGGATGTTCTATGCCGCATACGGAGTTTTGTTCGGATGCTCATGCGGCCTCGGGTATGTAGCCCCAATCAAGACGCTGATGCTATACTTCCGTCATAACAAGGCGGTCGCATCTGCCATTGCCATCCTATCCTTTGGGTTGGCAAAATCGGTCGCGAGCCCTCTGTACACATACCTGACGACGAACTTCAGTATCGAGCATGTGTTCTATCTCCTTGCTCTAATCTATACTGTTCCGCTTATCGTGACATCGTTCCTGTTCAGGAAGTTCCCTGTCAATTACAAACCGCCTATGGTTGAGACAATCAATATCGGGAAGACTGTCCGAACATTGCCTTACATTTCAATCTGGCTGTTCTTCTTCATCAACATTGCCTGCGGCCTAGCCTTCATCAGTCAGGAAGCTCAACTGTATTCCCACTATGGAGTGGCAATCGGGATGGCAACCTTGCTGTGTACATTGAGTGCTGTTTTCAACGCTGGTGGTCGGTTCGGATTTGCTTGGATTAGTGACAAGTTTGGTCGATACACTCCTTATATCATCCTGTTCGCACTGAGTTCTATTCTATGCTTGGTTAACTTTGGTTTTGCTGGACTAGGCCTGTTCGTTGTCAGCGTCATGCTCATCAACGCATGTTATGGTGGAGGCTTCTCCGCTTTGCCTGCACTGCTCGCAAGCAAGTACGGGATAACCAACACATCGACGATACATTCATTGACATTGAGCGCATGGGGTATTGCAGGCATAGCTTCGCTCTTCTTGAAGCAGCTACCAGTAGATACCTTGTTCATCACATGCTTCATACTGTATGGTTTCAACCTTCTGTTGCTGTACCTGAGCAAGAAATAGACTGTATTTTACCCTGATTTCAGCCGACCTGCAATAGTGGTCGGCTTTTTTGCTGCTGGAATAATATATTTTAAGAAGGAATAAAGATTGGAGGAAACCGATATGGTATCGGCTGGCCTTTTAATAACAGACGGCGAGAAGTTCCTTGTGGAGCTGCCGTTGCACCAGACGCCTGGTGAACACCATTTTGATTTGCCCAAGGGTCACGTCGAGGATTTCGACAGTGACTTTATGGGCACTGCATTTAGAGAAGCGAAGGAAGAGACTGGTTACGATTTTGATTCTTATAAGGGACGTGCAATCGCCTTGTGTGATGCACCTGTAAGTTATATCAAGGGAAAGCAGATTGTCCTTTACCGCCTTGACTTGACTAAGGATGAAATGCCTGATATCGGCGAGTACAAGTGCCAGAGCTTCTTCCCAGATAAGAGAACGGGAAAGAATGTTCCCGAGGTTATCGCCTACGAATACAAGCCGCTTTCCGAAATCAGGAAATGGCTATTCAAAGGATATAGCCGCACATTCGACAGACTCGGATTGTTCCAGGAAAGCAAATGAAATCTATTATACTTATAGTCGGCTTCATTGTCTCGATGCATGTGTTTGGCTTCATCGCCATGCTCATCCGTGAATGGTGGGTGTTCCGTAAAGCGAAGAAGTTCAAGAAAGCAAAAAACGAGGCAATGTATCAGCTACATTCCAAGGAAGAATGGGATGCGAGCGAGAAGCGTGTCGAGGCGAGAGACCAACTCATCAAAATCCTGAGAAAAGGCACCACTAATCATGGCGAAGGAAACTATGCTTTCAATCTGAGTAATCTAACTGCAGATGAGTTCAAGATTTTGAAGGCATACGCTATTGCCAGGAAGAAGGAGCTCAATTCCTATCTCGACTTGTGCAATAAGATTAGTAACGAACCCGAGGCAGACTGCACTCAGGACCTTAAAGACATCTATGGATTTGATGTCGTCGGTTTACTGGATTACGTTTGCACTAAGGTCGTAGAAAAGGATTCAACCAAAAACACCAATAACGAGGACAATCATGAATAACGAAAAAATCCTAAGCATCATGGAAAATCTTGCGAAGGCTGTGTACGACATCGGTGCAACAGTCAAGCATATCTACAAGGACGAGCATCCGTCAGGCCCAGCAATACCTACCCCGCCAAAGATGCCTATGCCGACTATGCCCGGCCAGCCTAACCAGTTCAATCCGCCACGTCCTCAACCGTGGCCAGCACCTGGCCCGCATCCGATGGTGACCCAGCAGGATATGGATTTTAGCAACTATGTTTTCCAGCAGGTTTTCCATCCGAACGACAACAGTTCGTTGAAATCCAGCCTGATTCCGAAACCGAAGGGTCCTAACGAGTTTTGCAACATGCAGGACTACACCTTCCATAGAATGAATGGAAATGTTCCAGCGAAGGCAAAAATCCTTTCCGACCCGTTCATGAAGCCGAACCAGACCATAGAGTCTGACCCAGACAAGTTGTTCAACAACATCGACCTCGGTGGAGGTAATCCAGAACCAATTCGTAACTTGGTGAAGGAAAATCCCGATGCTGTGAAGAATGCAGTGAAGAACTTGGGTATGATGAAAACCCTTGGAAGCCCTTGCTGGGATATTGCTAGGTCTGATGAACTCGAAAAGGAAATTGATTCCATTAGAGTTGCAATCAATGTGGCCATTCAGAATGGCGCAACTGAGGCTCTGAAAGAACAATCGAATAAGCTCATCGGATTGTCACTTGCACGTTCATATATCCAATTCGGCAAATCGGATAGAAAGAAGAAGTTGCTGCAGGATGAATTGAAGGACAATCCGTCAGCCCTTCAAATCTTCAACGAAGCTGTCTCACGTGCCGAAGCCGAACAAGACAAGGAAGTGAAAGAAAGTCTTCGTCAGTACGATAAGTCTCGTGTAGTCACTGATAACTGTATGGGTGTCGGCAATAGTTTGAAGGAATCCATGGATAACTGGGGTAAGCAGAAGCCTGCTGAACGCAATGTTCCCATCAATCCTCCTGTTGACGAAATGAAATTAAACCAGCGTCCGACCGAAGCTGACATGGAAAAGAATTACCTGTCCAGCATTGATGCTAAGGAAACTGTCGGTAAGATGTCTGCGGTGCTGGATGAATGTTCCCGTTTGACCAATGAACCAGCCATTCCTGGAAACCCTGTCTTGGACGAGGAAATGAACAAGGAAGTGGGTGAGGTTCATCAGGGAGAACTTCCTGAAACGCCAGTCGTTCCAGACACAGACGAGCCAAAGACCGAAGTCAAGGAAAAACGTAAGTATACCAAGAAAACAACAGAAGAGCCAAAGACGACCGAAGAGAGTACTCAGGTGACTGCTGCAGGTGCTTGGTAAGAGAGGACATTATGGCAAAACGAATAAAGAAAGGAACATTGTTGGACACTGGCTCTAAGTATTTTATCATACTTGGTGCATCAAACGAGCGAGGAGCCAAGTTTGGTCTTGCCGATACACGGGAACAGGTAAAGGCGGTGGTAACCTCTTGGAAACTTGATGGTCTTGCTGGTGAGTACGCTGTCTTTAAAAATGACAGTGTAGGAAAGATTTAGCATAGAAACCTCACAAACAAGAAAGCCTCCGTGTTATACGGGGGCTTTTATGTTTCATGTGAAACATTTTTCACGGTATGGGGGCAAAATGTTTCACATGAAACATTTTAGAACTTGATGCCTTCCCTCTTGAATGTCTTATCAAACTCAGGCCATAGCCACTTTCCGATTTCCTTCAACGGAAGATATTCGTAAGAGCAAGCCTCTGGCATAGCGGCATTCTTCTTTGGGTCATGGAAGTAGGACTTGCATGAATATGATGTCAGCGGCGGAAGTTCTTTCAGGTTTATCCGATAAAGCATCAGGTTGTTTCCTTTACGGAAGGGCACCTGTTTACGGAAAATTCCGTGGGCATCATTGTAATACTTGTGCCAGTTGTACCCAGTTTCCTCCAATGCTTCCCTGAATGCGGCATCCTTTACGCTTTCACCATCGTTCTCGACGTGTCCTTTGGGTAGGTCGTACTGATGGGCCTTGCCTTTCTTGTTTCCTGTCGGAAGTTCAGCAAGGAATACCTTACCGTCAGTTATGAGAAGTCCAGACGAACACGATGGGTGTTCGACATCGTTCCTAGGGTCAGCAAATTCAAGCAGCGTCTTTGCTAAATCAGTTACCGCTTCCAACTGTGCTTTGGAGGTGAGTATCTGACTAACAGAATTGGTGAATGTGTCTAGTGCGTATTCTGGGTTCATCTTGGATTGTCTAATTTTCTACTGATAGTTTATATTACCGAAAATACAGGGAATTAAAAAAGGAGTCTGCCCGAAGGCAAGCTCCCTTAGTTCCTTTGCAGGGGAGAGAGTGATTACCACTCTTCTTCCGCAGCAGCCGTACCGAACGGACGGTCGAGCGTGTGGCCTGCGTTGTCAGCAACACCAACGGTGTCGAGAGTTACGCCCACAGTCGGACCTTCGTTAGATTCCCAAGGAATGTCGCCAGTGAAGGAAACACCCAAGAGGTCGTTGTTCACGAAGCGAACAACACGGTAGAACAAGCCGCAACCGAGCAAGTTGCTGACGATGGCGTAACGGCTCTTAACGATGAGGCGAGGAGAACCGTCTTCCTGACCAGCGGTCTTGCAGAAGATGTACGGGATGTAAGGCATGAAGATGATACCAGATTCGCCCTGACGAGGTCCCTTGTAACCAACGAGAGCGTAGTCCTGCCAAGAGTAGATATCCTGGTAGAGCTTAATCTGACCATTCAGGAGAGAACCAGCGTCGGAAACGCCACCA
>ODAI012664297.1_pt1 | contig 100851 bp, 77 predicted proteins | sample 1539321 | NCBI WGS metagenome assembly ODAI01 (sample SAMN02144231, study PRJEB22623) | gut metagenome | biome: sheep rumen | host: Ovis aries | place: New Zealand
CCCCAGCTCTGGTGCTGTAAAAGAGCGCCGGGAGGGCGTCCGGAGACATTTGGGCGTTGGGGTCAGCCGGTGCCGGAGGCGGTGCGGTAGCGGGTTCGGGCTTCTTGGCAGCAGCCGGCTCGGGCTTCTTCGCAGGAGCGGGTTCCGGTTTTTTAGCGGGCTCCGGTTCGGGCACGGGAGCTGCCTCCGCGACGGGCTCAGGCACTGCCTCAATAACAGGTTCCGGAGCTGCCTCGACAACGGGCTCGGGAACCGCCTCAATAACAGGTTCCGGAGTCGCCTCAACAACAGGCTCAGGAACTGCTTCCGCAACGGGTTCAGGAGCCGTTTCAATAACAGGCTCAGGAACCGCCTCAACAACAGGCTCGGGAACTGCTTCTATAACAGGCTCGGGAACCACTTCAGTAACAGCCTCGGGAGCTGTCTCCGCAACGGGTTCAGTGACCGCCTCAATAACAGGCTCGGGAATCGCCTCTGCAACAGGCTCAGAACCCTTTTCAGGTTCAGGAGCCGCCGCAGCAACGGGTTCAGGCTCAGGCGCCTTTACAGGCTCGGGCCGGAACTTATCCTCCTCAGAAACGGCCTCACCCTTCTTCAGTGCCTTGAATTCCCTGACCGATCCGATCTCCTCATATGCTCTCAGATGCTCGTAAAGATCCGTCGTCACCCACAGATTCCTGTAGAAAAGCGCTATGAGACCACGTATATCCGACATACCGTATCTGAGGCAGCCATACAGAAAATCATCAATTCCTTCATTGATACTGTCGGAGGGAAAGGAGTCGTCTCCTATATGCGCCTCCCAGAGCTTAATGGCAATATCCCTGGCAGATTCATCGATATCCCGGTCACGGTACCTGGCCTCCCTGTTTTTTGCATAGCAGGAATTAAGAGCCAGCTCATAATCCGTCATGTCGGAAACCGCTTTTTTGGATGTAAGCTTCTTTCCCATATAAACCTCCGATAATTTATACTCGTTAACGTAAATTGCTGCCGATTACTAAAATGTATAACGAGTGAACGCACCGCTGCAGGGTTTGAAAACTGCAGTTAATTGCGTTTACGAGTATATCAACATATGATTATATTCTGATTATAGCGGTTTTGTTCAAAAATGCAATGTTTTCGTATCTGCCCGTGATTTCAGCTTTTGACCGTGACGGTTTTTTATGCTAGAATAATACAGACTATACAAATCGCTGAAGAGATGCGGTTTGCTGGTTGTATTATGTAAACCAAAGGAGGCCTGAGTTGAGAGATCATATAACCGCACTGATACAAAAATGCCGTATCCTGCTTGTCACAGGCTTTGTTTTCCTTGCTGCCGCCGTTCCCGTGAAGGCTAACAACGAGGTATCCATCGCCAAGTACCAGCAGGTTCAGAACCAGCTTAATGCCATGACGTCGCTGGTGGGGCTTTACAGCAGGCCCGGGCTCAGCGATCCCGTAATGGCGTCGGTAGAGGGTGCCCTGAATGAGCAGCTTATAAGCCTTCAGCTTATGAACGCCGGGCTGAACCCTGTTTTGGGAAGTGTTTCCCAGAGCACCATGAACATGGTTGATAATAAGCTGCAGGAACAGCAGAAGCAGGTCATGGCCTTATTTGCCTGGCAGCAGCAGGCGGCTCTTGCCCAGGCGCTTGCGGAGAAGCAGCAGGAGCTGATGGTGGCGGCCTGGGTGCAGCAGCAGGCCATGGCTGAGGCACAGCTTAAGGCTCTGGGGCTCAAATAGGATGGATAACGGTAATATAAGGCTTTCGGGTCCGGATCTTATAAGGAGCATGGCGGCGCTTTTTGTCGTCTGTGTGCATTTTTACTTAAACTGCGGGTATTATTCTACTCCCATGTCCGGGGAAAAGATGTACATAATGACAGTGGCGAGATGGTTTTTCCTTATCTGCGTGCCGCTTTATATGATCCTCACAGGGTACTTCAAATGCAATAAAACCATAAGCGCCTCACATTATAAGTGCCTGATTCCGATCCTGACCGCCTATGTGGTCATTACCGTTATAAAGATATTTGTTTCCAACCATTTTTACGGGAAGATATATTTTTTTACTGACTCGGTAAAGAGCATCGCAAATTATACCTTTGCCTGGTATGTGGGCATGTATATCTGCATGGTGCTCCTTATCCCCTTTCTGAATGTGCTCTGGAAGGGGCTTGAGGGCAAAAGGGAAAAGCATATCCTCCTTGGCTCCCTTGTCTTCATCTGCTCGCTCTTTCCGGTGGTCCTGTATATAGCGCCTTCGTACTGGCAGATCCTCTATCCGGTGCTTTACTATTACATCGGGACCTACATAAGGGAGTACAGGCCGCATCCGAAAAAGCTGGCTGCTGTTCTGACAGTGGCGGCCATGACCTTTATAAACGCGACGGTTTCCTTTGTCATGGCAAAAGGGGAGTTCTTCAACTGGAATATCCTGGGTCCCGTGGACAGCGGATATTCCACCGTAACTGTGGTCATATGCGCAACGGCGTTCTTCCTCCTTTTCTATGAAACGGATATAAAGAATGCCGCCCTCAAAAAGCTTTTAAGGAAAATATCCGAGGTGTCCTTTGAGATATATTTGTTTACCGGCTGTTTTGACGCGGCCATCTTTTCGATAGCCTTCCGTTATACGGGAGGAGCGGATGCTCACAGGTTTTTTCCGCTGTTTTTTGTACTTGTACCTCTTAATTTTATCTTATCATTTTGTGCCGCCCGTATTTACAGGTATCTTTACCTGAAATGCAGCAGTATATTTCGTTCGTTTTTCGGAAAGAGCAATGAGTGAAGGATCAAAAAGGAAAGTCTGTAAAAGCGGAACCTTCAGGGCTGTGACGGGACTGTATGTCTTTGCCGCGGTGATCGGTGTGTTTTCATGGATAACGATCCAGAGCGAGATGATAAAGGCCGTCGAAAAAAAGCTGCAGTCCTATGCGGAGCTTGGGATATTTGAGATATCGGAAAACAGGACCGATGCCTCAGGGCTTGATGATCTGGGAGCGTTTTTAGCCAGACGTTATGAAAATATCATATATATGGGTGTGGATAACCGTATAGGGGGTGTCATAATCTCTGACGAGGGCTTCTACCGGGGCAGGGTCTCCGATGCCATGAACAGCGCGCTTAAGTCGCTTACAGCCTCGCTTTCAGAGGGCAGGGCCGTTTCGGACTGCAGATATGTGGACGGTAAGCGGTATTTCCTTTTTTCTGCCTTGTCGCCTGACGGAAGGTATACCTTTAAGGGGGCTGTTCCCTATGAGTACGCGATGGAGGATATGAGGAGGATCAGATGGGTATTTACCGTTGCCATTGCGGCTATAGTGATCGTCGTTTCCTTTATGGCCTTTGCGATCTTAAGGCTTGACAAAAACGCGGAGATGACGGAGGAGGCGGAACGGGCAAGGGAGAGAGCGGAACAGGCTAACCAGGCCAAGACCAGCTTCCTTGCAAATATGTCCCATGAAATAAGGACCCCCATAAACGCGATCCTTGGAATGAATGAGATGATCGCCAGAGAGACTCATGAGAACAATATAAGGATCTATTCCGGGAACGTTGATTCGGCGGCTTCAAATCTCCTGTCACTTATCAATGACATACTGGATTTCTCGAAGATAGAATCGGGAAAGCTTGAGCTCATCGAGGATGAATATGAGATGAGCAGTATGCTCAATGATATCTATCAGATGATACACATACGCGCCGAGAGCAAGGGCCTTAAGTTTGAAATGAACGTGGACGAGACCGTGCCCGAGCATCTGTACGGGGACAAGCTCAGGGTCCAGCAGTGTATAATGAACCTTCTTACGAACGGTGTCAAATATACGGACAAAGGCGGAGTAGGGCTGTATATCTCCTATGAAAGGCTGCCCGATGACAGGCTTATCCTTAAGGCGGTGGTGGAGGATACAGGAAAGGGCATTGCCGAGGATCAGCAGGAAAAGATATTTGATAAATTCAAGCGTCTGGATATGAAGACCAACAATACCATAGAGGGAACGGGGCTTGGCCTTTCCATCACAAAGACCCTGATAGAGATGATGGATGGAACTATTACGTTCAAGAGCGTCTATGGCGCGGGCTCGGTATTCACGATAACGATCCCTCAGAGGATATCCGGGGACGAGCCGATGGGAGACCTGTCGGAGCGCATAAAGAGCGCGAACAATTTTAAAAGCATCGCGGATTCACCGTTTATCGCCCCGGAAGCAAGGATACTGGTGGTGGATGATACCTCAATGAACCTTGAGGTCGTAAAGAATCTTCTTAAAAAAACGGAAATAATCGTTGATACCGCGCTTTCAGGCAGGGAATGTATTGAAATGCTTAAGAAAGCGGAGTATGATATTATCCTGCTGGATGCAAGAATGCCGGAAATGGACGGAGTGGAGACCCTGAATGTCATAAAGAGCGGGAAGCTGTGTCCTGCCTCCACCGCTATCATAGTGCTTACCGCGAATGTCGTCGCGGGAGCGAAGGAGCAGTATATGGAGTACGGGTTTGATGAATATCTTCCGAAGCCTGTCAAGCCGGCCGATCTTGAGGCCATGCTCTTAAGGTTTCTGCCCATCGAAAAGGTTGAGCTTAAGGAGGAGGAAACCCCGGAGGACGGGCTTGTAAGTATTCCGGACTGGCTCAAAAAGAACAGGGAGCTGAACATAAGCCGGGGGCTGGAGCTTTGCGGGAGCCCCGAGATATATATGGATACGGTCGCCCGTTTTGAGAGCCATGCCTCAGAGACCATGGCCGAAATAGGAACCGCGCTGCGTTCAAACGATCTTGAGACCTTTACCACGAAGGTCCATTCCTTAAAAAGCACCTCAAAGCTTATCGGTGCTATCCGTCTTTCAAGCCTTGCTGAGGATCTGGAGGCGGCGGGAGACCGGAGGGATATGGAGTATATTTCGGAGCATATATCGCCGATGATGTCTCTTTTAGGTGAGCTGAGAGAAAATCTGTCCCCTCTCCTTCGGTCGCAGGAGAAGGAGGGAAATATAGAACCTGAGGATCTGGGAACGCTGTATGCACACTTAAAGAGCTATGTGGATGATTTTAACAGCGAAGCCGTAGGAAGTATGATAAGAGCCCTTGACCATTATAATTTTCCGGGCAGAGAGCAGGAGAGGTTTGATAATCTGAAAAAGGCCTATGAGGCAATGGACTGGGTAGCGATCATGTCGTTTTTTGATGAAACTGGAGAATAGAGATGGCCAATAATGAGAAAAAGGTGCTTGTGATCGGAAACAACAACGAATTTCTGGTCAGGAGTGTTGTAAATGATCTGGTATGGAGAGATTTCAACGTCTCGGAGACCGGCCCGTCTGTTACGGAGGTTTCAAAGGCTGATCCGGCTATAAGACTTTATATAATGATAATCAACAATTTCTCGGAGGTCGTTGAGCTGCTTGTATATTTAAAGGAGGTAACCTTTGACAAGAAGCTTTATGTCTGCGCGGTATGCAATCACAACGATACTCCGGAGATCGCAAAGCACATGGCTGTGGAGGAATTTGCGGCCTTTTTCGAGCGTCCCGTAAACATCAAGGAGGTCGGGACCGCCATGGAGGAGCTTTATGAGAAGTCCTGTACGGAAAAGCGCAAGAAGGCCATACTCATAATAGATGATGATCCCACATACCTGAGAAAGACCCAGCAGCTTTTAAAGGACAGCTATAAGATCTACATGGCAAATTCCGCGGCCTCGGCCCTTATGGTGCTCTCAAAGCATACGGTGGATCTTATCCTTCTTGATTACGATATGCCTATAATAGACGGCCCCACAGCCTATGAGATGATAAAGGCGGAGCCCAAGGTGGGAGATACGCCGATAATGTTTCTGACGGGCAAATCAGACAGGGAGAGCATCGCAACGGCTATCAATCTGAAGCCGGTTCATTATATACTTAAATCGCTGCCCGCAAAGGAGCTTATCACCACGATCTCTCATTTCTTCGTCAATCAGTCCTCATAGAAGGGCAACGGAGCCTCTCTCGATGAGCTCACAGGGGAGCCTTGTCTGATAGCCTTCAAGATAAGGCTTTGAATAAGAACTGCAGTTTAAGAGAAGAGCGGCTGCACAGGAGCCGATCTCGTTAAGTGGAAGGGCCATGGTGGTAAGTCCCGGAGTGAGACAGTCGGCGATCACATGGTTGTCATAGCCCATAACGGAGATATCCCTTCCGACAGTAAGGCCCTTTTCGTACAGACATTTATATACACCCGCGGCAATGATGTCGGACATACAGAAGAGGGCGGTTATTTTTTCCATGCTAAGCTCATAGGCAGCTCTGCAGCCATCCTCCTTGGACAGGCAGTTTAAGCGGATAAGGCGTTCGGAGGGAGTAATCCCTGCTTTTTCGAGAGCCTTTTTTGCGCCATTTAAACGGCGGACAGTATGCAGATTATCCGGATAGCCTCCAATGATCCCGATATTTCTGTGCCCCTTTTCGATAAGATATACAAGGGCACTTTCCACAGAGCCCTCATCGTCGATAATGACGGAGGGGACATAGGGGTTTTTATCACTGGCACAGGTCATGATCAGGGGCACCCCCGGATCGGCATTTATAAGCTCCGTGTTTCTGGAATACACGGCAACATAGATTATCCCGTCGACCATTCTTCCCTTAAGATCACTGATAGCCCGATCTATTACCGGGATCAGCATTTCCTCATTGCCGGACCAGGTATCGGAATACCTGGAGCAGAGCCTGAGATTATGGACTACCGTCTGATAATGCCTTTCCTCCAGAAAACGCATGATGCTTTCCACTATCGGCGGTACGGTAAACTGCGACAGATCCTCGACTATTATCCCCACAGTATTCGTTTTTTTGCTCCTTAAGCCCTTGGCCACGCTGTTTGGCGTATATCCCAGCTTCTCGATCGCTTCCCTGACCCTTTTTTCGGTCTCGGCTCCGGCCTTGTTCCTTCCGTTTATTACATTTGATACCGTGGCGATGGATACCTGGCATTCCCTCGCAATGTCTTTTATTGTTGCCATGATTATATACTTGATAACGTAAATAACTGCCTGTTACTGAAACATATAACGAGTGAACGCAACGATACAGACATATGAAAACGGCAGATAATTGCGTTCACGAGTATAACTCCTGCTTTTTTGTATAAAAATTATATAGCATGCTTATATTTTCAGGCAAGAAAAAATAATTTTTTTTATAAATATGCAGGGCTATGCAGGTTGCCCGTGAATGTTAACCTGTCTGGCAGATAAACCAAAGAATGAGATAAACGTGATTTGACAAAGATACGATGAAGGACTATACTTATCTCACAAAAAGGCGAGCACCGGATGAACGGCAGCTCCCTCAAGATGATAATATTAAGGAATCAACCGCTCAGGTTTCTCAGGCTCAGAGCGGTTATTTCTTTTCTGCAAGGTAATAGCCAATGGCTAAGCCGAGTCCAAAGAACGTGGCACAAAGGCCGAGGACTCCGACGAATAAATCTGTCGTAAGCATACTTCATTGCTTCCCCCTTTCTAAATCTCCCGGATGTTGCCCGGGGCCATAGCGGGGGTATTAACGCAACCCCCGTAAACGGAGGGAAACGCACCGTCCATCGCTTGATGGTACTCGCTTACGGGCATTATAGCAGATCACCGGCCGGATTGCCACGGGATTATAGGGAGATTTGAACGAGTTTCTTCCTTAAATATTTAAATGGAAAGACTGTTCTGTAATAAGAGGCTTGACGATGCGGCACAAATGTGATATAAGTGTACTAAGCTGATTAGTACACTTATGGAACACCCTTAAGGCATCTCCCGCAGGGCCTAAGGGGCATAGTCCTTATGATTTTGGGAGGTTTTACCGCAGGTGCCGGGATAAGGAGAAGAAATGCTGGTTAACATTGACTTCAGAGACAAACGTCCCCTGTATGAACAGGTGAGCTCAAGGCTTGAGGAGCTCATATTACGGGGGGTGATCGGGCCGGATGAGGCGCTCCCCTCGGTGCGCTCTCTTGCGGTGGAGCTGTCCATCAACCCTAATACCGTACAGAAGGCCTACGGGGATCTTGAGCAGAAGGGCCTCATATATTCGGTGTCCGGGCGGGGGAGCTTTGCGGCAGGAGCACAGGACATCCTGCCGAAAAAAAAGGCGGAATTTCTTTCGGAGCTTACGGAGCTCGTAAAAAAGGGAGAGGCTCTGGGCTTTGAGAAAAGAGAGATGGCGGAGCATATTTATCCGGATAGCGCACAGTTTTCAAAGAAAACTGGCGCAGAGGAGGCAGAGAAATGATCGAAGCTGTTAATTTAAGCAAGAGTTTTGAGGATATAAGGGCCGTAGACAGCGTTTCCCTTAAGATAGCGGAGGGCAGGGTGTTCGGCCTGATAGGCACCAACGGTGCGGGAAAGAGCACCTTCCTTCGCATGGCCGCTGGTATAATCAGGCCGGACGAGGGCAGTATCCTTATAGACGGCGAGGAGGTATTTGAAAATACCGGCGCAAAGGAGAGGTTTTTCTACGTTCCGGATGAGCCTTATTTCTTTTCAAACTCAATCCCGGATGATATGGCAGTATTTTATTCAAGGATATATCCGGGCTATGACAGGGGCCGGTATGAAAGGCTGATGGACAGCTTTGAGCTTGACAGGAAAAGAAAGATCAATACCTTTTCAAAGGGGATGAAGAAGCAGCTTGCCATTATCTTAGGGCTCTGCGCGATGACAAAATATATGTACTGCGACGAGACCTTTGACGGGCTCGATCCGGTCATGCGTCAGGGGGTCAAAAGCCTTTTTGCCTCGGATATTTCGGAAAGGGGCTTCACTCCCGTCATTGCCTCCCATAATTTAAGGGAGCTTGAGGATATCTGCGATTCCGTGGGGCTTCTGCATCAGGGCGGGATACTGCTTTCCGAGGACATAGATACGATGAAGAGCGATATCCATAAGATCCAGTACGTTCCCGGAGAAGCCGCGGAAGAAGCGGACATCAGGGAAAGGCTTGATATCCTCAGCGAGGAAAGGCGGGGTTCATTGATAACCCTTACCGTCAGGGGGAAGAAGGAGGAGACGGAGGAGCTGCTTAAGAGTTGCAATCCTGTGTTCTTTGAGGTGCTGCCGCTGTCTCTTGAGGAAATATTCATAAGCGAAACGGGGGTTAAGGGTTATGACATCAAAAAGCTCATATTCTGATCACGCATCACTATATGCTCTAATGAGAGAGGATCTTAAAAGGAGGCTGTGGCCCTCAGCGCTTTCCATTCTCGGAAACATCTTTGCCCTGCCTGTACTGGCTCTTCTTCTGCTGAACGGATGGCAGGAGAACATAAAGGCGCGTACCGCTACCATTGCGGAGGTAAGGACCCTTTTCTGCCTGGAAGTTTCAAGCTGCGGAAATATAGCCGTGCTGCTGCTCATATGCGGCCTTGCGCTCATTAACGGGATACAGGGAATGTCGTATCTGCACAGCCGTATAAAATGCGATCTTTATGACGCGCTTCCGGTAAAGAGGAGCAGGATGTTTACGGCGGTTTACCTTAACGGGATACTTATCTTTGCCCTTCCGTATATCGTATTTCACATCCTGACTGTTGTAATGGCAATGGCAAAGGGCTTTGCCGAAAGCTCCGGCATGCTTTACGGGGCGTTGTCGGTGCCTCTGATCATCATTTTCTACTCGGCCATCTATACGCTTGTGGTGCTTGCGGTACTGCTTACGGGAAACACCGTCATCTCGATACCGGCCGCCTTTGTTACCACCTGCATAGCCGCGGTATATTACGGGGTATTCTATACCTACCGTGAGCATTTCTTTATGACCTTTTATCCCGGGGACCGTTATTATTACAACGACGAGCTCTCCTTTCTTTCACCGGTGACGGCTCTCATACCGCTGAGACAGCATGTAAACGATCTTTCCTACGGAAAGGGTGCCGGTATTTTTGAAGGCCTGTATAAGGTTGGCGGGATATACCTTGCGCTGACTCTGCTGTTATACCTTCTCTGCAGGCGCCTTTATGTCCTGAGACCCTCGGAGTCGGCGGGAAGGGCCATCGCGTTTTCAAGGACGAAGCCCTTTATCAAGGTTATCGTGCTGATCCCTCTGACACTCATTTCCGCGTTGATATTCTATATTGTTTCCGACAGAAAATGGACCTGGCTCGTTTTCGGCTTCGCTGCCGGGGTCCTCATAGGGCATGCGGTCATAGAGATAATGTTTGAATTTGATTTCAGAGCCTGTATAAGGCATGGAGGGAGCCTTCTTACGGGAGCTGTTCTGAGTGCGGCCGTAATCTGCGCGTTTGTATTCGATCCCTTCGGCTATGACAGCTATATTCCACAGATACAGAGGGTGTCCTCCATAGGTCTTTATACCTACGCGCTTCACAGAAATCTCGATTATCCGGGGCTTTATGATCCGGATGAATATCAGTATTATGAGTCTGTGTCGGACATAAGGCTCAGACGGATGGAGCTTAAGGACTGCACGGAGCAGGTAAATACCCTGGTAAAGAACGGGATAGAGTACGCGAAGGCATTAAGGCTTGCGAATGCCTTTAATATCGGAGACATCCAGAATATGATCGGAACAGAGAAGGAGGTTGAGTATTTAAGAAGCCGGGGGATAAATATGCCGGATACGGAAAACGGATATGTTCCTGCATACAATCAGACAGTCGTGTGCTTCAGGCTTACGGACGGCAGAAAGGTATTCAGGAGCTATCAGGTGGATTATAATGACAGGGAGATAAGAGCCGCGCTTTCAGTGATATATTCCGATCCCGCCTATAAGGAGGCGGTCTATCCGGAGCTTACGACTGAAAATGATGAGCTGGGAGAGTTTCTTGTATACATGGATCCCTACTCGGAGCAGCCCATAGAGGACAGCTACAGAAAGGCCCTGCTTGACGCCTATAAAAAGGAGACCTGGCAGCAGAAGCTTTCCTCTCTTTCCGATGAATATCCCATCGGCTGCATGGTCTCACAGACCAGGCATAAGGAATATGATATCTACGAGCCGCAGTACTATATGTATATTTATCCCTCCTATAAGGAAACCATAGCCCTTCTGGAAAAAGCGGGGCTGAAGCCTCTTGAGCTCTATTCGCCGGAGTTCATAAGCGAGATAGATGTGGATGTGTATGCTGAAGACTGGACAAGCTTTGTGGTTTTCCCCGAAAAGGATGATATAGAACGGATAATGGAAAACGTGGTATATTCCGATTACTATGACATGAATGGCGGGATACATGAAACAGGCGATCACAGTTATAATGTTACCGCCTATACTTTGGACCGCAATGTGCAGAGAAACTTCGGTCAGTATTATTCCGTATCCTTTGTATTCAGGCCCGGCTGTATCCCGGATTTTGTAACAAAGGAGGTGGAGGAGAACAGGGAATACAACGAAGGGTACTGAAGCCGGGATTAAAGGCACTCAGGCAATGGGCCTGTAGGGATCATCCTTAAGGATATCAGTGGTGTATTCGAAATCGGCGGGCCTGCTGTAATAATAGCCCTGGGCTATTGAGCAGCCCATTTCAAGGAGCCTTTTTCCCTGCTCCGCGGTCTCCACGCCCTCAGCGACGGTCTCCATCTTAAGGCGTCCGGCCAGGGAAATGATGCTTTCTACGAGCACAGAGTCTCTGGTCTCCGTAAAGAGATCGCTTATAAAGCTTTTGTCTATCTTTATTACGTCGGCATTTATGCAATGGATCAGTGAAAGAGAGGAATAGCCTGTTCCGAAATCATCTATGGCTATCCTGAAGCCGTAAGCCTTCAGCGTGTTTATGAAGCTTATAAGCCTCTCATATTCGGACTCCCGGGCAGTCTCGGTGATCTCGATCTCTATGTCCGAAGGATCGATCCTGTGATCGCGCACTATCGTGTGTATCTTTGTTTCGATGTTGGGGATGAAGATGTTCTTCCGTGAGATATTCACGGAAACGGGAGGGGGATTCAGCCCCATAGCCTTCCAATTTTTTACCGCGGCGCAGCTTTTGCGTAGTATTTCCATATCAAGCTCATGTATCATTCCCTGGGCATCGATTATCGGGATGAATTCGTCGGGGCAGATGTATCTGCCCGCATGTATCCACCTGCACAGAGCCTCCAGTCCGACGATCCTTCCGCTTCTCATATCGACCTTGGCCTGGAACCAGGGAACAAATTCACCGTTATTAAGGGCAGGGTAGAACAGACCTATCATCCGCTTTGAATGATCCACGATCCGTGAAAGCTCATCAGAATAGAAGACCACATTTCTTTTAAGCCTGGTTTTTCCCATTATACAGGCAGTATTTGCGTGATCTATCCGGTCCGGCAGATCGACGCCCTGCTCATCCATCGATATGCCGATCCAGGCGGAAACGACAAATTCCTTGTCCCGCGCGCTTTTAAGATCCTTTATCTCAATACCGCCAAGGATATTGATCATGCGGTTAACGTTCTGATGCTTTATAAACAGCACAAAGTTATCCCCGCCCATCCTGCATAAACCCTCGTCCTCTTCCACAAAGGAGGCGAGCTTTTTTGCGTAGCGGATCATTCCTTCATCACCGGCCTTCACGCCGCCCTGCTCGTTTAAAAACTTGTAATTCTGGAGATTTATGAACATTACGGCGTAATTGTTTGAGGGCCAGGCAGCAACTGCCTTTTTGTACGCGGAATAGATGTAATGACCGTTCGGAATGCCGGTAAGCGCATCGTTGGTCTCGGAAAAATCCAGCATAAGCCGCATATTCTGCCTGCTTACGATCATATAGATGAAGTCGGAGAGCAGCTCGTAAACAGGAGGGTTGATATCCTCCTCTGTTATGGCTTTTCTGAATTCGATATAGGCGTGAACGTATTCAAGGCCGTCATAATAATAGGTATACTTAAGGCTTAAGCCGGTCTCGTCCCCGCTGTCGTAGAGGATTATCTTATTATCGACCTCCACCTCGCTCATTATATATTTACCGGTATCCTTGTCGGTATACTGGGTGGAGTCCCCGAGATCCATGTCGTAGTACATCCTGGCTACTCCGACGGATTCACACAGGGGCCCGTAATCCTTATTTGTGAGAGCTCCGGTAACGGCTTTATGTAAAAGCTCCTTAAGGGCCTTTTCGCAATCTGTGTTCAGAAGCATGTGATTCTCCCTGACATCATATAAGCTGCCCGATGAAGGGCGCTAAGGAAAGAATAATTTATTATATATAGTGTAGCTTATTGAGGTGTTTTCGTCAATCTGTGAAGCGGTATGGTCGGGGCGATCGCATAGTACCGCAATACCTTAAGGCTGTGAGGGATATGCCGATCATAAAAAAGTCCGGCTCTTCGCGGCTGCAGCTCACTAAACTCGAAGCGATTTTTATAAACAGAAAACCTTTCAACAACTCGCTTCATAGTTATCGAGAGAGTTTAGTGCGCGAGCTCAAACAGGGTTGAAAGCTTTTCTATAAAAATCGCTTTTCGTTAAGTGAGCTGCGCAAAAGCTCAGATCCGGACTTTTTATGATCTGCATATCCCGCCGGGGGTATGAATGTATTAAGCGATTGTCCTGCGGTATGGTAGGGGCGAACGCAAATCACACTTTACATATTGCAGCCTGTTAAGGCGGATGATAAAATTATTTTATATGAAGAGGTTTTATGGCTTCCTTTTAGTGTCATGTTGCTGTGAGGCCGACGGGAATTAATTCGTTTTCAGAGTACATAATGGATCAACTCATGAAAGGAGGAGCTTAAAAAATGAACAGCGATCTGTCATCAGGAAATGGCAATCCTGCGCCCGATTACTCACGGAAGGAATGCTGGTACCGGATTCCGGAGATCACAAAGGACGTTGATACGTTCTACATCTATGCGACTGAGTATATCATGGGGAGCCTGGAGGAGGGCGCTCCCGATTACGCAACGCTTGATAATGCAGAGATGTTGGCCGGCGTGCCGCTCGAATACCAGGCACACGCAACCGTTTTCGAGGACTCCACCAATGTGTTCGTGCCGTACTATCGGCAGTCCGGCCTGCGGTATGCCGGGGATGTTTATAAGAAGACCGGAAACATCGATGGCGCGATTTCCGGGCAGTGCTACGATGATATAACCGCAGCGCTCGACTACTATTTCGAAAACTACAATGAAGGCCGTCCGTTTATCATTTCGGGGCACAGCCAGGGCTCGGCCATAGCGAGGCTTGTGCTGAAGAAATACTTTAAGGAGCATCCAGACCGTTATGAGCGCATGGTGGCCGCCTACGTCATAGGTTACTCCATCACGAAGGAAGACCTTGAGACCTGCCCGCACATTAAGTTCGCCACCGGGGAGTGTGATACGGGCGTTGTCATTGCGTGGAATACGGAGGGCATAAAGAACGTGGAGGAGAATGCGCCGAACGTTGCGAGGCTGGAGAACGGGATAAGCATCAATCCTCTGAACTGGAAGCGGGACGAGACCTACGCCCCTGCGAGCCTGAACCTGGGTTCGTACATGCCGAACGAAAAGACCGGTGAGTATGAGATAACCGATGCGGGAGCGGACGCACAGCTTAATCTTGCCCGCGGCGTGATCGTGACGACTGCCAAGCTCCCGCCGATGCCCGAGGATGTACTTAAGGCCGCTGCCGAGTTCTTCGGATCGGATGCTCGCCATGACAACGATTATACCTTCTACTACAACAATATAAAGGACAATGTGGCAAAGCGCATCAAGGCCTTTAAGGCGGGCGCAAGGTAATTCTCATCATTGAGAGAACCATTGACTGTGTTTTAAAGAGAATGACAAAATAGAAACCCTTAAAAGTCAATTGATTAGGGGGTAACATTATAAGAAGGGTGATACTGACTAAGCTTCAGGCGAAAAGGAGGGATTCATATGGATATAAATAACGGCAAAAAAGAGACAGGTGCGGATCTGGTAGTATATGGAAAGATATTCACTTCCGAAAATGACCGGATAGTAGAAGCATTTGCCGTAAAGGATGGGAAGTTTGTATTTGCGGGTGACCGGAAGGGCGCCGAAGCGTTTGTTGAAGAAGGCAGGACCGAGATACTGGATTATACCGGAAAGGGCCTTGTGATGCCTTCCTGCGGAAACGGGCATGCGCATTATTCAATGGGCTATGCCCTGCAGTCTGTCGGGACCATCCTTGGTGCAGGGGTTGATCCGGATAAGTTCCTGAAGGAGATTGTTCCAGCCGCGGTAAAGAAAGCAAGAGACACCGGGGCAACGACGATATTCGGATTCGGATGGGAATATATGCACTTTAAGGACAATATGCCCACACGTCAGCAGCTGGATGCCATATGCAGCGATATTCCGATCTACTTTGCCGACGAGGAAGGGCACAAGGGCCTTGTCAACACTCTCAGCCTGATCAGAGCGGGAATCATGAAGGAAGACGGCACCGTGCTCAAAAGCGAGGTACGGGGCGGTCAGATAGTGATGGGAGACGACGGTACACCTACCGGCTTCCTTACAGAACAGGCCGGGACCTATGTGCGTTCCTTCCTTGACAATGACAGGCTCTTTACCGTTGAAACCGCAAAGGAAAACATGGTTAATATCCAGGAGCGGCTGCTGTCGGAGGGCTACACGATGTATATCGACGGCTGGGGCTCCTATTTCTATAACGACCATTTCTATCAGGGCGCGAGGCAAATGGACGATGCCGGTGATATGCACTTCATACTGGGCTTAAGCTATGAGATAGAAAGCTGGATGGATGTGGATAAGACTCTCGCAAAGGCCGAGGACGCAAGGAAGTACGCTTCCCGCCACGTACTGCCCAACTGGATAAAGCTCTTTATGGACGGCACCGTGGAAACAGGTACCGGTTTTGTGGACCCCTTATATCCGGATGGACATCAGGGACTTGTAAACTGGACGGAGGAAGAGGCGACAGAAATCACACGCAAGGCAAACGGAAACGGCATGCCCATGCATGTGCATACGATGGGCAATAAGGCGGTCAATCGCACCATCAATGCATTTATTAATGGCGGAAAGGATGAAATGCGAAACACTCTGGTGCATGTGCGAAACGTTGATGCGGCGGATTGGAAGCGTATGGCAGACCATAACATCTACGCTACCGCAGGCATGCACTGGCATAATCTGCCCGACGCGGCAGCCGGGGCAATGAAGGGCCTGGTTCCCGAGTTCATGGAGCACGAGTCGTATCCGATGAAATCATATTTCGATAACGGCTTAAACGTGTCCTCACACTCGGATTATCCTGCGCTGGGCGGCAGTCGGGATGACCCGTTTGGGATCATGGAGATCGCGGTCACGGGTATATTAGACGGTCAGAGTGAAAAGCCCTGGTGGCCTGAGGAGCTTTTGACGCGCGAGCAGGCTCTCACGGCTCTTACCATCAACTGCGCAAAGCAGATGTTTATCGAAAAAGAAAGAGGAAGCATCAGCGAAGGCAAATATGCGGATTTCCTCCTCGTAGACAAGGATGTGCTGTCCTGCCCGGTAAACGAGATCCACAATGCAAAGCCGGAAGCAACCTACTTTGAGGGGAAGAAGGTATACTCGGCTTAAAATAAGACTAACAGCATAAGCAGTATTATATGTAAATGACCTCCGATAAAAATATGATTTTGATCATATTTTGTCGGAGGTTTTTTCTTTGACAGACACCGGATATCTGACGTTTATTTCATCAGGCTTTCTTTTTTAATCCAGGTACTCTTTCGTCATAGCATCCGTGCATTCACTCGTTATACACTCAATTAATCGGCAACTATTTCCGTTAACGGGTATATATAGTGATCTCTCCCTCTAAACTTCTTGCCTTTTTTTAACGATATACTTATGATAAGGGCAGATGGAGAGAAACAGTCCAGAGACATCTATAATTATCCGGAAATATCAGTAGCACACAGAGGGCATACTTCTCTTCTCAGGTTTTGGCAAGGAACAGGAAACACAATTTCAGATTATAGAAAGGGATGGATATAAATATGCTCAGAGTATGGTTCGGAGACAGGGATAATGCCATTTATAACACGTCTGTGTTCTTTAAGAACAGATACAAGGACGACTGGATTGTGGATGATTTTGCCAGAAAAGTTATTTCCGATGTTGATCATTCGGAGGTGGTAGATTCGAACAGCATAGAAAGTCCCGTTTTGGGAAATATATCTCCTCTCCAGCTGTCCGGAGGCGTTAAAGCACTAATCCTTATGAAGCATTTCCCCGGTAAGGTTTTTAATGCCTCAAACTGTGGAGATAATTGTGCAAAATGGATTCTTGAACTGGGTGATGAGCAGGATTTTTCAATCAATCTTTTTCATGTTATGGATTTCGGAGATGGCGAATTTGATATAAGGATATTGAATGACAGAAAACTTGTGGTCCATAATATGCAGGAGTTTCTGACAGCGGGTGCATCGTATCTCAGGGGGGAAAAACATTATGCACGGTGAATACAAAGTCAGAGTAAAGAACAGCCGGAACAGTTATACTTTTTCACTCAGAAGGAACATTACCGTATTAAAGGGTGAGAGCGGAAGGGGTAAGACTACACTGTTTGATATGATTCATGAATACAACCGTTTTGGTAAAGAAAGCGGTGTAAGTATCTCTTGTGACAGGGAATTGGTCGCCATATCCGGGGATAAGTGGGAGGACGATATCCGGGACAACCCCGGGAAGATCATTGTCATAGACGAGGACAGTCATTTTATCAGATCCGGGGACTTTGCGAGGGCAGTCAGGGGCAGCGACAACTACTATCTGCTGATCACGAGGAATTATCTTTCGGAGCTTCCGATAAGTGTAGATGAGATATATGAGCTGACAGGAGCAAAAAACAAGAGATTTAGCAGGATCTATTCTGATATCTGGAAAATGTACGACAAGCCTGACAGATCCGCTTTGCCGTTCAAACCGCAGGTTATAATTACAGAGGACAGCGGCTCAGGATATCAGTTTTTTGAGATTATAGCACACAGGCTGGGAATCCGGTGCATATCATCCGGAGGAAAGTCAGGAGTTTACAGGGAATTAGCCTCGCATCCTGATGAGAAGGTTGTGGTTATAGCTGACGGTGCAGCGTTTGGATCGGAAATCGGAGATGTAGTTAAGCTGCAGGACCTGCGTCCAAATCGTGTGGGCATATATCTCCCGGAGTCCTTTGAATGGGTGATTTTGAGCTCCGGAGCTGTGCTGCTGAAAGACAGCAACAAATTAACCGCTCCTGAGAATTATGCAGATAGTGTGGACTATATGAGCTGGGAACAGTATTTTACAGAAGTGCTTGTCGAAACGGTGAAGGATTCAAAATACAAAAAATACAGTAAGGACAAGCTTTCCGATTATTATAGCCAGGATAGGGTGGAAAGCATGATCAGGAAGTTTATTAAGGGAATTGACCTGAATTAAAGGATATATGACCTCCGATAAAAATATGATTTTGATCATATTATGTCGGAGGTTTTTTCTTTGACAGACACCGGATATCTGACGTTTATTTCATCAGGTTTTCTTTTTTAATCCTGGTATTCTTTCGTCATATCATCCATGCATTCACTCGCTATACATTTTGGTAATCAGCAGTTATTTACGTTGTTAAGTATGTGAAACGAATAAAGTGTCTGCACTTTATTCGTTTCCCTTATTTATATCTACTACCATAATCACGCAGGCAACGGACAGGAGAGTACACTCATGAGAATCATAAGAGAAGAAGATATCGAACAGTACATACGGTATCTGTACAGGGAAGAAAAAAGTAAGTCGACAAGGGAAAAATACGAACGGGACATAAAGAAGCTCATGATCTTTGCGGACGGCCTGGAGATCACAAAGGAGCTGCTGATCTCCTACAAGGAAGAGCTTTTAAACTGCAGGAAATATAAGATCAGCAGCATTAATTCCTTCCTTGAAGCCGCAAACCGCTTTCTGGAATATATGGAATGGTAAGGGTATATGAAAAGGGACAGCTTGAAGGAGGAAAGACAGAGACTGATTTTTTAAATGTAATAGGGGTAGATCAGGAAGAGATAAAGCTAAGCGACGATGTTGTAAATCCATCCATGAATAGATACAGCGCAGAATTAAATCGGATATACAATGAAATACCACTTTATTACAAAGAATATCGTTTAAGACATTGGGGGAGTTTTATATGTTTGTTAGAGTATATGCGAAATAATCAGGATCGGAGAGCTGGATATAACCACGGAGGAATCGGCGAAGAAGGCGATGGGTAAATGCGATGCCGCGCTTCAGTATCTTTCCCGGGTGAGCTCCCGCATAGGTGCCACTCAGAACCGTTTTGAGGCGAACATCTCCAATCTTAACGTGACCGAAGAAAACCTGATCGATTCATATTCGACTATCAAGGATACCGATATGGCGGCTGAGATGGTGGAGTATACCAAATATCAGATACTTACTCAGGCCGGGGTTTCGATTCTGTCTCAGGCAAACGAGCTGCCGCAGCAGGCGCTGCAGCTGTTGCAATAAACAACAAAAATTCCAGACATAAGTCTGAATTTACAGGCGGCAACATTTTCATGAGTGCATATCACGTATGTGACGAATCATTTAGAAGGTTTTGCCATATTTACATTGGGTTGTACTGTAAAGCTCAATCCCAGCTGATTAAAAATTTTAAGCAAAGTAGAAAGGTTTGGAGTAGATTTACCGGATTCTATTCTTGCAACAGAGGAATGTGGAATGCCACAAAGGTCGGCAAGATCACGCTGAGACAACTCAAGATTGTGCCTCTGTTGTATCATAGCACCTACGATGGTTGAAATCTCTTCTATCTCATCGAGATCCTTACCAATTTCAGGACTGGCGGCTCTCACTTTATTTTTATATCTGGTCCAATCATCCATAATATGTCACCTCTTTCTGGATACCCAATCATCACGTTCGCTCTTTGCTTTGTCTATTTCCCGCTTGGGTGTCTTCTGTGTTTTCTTGCGGAAGTGTTGTAGAAGGACAAAGGTATCGTCCTTGAAGTAAAAGAATAGAACATGACAGAGGAAATGAAACGGCTCTACGATAGACACATTTTCAGTTTGTCCGCCGCGAAACAGAACCTGAGTCTGTGACAACTCCGCTGATGATGCTTCTTAAGCATTAAGGAGATTCAGTTTGTCGTCGATAGCATCCACAATGAAGCTGTTGAGGCTCTGGTTGTGTGATATCGCATAGACGGCAGCTCGTCTGTGCTGCTCCTGATTTCTGAATCGGATGTTTACGCTTCCTTTGAAAGCAGTCTCCGGAGTGTCCCCGTTTGCTGCGCAGCTTTCAAGATAAGAGTCGATAGCTTCATGGAAGTCCGTAATAAGCTCATTCGCAGTAGTTCCTTCGTAGGAGATGAGGGAACGGATTCCCTGCACTTTTCCGTAGAAAACGCCGTCGGCTTCAGAAAATTCAACGCTGCCGATATAACCTTTATATTTTATGATGTTATTCATATTAAGCCCTCCTCCTTAAGATGAGAAAGCAGATCCTTCGCCTGGTATTCTTTTAATTCCTTTTGAGGATGTTTTCTTTTTTGCCCATTAGCGTACTCCTCTGCATATATGATAATATAATATAAAAACGATTGCAACTAAAATTAGACGCATAACAGTTCGCCGAGGGGGATGAATGGGATATCGTGCCGAACAATTTCACGATCATTTACAGCCTCGTCTCTCACACCATGGGTTCCACCATATGTTCTGTCAGGTCGAGGCTGAAGAGATTGCACAAAAAACCCGAAAGAACAGCACACTTGAGACTGTAGCGTAAGAGAATCAGTCGAATTAAGGATGCGGCTCGAAGATATAAGCGAACCATTCGACGAGGAGGCATGCAGGATGTACTCTGGGTGGATCTTATCAGGAATCAAGAATGCTGGTTGAGAGTTAAAAAAATGGGAAGTTAACATTAAGTTAAGCTTTATAGACAGTGAAGGGATGCAAGAAGGAGCCTCCCCGTATCTTTAGGAATGATGATCCCGTTTCACAAAAAAAACACAGAAATATGTAAATTGCGTCACAAATTAGGTTTATTTTCTCCCATGAAATAGAAAAGCAAAGCCCTGTATAAAAAGGGCAAAAGAAAGGAAGCGGGATATAATGAAAAAGACAGCAAGGATAATAGCAGGAAAGGGGATCCTTTACGCATGCGGGTTGCTTGCGGCGGGCGTGCTTGCTGTGACGCTTACAATGTCTGCGCAAGTTTTCGCTGACGAGGAGAAAAAAGAGACAATCAAGGAAGTGGCGGCAGGACCGGGAAAGGTCACATTCAGCACGGACTATCCCGGGGTTACGATAAAGCCGGGAGGAACATCGACATTTTCCCTGTACATAACCAACACCGGCTCGGATGAAAGCACGGTTTCGCTGAGCGCTGAAGGACTCCCGGACGGATGGGAAGGAGCCTTCAAGGGGAGCTCAAACGAAGTATCGATGGTTCATATCGGTTCGTATCAGGAAAAGGAAGATTCGCCGTCCCTGAGTTATTCACTGGCGGCTCCCGAGGATGCAAAGGAAGGCGAATACAAGATTACGCTGAAGGCAAAGGGTGGAAAGACAGACGCGGAGCTTTTGCTTAATGTAAAGGTAGATCCTGAAGAAAAAAAGATCGGCGTCGACACTTTCACGACAGACTATGCCCAGCAGGAGGGACCCTCCGGGACCAGGTTCAGCTACAGCACAAAGCTTACAAACAACAGTGGGGAGAATCAGACTTATTCGCTGTCTGCAGAAGGTGCGCCCGAGGGCTGGAATGTGACATTTACGCCGTCCGATGCCGGCAACGCCACTTCATCGGTGCCGGTTGATGCAGGCGCAACTTCTTCGATAACTGTGGCGGTCACGCCCTCCCAGAATGTAACAGCCGGCGAATATCCGCTCACGCTTACGGCGAACTGTGCAGGGGAGAATCTGGAGCTTCCGGTCATTGTAAAGATCACAGGCAGTTACGGCCTGGCTGCGGCGACGCCTACAGGCAACCTTTCCGTCAAAGCTTTTGCGGGGGAGACACAGGACGCCATTCTTTCTATCCAGAACACAGGAAATATCGACCTTACCAATTTGAGCCTTAAGGCACAGGCTTCCACGGACTGGAAGGTTACGTTTGACCAGGATGAGATAAGCGATATACCGGCAGGAGAGAGCAAAGAAGTGACTGCACATATCACGCCCGCAAAGGATGCGATCTTAGGGGATTATGCAGTCATTGTCACGGCATCAAATGATGTGGCATCTTCCAATTGCGACCTTAGGGTATCTGTACAGAACCATACGGGCTGGGGCGTTGTGGCCATAGTTATCATTGTGGCTTTGGTTTTCGGTTTGGGATACGTTATTCGAAAATTTGGCAGGAGATGATTTAATACTATGACGGATACAATTATCATCCGTACTGAAGATCTGACAAAAGCCTATGGCACGAAAACTGCGGTAGATCATCTTTGCTTGGGGATCAGGCGGGGAGAGATTTTCGGGCTGCTCGGACCGAACGGTGCGGGAAAAACAACAACTATACTGATGCTTTTGGGGCTGACCGAGCCGACTCTTGGAAAGGCCTTCATAGATGGGTATGACTGTACAAGAGAGTCTATGCAGGTTAAAAGGATCACAGGATATATGCCGGACAATGTCGGTTTCTACGGAGACTTAACGGGCAGGGAGAACCTTCGCTTCACGGCGAGGCTTAATGGGATTCCTGAAGGGGAGATAGATCCTCTTATAGACGGTCTGCTCGAAAAGGTCGGCATGACGCAGGCGGCAGACCGGAAGACGGAAACTTATTCAAAAGGCATGCGCCAGAGACTTGGCATCGCGGATGTCCTGATAAAGGATCCCGAGGTCATCATTATGGATGAGCCTACAGCCGGCCTTGACCCTGAAGGAATGAGGGAATTTCTGGAGCTTATTAAGCAACTGAGCGTAAAGGACGGAAAGACGATCCTCGTGTCCAGCCACCAGCTCTACCAGATCCAGCAGGTATGCGACAGAGTCGGGATCTTTGTGGATGGAAACCTTATAGCCTGCGGAGGGATCAACGAGCTGGGTTCCCAGATAGCTGCGGAGGGACATTATACCCTGGAGGTCGAGACTGAGCCTTGTGACAGCAGATTCCTTGGATATCTGGAAGAACTGGACGGCATAAATAATATTACAAAGAAGGGGAATACATTTGTGATCAGTTCCTCGAGGGATCTGCGGCGGGATATCACAAAGTTCCTTGGCACGAATGAATACAAGCTTCTGAACATGCACCAGAAGGGCGGGGATCTGGACGAGATATATCGTGTCTATTTTGAAGAAGCTGAGAAAGAAGGAGATGATCAGGATGCTAAAAGCGGCAGCAGGAAGCGCCTCTTTGGCCGTTAATGAGGGCAAGCGCGGGAATATAGGCTCTCACAGCCTTTCCGCTCTCTATCGGAAGGAAATGGCTGATCATGTAACCAGTAAAAGGTTTATCATCATAATGATATTAGTTATCGCAACGACGATTGCGAGCGTTTATGGTGCCGTAACCGGCATAAGCAGCGCGATCAAAAATGCGGCCATGGATCCTAAGGCTTCGTTTGACGCACATTTTATGTTTCTGAAGCTTTTTACCACAGGCGGAAGTTCAATACCCTCGTATATGTCGCTGATCGCTCTTATCGGCCCGTTTATCGGGCTGATCTTGGGCTTTGATTCGATCAATTCGGAGAAAAACAACGGCACGCTTAACAGGTTGGTTTCTCAGCCTATATACAGGGATTCCATAATCATAGGAAAGTTTTTGGCATCCTCCACGCTTATTGCCGTTATGATCCTTAGTACGGGCATCGCGGTGGGATGTGCGGGATTTCTGGCAACAGGGATATTGCCGTCCGGCGAGGAAGCGGTCAGGGTCCTTATTTATCTGGTTTATACGATACTCTATATCTGTTTCTGGCTGGCGATGGCAATGCTGTTTTCCGTCTTTACCAGACACGCGGCCACTTCTGCCCTAGCTTCGATCGCACTGTGGCTGTTTTTCGCGATTTTTATGAGCCTTCTTGCAGGCATCATGGCGAATGCCGTCTATCCGGTCAATACTGAGTATCAGCAGGCGGTAAATGCTTTTGAGAATTACAACCTGAATCTGAACCTTAACAGGCTCTCTCCATACTATCTTTACTCTGAAGCGAGCTCCGTGCTGATGGATCCGGCGACCAGGGCGATCAATGCCGTATCCTATGCACAGCTAGTTGGGGCGCTCAGCGGTTATCTTCAGCTCGGACAGAGCCTCCTGTTAGTCTGGCCTCATCTGGTCGGGCTGCTTGCGCTGACCTTTGCAGCGTTCACGATATCCTATATCGGATTTATGAGGCAGGAGATCAGGACAAGCTGATAAGAACAATACAGGCAAGACACGGGGATAAGACACGTCCCCGTGTCTTTCTATAATTATCAGTTTGGATCAACAAAAGCAAAAGCGTAACGAACACAGGGCAGCCATCTAATGACAGCCGCCAACAAAGGGACAGTCAAGCGGCTGTCCTTTTTGTATGGAGTTAGCTATGAATTATGTTTTATTATCGCAGAGCCGCTCAAATGAAGGACTGACACGATCAGGCGGTATATAACGGGCAGGGGACATTGACATGACAGGTGGAAACGGTATAATGAAATCGGCTTGAGAATAAAACAACAAGGAGGAAAGAACTATATGAAAAAACGTTTCTTGGCGCTTTTTCTCACCGGAGTCATTGCAGCATCAGCACTGGATCCGCTGCCGCAGATGGTTTACGGCGCAGAGGCAGAGGCTGAAAGCGCTTCTGTGACGGAGGAGGAAAGCGGATCAGAGTTATCGGCTCTGATAGGAAACCTTGAAAAGTACATGCCGCAGGGATCTGTTTCCCATACCCAGCTTGAGGGGCGGGAAAAGGTTACCGGATTACAACCTATAATGCCCGCTGATGGTAATGTGAACACGCTTATGATCTTTACTGAGTTTGAGGACTGTGAATTCAGTGATGAATTTGAAAAGGAGCTTGAGGAAAAGCTGTATCAGGATCAGTCCGAGAGCTCTGAGACAGATCCCTGCTATCCCAGGGAAAGTCTGAGGGCCTATTATCAGAGAGCTTCCTTCGGAAAGCTTAATATAAGCGGGGATTTTATAGAATATGAAGCTCCCCATAAGCGTTCCTGGTATGACAATGCGGATCAAAGCAACGATATTCTGTATCAGGAGGCTCTTGATCACTGGAAGGATCAGATTATAAAGGAATGGAAGGAATCGGGAGAGGCGGAAAGCTCCGGTCTTACTGACCTGCAGTATCTGAACAGCTATCTTAAGAAATATGATCAGGACGGGGATCTGCGAATAGACGGCTGTTACCTTGCCTGTGCCGGAGGAAATACCGGTTGGGGCACCCAGTGGTGGGCATACCGTGTCGATACTACTGCCACTATCGGAAGCTACCAGCTTTCCAATGTCGTTCAGGTGGTCGATACGCAATCCGATAAGCCCGGGAACGATAATATAGAGGACTATCTTGAGACCTTCATCCACGAAACGGGGCATTATCTGGGGCTTGATGACTACTACTCCTATGGAGACGCAGGCGTCGAAAAGATCAGGACCTTTGCGATGATGAACAACAATCACGGAGATCAGGACGGCTTTGCCAAAATGCTTTTAGGCTGGCTTCCCACGGAGAGCGTACATTATGTCGATGAGAATGAGACCGTAAGCTTAAGGCCCTTTGCTGAAACCGGCGACGTGGCGATCATCCTTCCGAAGGAGGAGAAGGATCAATACGGCATCTATTCCCAGTTCATCCTTGCGGAGCACTTTAAGTATACCTTAAACGACAGGATCAAATATGAGTATCTCAATAATGAAAAGGGAAAGAAGTTTAAAGCGGCGCCTCAGGAGGGACTGCGCTTTTACCATGTCTATGCAAGGCTTGACGAGAAGGGGACTTCCTTTGTGGCGAGCAACTGTGAAGACGAGAAGATACCGCTGATCGCAGGCTATGTAAACACCGCCAATGGTGATCCGTACGGGTTTTACCGTAATGGAGATTCCCTTACACCGACGACCATGCCGGATACATATTTTTATGAGGATCCTTATGGGACCGGCTACGATGAATACTGCAGTCTGGTGGATTCGGGAATATCCATAGACAGTATTGCCGATCCTTCGGGGGACACCATAAGCTTCAGTGTGAACTTTTCTGAGGAAAAGGCGGATAATGGCCCCCAGATCAGATCCGCGGAGCTGTTGAGGGATGAAAGTAAGGGCTTTTATGTTAAGACTGTATTTGACAGGGATGTTACACTCGGTACGGAAAACACGGCAGTCATTTACGATGCTTCCGAAGACAAAAAGACCGGCTATGACGCATACGATGCATGGGGCATGGCTGAGATCAGCAAAAAGCCGTTAGGCACAGATACGCCGTCATCCGATACGCTTTATTTCCTGCTGGACGATTCATTCGTCAGGCCTGCCAGGGGCGTTATGGTGCTCCAGAAGGGTTTTGTAAGTGACATTAATGGTACACCCTGCGGCCTGCTCCATGCAAGCGTGGACGGACGCGTTTCGGAAAATACACTTCAGGTATCGGTGCCCTCAGGCACTTATCAGAAGGCGTTTACGGTCGGGATAACCGGTGCGGTTGAGGGAGCCGAGATCTACTGCACAACGGACGGAACAGAACCCGTTGTATATGAGGGAGGGTCGTATGTGCCTGTAGGTGAGAAATACAGCGGACCCTATAATATAAGCAGCAATACCGTACTTAAGGCTATTGCCATGAAGGATGGAGTGCCTGTTTCCGATCGTCTGAAGGCAGCTTATGTGTTTGAAGAGATCAGGCTTGAAAGGGATAATATCACATTGGATGTCGATGAGAGCTTTCAATTGAAGGCAGCCCTTTACTCAAATGGTGAGGATACCGTCGACAATGATCCGGAAAACGGCTTAAGCTATAAGAGCAGTGACCCCTCTGTTGTGGCGGTGGGAGAATACAACGATATTCTGGTCGGAATATCGAAGGGAACGGCGGTGATCACCGTAAGCACACTCAGCGGTCTGTCTGAGGCACAGTGCAGCGTTACCGTAAAAAAAGGAGTCGCGGAGCCTGTATACAGCGCGCTCTGGAAAACGTACGGGATAGACGCCGGTTCGAAGCAGAATGAGCTTTCAGTAAAGCTTGGAGGGAGCATGACGTTTTCGGAGCTTGCTGCAAGCGGCAATCTTTCAAAGCTCTGGATCGCTGAGCCTGAGAAGCAGACCTATTGCGGAAAGGAATGTACTCCCGAGCCCTTAGTGCTTGATGGTGTTAAATTCCTTGAAAAGGATAAGGACTATACCTTATCCTACAGCAATAATATTGAAGCAGGAACAGCAAAGCTTACCGCTAAATTTACGGGAAGCTATGCGGGAAGCCCTTCTGTTGAAAAGGAATTTACTATTAATAAGGCTGTCCTCGGAAGTGATGCCATAGTCCTTCCTATGGGACTTAAGCCCGGCAAAAAAACAAAGCTTCCGGTGCCCAAGCTCATTCTTGTAAAGAGCGGTGTGGTCGTTGAGGCGGATAACACCTTGTTCAGTGTTTCATATTACGATGTCTCAGGCAACACTGTTGATTCCTTAAAGAAGAAGGGATTCTACAGTCTGAACATTGAACCTGCGGCTCAGAACCCTAACTATATCGGGCATTCCTCTGCGGATGTTACGGTAATGAAGAAGAACCTTGTGGAGGGACTTAAGGTCAAAAAGGTTCATAAGACGCTCACGGCGGATGCAAACGGAACGATCCCGGTATTCGGGAAGGACTATAAGATAAAGCTCCCGGGCGGCTATACAAAACCTAAGAAGGGTAAGATAGTCGATACTCTGCTGGAGGTCAAATGCTATAATAATACCTCCGCGGGGACAATGGTCATGGTCCTTACTCCGAAGGAAGGCTCTTATGTATATGCCGGCTCTCAGATCGTTACCTTTGAGCTCAAATAATATATAAATTGTATTTTTTGAAGTATATGTATTGAAAACTGACAGAATTATGATAAAATGTAAATCGGTAATTTTATAAAAATTTTATAAAATAATTCCGGCAACAACGAAATAATAAGGGGGAATAGAAAATGGTAATGCTGAAGGGGAAGTATTGCTGTTCAAAGTGCAGGCTGGAGTATGCCTGGAACGGACAGCTCTGGGACGGTAAGATCGCCGCAATGGAGGAGGTGTCAGCTCCGAAAAATGTTAGTGCGATAGTCCCGGGCGCAAAGGGTTCGTATATTGTAATGGTCAGCTGTCCGAGATGCGGAAATACCGATGAAGCGGATGCTTCGCTTCCCGGGGATGCTGAGATGAGGATGGGAGCGTAGTCTTTTAAGCCTCATTTGAGACGATAATTTAATAAAGACCTGACAGGAACCGGGGATAGGCTCTGATGAGTTCCCCGGTTTTTACGGCACCTATATAATGCTGTGCTTTCCTATCTCCTTTTCCTTTGCGCTTGTCTGCATGGCAGGCTATTATATGTTCTCTCCGGACTGGAAGGAACTGATAAACAGAAGCTGACCGCTTATTGCAAGGAAAAAGCTAACGGAGCAAAGGCTATACGATAAATCTCTTTTTTATCACCTCTACGAACTCACGGTTGCTTTTGGTATGAGCAAAGATATCAATGACCTTTTCCACGGCCTCATCGGCCTTAAGTCCGTTGAGTGCCTTTCGGATGATGTTTGTAGCCTCAAGCTCTGCCGGGGTAAGAAGAAGATCCTCTCTTCTCGTGCTTGATTTCGGGATGTCTATTGCGGGGAAGATCCTTCTTTCGGAGAGCTTCCTGTCAAGGACCATTTCCATATTGCCGGTCCCCTTGAATTCCTCGTATACCACATCGTCCATTTTGCTGCCGGTATCTATGAGGGCGGTCGCAAGGATAGTAAGGCTTCCTCCCTCGCGCATGTTACGGGCTGCCCCGAAAAAGCGCTTGGGCATGTGGAGGGCAGCGGGATCAAGACCGCCAGAGAGGGTCCTGCCGCTTGGAGGAACGGTAAGGTTATATGCCCTTGTAAGCCTGGTGATGCTGTCGAGCAGGATGGTAACGTCCCTGCCGTATTCCACCAGTCTTTTGGCCCTTTCTATGACCATTTCCGAAACTCTCTTGTGATGCTCCGGAAGCTCGTCGAAGGTTGAATAGATGACCTCGACGTGCTCTCCCTCGATCGCCTCCTTGATATCGGTCACCTCCTCGGGACGCTCATCGATAAGAAGGATAATAAGATGCATTTCGGGATTGTTCTGGGTTATGGACTTTGCAACATCCTTAAGCAGGGTGGTTTTGCCTGCTTTGGGAGGCGATACGATCATTCCTCTCTGTCCCTTGCCGACAGGAGACATCAGATCCATGATCCTCATGGACACAGGCCCCCTCGGGGTTTCAAGCCTTAATCTTTCATCCGGGAAGATCGGTGTAAGATCTTCAAAATTGACCCGTTTGGTCATGCTCTCCGGTCTGATGCCGTTTATGGATTTGACAAAGAGAAGCGCTCCGAACTTATCGTTCGTAGAACGTATGCGCATATTGCCGGATACTATGTCTCCTGTTTTTAAGGAGAACCTTCTTATCTGGCTGGGAGCGACATAGACATCATCCTCTCCGGGCATATAATTATCGCTTCTGATAAAGCCATAGCCGTCGCTTAAAACCTCAAGGATACCGCATACCTCTATTCCGCTGTCGAGGACCTTCTTTTCCTCCGATATATCATTGCTGCTTTCCATGGCAGGATCGGATATCTGCTCGGCGGCCGCCTCCTCATCAGAGGGGGAGCCCTTCGGCTTTGAGAACTGCTTCCTCGGTGTGGCTTCAGCCTTCGAGGCTTCTTCAGCGTCTAACGACATCATCGTATCGATAAGGGCGCTCTTCTTCATGGCGGATACATTTTTGATTTCCCTCGCCTTTGCAATGTCGCGAAGCGCAGCGAGGCTTAAAGATTCATATTTTTCCCTTTCCATTGGTACCTCGTTTGATTTGAAAATGATATTAATGGCTTCCCAGAAGCTTTTCGACGCTGGAAAGCTTTACACACAGAGCAAAAAGCTCTGCTGCGGTCTTAATGTTTTCCAGTGAAGGAAAGGTGGGAGCCAGTCTGATATTTGAGTCATTGGGATCCTTTTTATAAGGGAAGGAAGCACCGGCACCGGTGGTGACCATTCCGGCATCTTTGCATTTTTTGACTATATCGGTCGCGCAGCCTTCCAGGGCATCGAAGGAGATAAAGTATCCTCCGTTGGGCTTTGTCCATTTTCCGATATCAAGCCCCTTGAGCTCACGGTCAAAGCATTCATACACAGCCTCAAATTTCGGCCTCATGACAGCAGCATGCTCGGCCATCCTTTTTTTGATCCCGGAAAGATCCTTAAAATACATGGCATGTCTCAGCTGGTTGATCTTATCGTGTCCTATGGTCTGGATCGCCATTGACCTCTTCACCCATTCCAGATTTGCGGGAGAGCTTGCAAAACCTGCGATACCCGCACCCGCGAAGGTTATCTTGCTGGTGGAGCAGAATTCAAATACCAGATCCTCGTTGCCGCATTTTTCGCATTCCTCAAGAATATTCAGCAGCTTGTCCCCGCCGTTGTCGTAAAGATCATGAACTGCGTAGGCATTATCCCAGTATATCCTGAAATCGGAAGCCTTGGGCTTAAGGGAGGCAAAGGCCTTTACTACCTCATCGGAATAGGTGACCCCTGAAGGATTTGAGTACTTGGGGACACACCAGATCCCCCTGACCGATTCGTCGTTTTCAACATATTCACGTACGAGCTTCATGTCCGGCCCGTTTTCGTCCATGGGTATGTTTATCATTTCGATCCCGAAGCTTTCGGTGATCGCAAAATGTCTGTCATAGCCCGGAACGGGACAGAGGAATTTTACACGGTCGAGCTTACACCAGGGGGTGCTGCCGCAGACCCCGAGAAGCATGGATCTTGCTACCGTGTCATACATGATCGGCAGAGATGCGTTGCCGAATACTATAACGCTTTCAGGCAAAACCCCGATCATATCTCCGAGAAGCTTCTTTGCTTCATATATACCGTCCATCTCGCCGTAATTTCTGCAGTCGATCCCGTCCGCCGCGGTGATATCGCTTTCCGAATTAAGAACGTCAAGCATCCCCATGGAAAGGTCGAGCTGCTCGGGTGACGGCTTTCCTCTTGCCATATTGAGACTCAGACCTTTACGCTTTACCGCCTCGTAAGCTCCGGTCAGCTCGGCTTTAAGCTCCGTAAGTTCTTCCCTGGACATTTCCCTGTAAGGCTTCATAATATTTCTCCTCATAAATTATATTTAATGACCGGACAGGCAGAATCAGCTGTAATGCTTCTGTCCTCCGGCTCCTTTTTTAAAGCTGTAAAACTGTTTTTCGTGCTTATCAATGTTCATAATACGGGGATATACCGGCAGATATGATAAAAATGCGACACCCTTCGACCCGGCGCAGGCTGTCACAAAAGCTTGCCAATTACCTTGTTCTGAATAATCACCGAAAATACGAATATTTAATGACCGCCCTCAGTATGGCAGTCACAACCGCTTCCGCAGGGACCTTACATCCTGCCTGAACCTTCTCGTATAATACAACAAAAAACTTCATATTGCAATTATAAAAATCCGTTGCAAACGGAAAACTTTTTTATTATCATTATTATGTTTTCTCAGGAGCTGCCGCAAAGCAGCAGGCGCATTAAAGCGCTTCGGTTCACCCACCGGGCGGACCGTTGCTTTTGAGCAGCTCATAAGCAGGGAAACGAAGGAAAGCGAGGGCGCCTTATTCGTTTCCCATATTACAGGTACCGTCAGGGCGGGGTATACAGTCTGCGCCGGGACGGTTACGGACAGGGGAATGATCGACAATGATATATCAGACACTTAACGGAAGATGGCTGATCAACGAAAAGGGCTCAGAGAGCTATGTAGAGGGCAGCATACCGGGCTCTGTCCTGTCTTCCCTGCTTATTCAGCACAGGACACAGGACCCCTATTTCGGCACCAATGAGTATCAGACCAGGGAGATCTTCAGAAACGATTTTTACTTTACGAGAGGCTTTGACATTGAGCCTGAGCTTATGAGCCAGGAAAGGATATATCTGTGCTGCAAGGGAATAGATACTCTGTCAAAGATCTATATCAACGATATGCCGATAGGGCGTACCGATAATATGCACAGGACCTGGTATTTTAACGTTAAGGATTACCTCAGGCTTCAGGGAAATACCATAACCATAGAGATAGATTCACCGATCGATTATATAGAGAGCGTAAGGCCGGGCTTTAATAAGGAAATACACTATACGCCTGTGGGCTGCATGAAGGGCAACCAGTACCTGAGAAAGGCTCACAGCATGTTCGGGTGGGACTGGGGCGCTCAGATACCTGACTGCGGGATATGGAGGAGCATCGATCTTATAGGCTACAGCTTTATAAGGCTTGATGAGGTCGAGATAATCCAGCATCATGAAAAGAAGAGGGTAGTGCTTGAGATAAACGTTGATGCGGAGCTCATAAGGCCGGATACCTATATAATCCAGGCGGAGCTGGTGACGCCTGACGGTATGCCCTCCGCGGTCACCAGTACTCTGGAAAACGGGCACGCTTCCATCGAAATGGTGATAGAGAGTCCGAAGATATGGTGGCCAAACGGCTTCGGAGATCAGCCGCTATATACCATAACCGTGTATGCCCTTGATATGAACGGTAACCAGTGGGACTCCAAAACCTACAGGATCGGTCTCAGGGAGATAACCGTTTCCCGGGATCAGGACAGCTTCGGGAATGAATTCTGCTTTAAGGTAAATAATGTAAAGATTTTTGCAATGGGAGCGAATTACATTCCGGAGGATACGATCTACTCCTTTATCACAAGGGAGAAGATCACTTATCTTCTAAGGGCTGCCAAAAAGAGCAACTTCAATACCATAAGGGTATGGGGGGGAGGCTATTACCCCAGCGATACCTTCTACGACCTCTGTGACGAGCTGGGACTCATAGTCTGGCAGGACTTCATGTTTGCCTGCAATGTGTATGAGCTGACTCCCGATTTTAAGGAGAGCATCAGAAACGAAGCCATTGATAATGTGAAGAGGCTCCGTCATCACGCCTGTCTCGGCCTTCTGTGCGGGAACAACGAGATAGAATCCGCCTGGGATCACTGGGACGGCTTCTCAGATCACTCAGCCGAGCTTAAAAAGGACTACACAGAGATATTTGAAAAACTTCTTCCGGAGGTGGTCAATCAGTATGCGAGATCGACCTTTTACTGGCCGTCCTCTCCATCCTCAGGCGGCGGCTTTAATGACCCTGACAGCGAGAGCACGGGAGACTGTCATTACTGGGGAGTCTGGCACAGACAGGAACCCTTTACCGCGTATTCCGAGCACCATATGCGGTTCTGCTCCGAGTTTGGCTTCCAGTCCTTCCCGTGCCTTAAGACAGTAAGGACCTTCACCAGGGAGGAGGACAGGAACATCTTTTCGGAGGTTATGGAAAGCCACCAGAAGAATGACGACGCAAACGGGAGGATCATATATTATCTTTCCAAGAATTTCCTGTTCCCGAAGGATTTTGACAGCCTTCTGTATCTTTCACAGATACTGCAGGCAATTGCCATCAAGTACGGGGTGGAAAGCTTCAGAAGAGACAGGGGACGGTGTATGGGGGCCCTGTACTGGCAGCTTAATGACAACTGGCCTGTAGCCTCCTGGTCGAGCATAGACTATTTCGGGAGATATAAGGCGCTGCAATACATGGCAAGGAGCTTCTTTGCTCCCATAGCCGGCTCCATAATGCGGGACGGCAGTGTTATCTCCGTTTTCATCAATAACGAGACACGGGATATCGAGACGAGGCAGGTCAGGGTAAGCCTGCAGACCTTTGATTTCAGGCTGCTTCATGAAATGGAATATGAAATAGAGCTTAAGCCGCTCAGCGTTGAGATGGTATGCTCCATGGATTATGCGCCCTTTATCGAGGGGATAGAAGACCGGGTGTTTGTGGAGGCGGTATTCATTGACGAGGATGACCGGGTGTCCTCCACCGAAATAGAGGTTTTTGTTCCTTATAAGAGACTGAGCCTTGAAAATTCCTCAATCTCATACTCGGTAATAGAGCTTGTGGACGAGTATGTCATAAGGATGATGTCCGGAGGCTTTGCGGCCTTTGTCGAGCTGGACCTTAAGAACGCTGACGCTGTATTTTCGGAAAACTATTTCCACCTTACCTCAAAGCGGGAAAAGGCGATAACGCTGAAAAAGAAGGATATACGCTATCTTACCCCGGGAGCTCCCGAGATCCAGAACGGAACAGAGCTTGAGCAGCAGCTTATGATAAGGACCTTAAAGGATACCTATTGATAACCGACCGCATCAGCCGCTGTATGGTAAGCGCAGGTGATATTATCCTGTGCTTACTGTAACGGCTATAACAGCTTCTGCATAAGCGTTTTGTATATTTCCTGATTGTTCTTCTCCCAGTTCAGACAGACATTTCTTGCGGATTCCTCGCTTGGCACCGAGACCCGGATCGTCATGAGCTCGCTGTTCTTTTCCCTTGCCGAGAGCTCGGCAATATAATCTCCCATAACGCTTTTATAGTAGTTTGACTGGATAGAGGTGGTGTTTCGAAGGTCGTATTCCTTTTCTATGAGATAATCCGTGATCTCCTTTCGGATATCGGCGGATATCCTGTCCGGGAACATCACAAGTATCTCCCGGCCCTGGTCGGTAAGCATTAAATGGGAGCGCTTTCCCTTGACCTGAGAGGTCATAAAGCCTGTCGTTATCATTTCGTTGATGAGTCCGTTAACATTCAGATAACTGGTGTAATCCCTGCTCAGCATGAAATCATAGACCTGGGCCCTGGTAACGGGCTGATCGGCTCTGTCAAGCATATAAAGTATCATAAGCTTATACAGTGTATCAAGCTCTGAAATGCTCTCCCTGTTTTTATTCATGGCCAGTCAGTTCCCCTCCTTTAGTAACGGCTCACCTTCAGTGAGCTGTCATGTTAATTTCCTTTACGGAAGAAGCCCGCAGGGCATTTATTATCGCGATGAAGGCGACCCCCACATCGGCAAAAACGGCCGCCCACATCGTGGCCGCGCCCAAAGCGGCAAGAATGAGCGTAATGACCTTCACACCTATGGCGAAAATGATGTTTTCCTTAACGATGCGAAGCGTTTTTCTCGATATATTGCAGGCCGTTATAAGCTTTAGGGGCTCGTCGGTCATAAGAACTATATCAGCCGCCTCTATGGCGGCATCAGAGCCTGCTCCGCCCATTGCCACCCCTATGTCCGCCCTGGCAAGCACAGGCGCGTCGTTAATACCGTCGCCCATGAAAACGAGCTTTCCGCCGTCCCTTTCCTGAGAGATCAGCCTTTCCGCAAGCTCTACCTTATCCTGAGGCAGAAGCTCCGAATAAACCTCATCGATCGACAGCTTCTCTGCCACGATATCCGCGGTTTTTTTATGATCACCCGTAAGCATGACCGTTTTCATGTTCATTTTCTTAAGAGCGGTAATGCATGCCCCGGCATCCGCCTTGAGCTCGTCTGATATAATTATATGACCTGCGAACTTATCGTCAAGCGCTATGAAAACATGACTGCCTTCCTTAACCTCCTGAAGGTCGTCCGCTGCAATCCCGTTTTCCCGCATCAGCCTTCTGCTGCCGCATAAGACACGTTTCCCCGAAAGGCGCACCGATATACCGAAGCCCGCAAGCTCTTCATAGCCCGAGGAATCGCTTTGGTCCCTGAAGGAGTCCTCATACAGGCCCCTTGCCTTTGCTTCCTCCAGTATGGAGGAGGCTATCGGGTGGCTTGAGAAGCACTCCGCCTGTGCGGCAAGCAAAAGGAGCTCATCCTCTGCCTCCTTTGCGCTCCTGTTCTCTGAGAAGGATGCCGAGGGACGGATATCGGATACCTTGAATACTCCTCTGGTAAGAGTCCCGGTCTTATCAAAAACGACCGTATCGGCCTTTGCCAGGGCTTCAAGATAATTGCTGCCCTTTATGAGTATCCCCTTGGAGGACGCGCCTCCTATCCCTCCGAAAAATGAGAGCGGGACGGATATCACAAGCGCACAGGGGCAGGATATGACGAGAAAGGACAGGGCTCTGTATACATAGACCCTGGGCTGTCCGGTGATTAGGGAAGGTATCACTGCAAGAAGGAGGGCGGTGACGACCACTGCCGGAGTGTAATACCTTGCGAATTTCGTAATGAAGTTTTCGCTGGCAGCCTTTCTGGAGGAGGCGTTTTCAGTAAGCTCCAGTATCCGCGAGACCGCTGACTCTGAAAATTCACTTGTTACCCGGGCCTCAAGGACACCGCTTAGGTTGACACAGCCGCTGATCAGAGGATCACCCTCCCTGACGCTTCTCGGAACCGCCTCTCCGGTCATGGCAACGGTGTCAAGCCTTGAGGAACCTCCAGTAACGATGCAGTCTAAGGGAATGCGTTCCCCCGGCCTTATGACTATGATCTCGTTTACCCTTACCTCTGCGGGAGAGACCTCAGAAATGACGCCCTCCCTTTTTACATTGGCCTTGTCGGGACGTATGTCCATAAGGGCAGCGATGGATTTTCGCGAGTTGTTCACAGCGTAATCCTGAAAGAACTCACCGATCTGGTAGAACAGCATAACACCCACGGCCTCGCTCATTTCGCTTATTAAGAAGGCCCCGAGTGAAGCGATGACCATAAGGAGGTTTTCATCGAAAACCTGCCCGTTTCGGATGTTTCTCACCGCTTTCTTTATCACGTCGCCTCCGGTCACAAAATAAGCGATCAGATAAAGGATGACCTGGACATTCCTGTCTGTTACAAGCTCAAGGCCGGATACGACGACTGCCAGTATAAAAAGCAAAGCGCCGCAGCATATCCTGCCTAAGCGCTTTTTCTGCTTCCTGCTCATGAAGGGATCACCTCGACCTCGGGATCAACCTTGTTTACCGCTTTTTTGACATCCTTAAGGATACGGTCAAACCCGTCATCGTCGGCCTCAAGAGTCATCTTTTTTGTCATAAAGGTTATGCTGCAGTCCCTCACTCCGATGATCTTTTTTATGGATTCCTCCATTTTTGCCGCGCAGTTTGCACAATCAAGCTCCTCAAGGATAAAGTTCTTTTTCATTATGATTCCTCCTCTGTTTTATGATATTTATATCGTTTAATGAAAATCGATGCCGCCAAACGCAGCCGGCTGCTGTTTACAGGTCAGGCCTATTCCTCGATGTGCTCAAGCCCCTGGCTGAGTATGCTGATAATATGATCATCGGAGAGCATATAATACACTGTCTTTCCCTCGCGCCTGCTCCTTACAAGGGCAGCCTGCTTAAGGACCCTCAGCTGGTGGGAGATCGCGGACTGTGTCATTGACAGAGCCTGTGCGATGTCACATACGCACATTTCACCGTAAAGCAGCGCACATAATATCCTGATCCTGGTGCAGTCACCGAAGACCTTGAAAAAGTCCGCGAGATCGAAAAGCTCCTCCTCGGGAGGGATCTCGTTGTTAAGCTTCTTCACAAGGGCCATGTGCTCCTTAAGGCCGGAATGATCCTCCTCACAGCACAGATCATGTAATACATTTTCATCAATGACTGCTTTCATGCTGCCGCTCCCTCAATCAAATATATGAGCAATCGTTCATATGTTATAATAAATATATACCCTCCTGACGGTTCTGTCAAGAGGGTATGTAAGTATTTTTACCCGGGGATATCAGGAACCGTAACAGTTCATCCTTCGGTGAACCGTTATCAGGAACCGGACATCAGCTCGTTGACTCTTTGCTGAACAGCTTTGCTGTCATAGCCGGCAGCATCCAGCGCGTGTATCCTGTCTGCTCCGTCGCCCCACATGCCGCGGATCACTTCCCTCGCGACCCTTTCCGTAGCGGCAGCCTCGTCCTCAGAGGCGTCCTCCTCCGAAGAAGGAGCTTTGACGGTATGCTCCCCGGTCACGGTATCCGTAGGTATGTCTGAGGCCATATAAGCAAGCATCTCATCTATTATGGCAGGGGCCGCATATTCCTTATCCGTTCCATACAATACGGCATCGCTGAAGTTGTCGGCAAGAGCCTCCTCCGCGGAAATGACGTAATCGGTATTTGAGCCTACGACATCGTAAAAATCAGGGACCTCATCGATGGTATAGATCCTGTCAGGCTTTTCAACGGGAACCACTCCGGTGGCTATGCTGTCCCACATCGAGACACCCTCCTCAAAGGGCTTTGAATAATATGAAACGATAACAGCTTCGGTAGGAGTGCCGTCTATCGTAAACACACCGTGGCTGTCATAGCTTTCGACGTCGGGATTGCTGACAAGGACCTCCCTTACCTCGTCCGAAAAATCAGGCTCGCTCTCATCAAGGGTGAAGCCTATGATGTTATACATATTTTCCTTGAAGTCCCGGTCATTGCGGGTGAGGACATGGAATATCTCGTGTGCAAGGACAGTCTCAAGGTAAGCGGAGCCCTCCTCGCCCTTATCTATCGCATACTTCAGAAGCTTCTCGTTGAGGAAGATGCTGTTTCCATGGGTGTAGGCTGCTGAATCGCCCTCCTCCTTCATGGTGGTAAGCACAAAGTTTATGGAATCCTCCAGAGGATAGGAGAAGCCAAGGGAGTTCAGCCTTTCCTGGAGCTTTGCCATACTCTCGTTCAGAGCCTGAGTCTGTTCCTCGGTAAAGGTAAGGCCTGTTTCCTCTGCAAGCTTCTTATAGTCTTCAAGGGTGGCGCCCTTTTTCCCTACCCTGAAATCAAGATCGGTCTGACTGAGCCTGTTTAAATATTCTGTATTTGACGTTAAAAAATCATTTACCCAGGCGGCATCGGGCGTGTCAAAGGAGATTGGTGTCGGAGCGTAGTATATCTCGTTAAACTTCTCCATTACAAGGTTCAGATAATCTGAGCCGTTTGCAGCGGCTAAGGCTGACATATCTGCGGCATTGCATCCCGTAAGTGCGGCTGCCGCCACAGATAAAGATAAAATAACAGATACGATTTTTGTCTTCATAAGCATAACCCCTTTAGTTTATAGAATGTTTACAGTTACTATCTGAATTGTATCACAACACGTACAAATATTAAATATGAAATAATCTGCATATCCCGCACAGCCTTGAGGTATTAAGCGATTGCCCTGCGGCAGACTGCTTTTGACTATATATTTCCGGTATGTTATGATATGATACCGGGGTCGGGCAGACCCGGCAGAAAACATTTTTGGAGCAGGGCGGCATGTTCGGGTACGTTACGGTCAACAAGCAGGAGCTTAAATTCAGGGAATTTGACAGATACAGGGCATATTACTGCGGTCTTTGCCAGGAGCTTAAGGAGCGATACGGAAAGACCGCGCAGTTTACGCTGAGCTACGATATGACCTTTGTAATAATGCTGCTTTCCGTGCTTTATGAGGAGGAAGCCGGGGAGGGAATGGTAAGATGCCTTGCTCACCCCTTTGAAAAGCATCCCACAAGGAAAAACCGCTTCACAAGCTATGCGGCCGACATGAACCTTCTTCTGTCCTATGAAAAATGCGAGGACGACTGGAGGGACGAGAGAAGGCCCGTAAGAAAGCTTTATGCCATGTCTCTGAGGAACAGGGTGAAAAGGGTGAAGGAGCAGTATCCCCTGAAAGTGAAGGCCATAACAGACAGCCTTGAGCTGATAAGCAGGCTTGAAAAGGAGAAGGAAAGCAATATAGATCTGCCTGCGGGTGCTTTCGGAGAGATAATGGCTCAGGTCCTTGCGTATAAGCAGGATGAATGGGAGGATACACTTAAGAGGCTCGGTTTCTTCCTGGGTAAATTTGTATACATTGCGGATGCCTATGAGGATCTGGAAAAGGACAGGCGCTCAGGCAGCTATAATCCGCTTCTTCTGAGGAAAAACGGGGAAGGGGATGTTGACAGTGATGTGGAGGAGATGCTCGTCATGATGATGGGAGAATGCTCAAGGGCATTTGAGAGGCTTCCGATAGTAGACGGCGATGTGGAGATACTTAGAAACATTCTGTATTCGGGAGTCTGGTGCAGGTATCAGATGACCAAAGAGAAAAGAAAGAAATGAATCCATATAAGGTTTTGGGCGTTTCGGAAAATGCCACGGAGGAAGAGATCAAAAAGGCATACAGGTCTCTTTCCAGAAAATATCATCCGGATGCGAATATAAACAATCCGAATAAGGAACAGGCTGAGGAAAGGTTTAAAGAGGTCCAGCAGGCGTATGATCTTATAATGGATATGCGGCAGAAGGGATATACTTACCGCGAAGCCGGAAGCAGCGGGTATGAAAGGACCTCACAGGGCTATGGAGGCTTCGATTTCGGAGGCTTTGACTTTGGAGATTTCGATTTCGGGGGCTTCGGAGCCGGAGGCAGGAAAAGGCAGGGTAACACAGACGAGCGCTCCATTCATCTTCAGGCGGCTGCAAATTATATAAACAGCGGCTATTACAGGGAGGCCCTCAATGTCCTTTCGGGCATCGGGGAGAAAAATGCCCAGTGGTATTATCTTTCGGCGCTTGCAAGCTCCGGTATCGGAAATAATATAGAGGCAATGGAATACGCAAGGACAGCCTGCAGTCTTGAGCCGGATAACGCTTCCTACAGGATGCTTCTTCAGAGGCTCAGCTCGGGAGGCACCTGGTACAGAGATATGCAGACACCGTACGGTACGGCCACTGTTTCGGGAAACAACCTCTGCCTGAGGCTCTGTCTTCTGAATCTGGCGTGCAACATGTGCTGCGGGGGAGGAGGTCTCTGTTACGGCGGCTACGGCCCGGGGCTGTGTTTTTAAAGTGAACATTTTATACGCTATATGTAACGGCAGCCTTTTACGTCAATGAGTATAAATAATGACGCGGACGGACCGGGCGCAAAGAGGTAAGCTGATCGTGGAGCCTGAAAGAGGGGAAATAAGGATCTCGGTAAGGAATCTGGTGGAATTCATACTGCGTTCCGGGGACATAGACAACAGAAAAAAGGGTTCGGCCGATATAGAGGCGATGCTTGAGGGTGCCAGGCTCCACAGGCTGATACAGTCACGGACAGGGCCCGAGTATCACGCGGAGGTGCCGCTTCGGGAATGCTTTGCCCAGAACGGCTATGATATCATCGTAGAGGGAAGGGCTGACGGCATCATTTACAGGGAGCCTTCGGAAGCTGATTCACAAAAGGCCCTTCCGGTCACGATAGATGAGATAAAGAGTACGTGGCTTGATGTAGACAAGCTTAAGGAGCCGGTATATGTGCATCTGGCACAGGCAAGGTGCTATGCGTATATATGGGCTTCACAGAATAAGCTGCCCGAGATAAGCGTCAGGATGACCTATGTGAACAGCTTAAACAGGCAGGTAAGGTATTTTCACGAGACCTGTGTCTTTTCAGAGCTCGAAAAATGGTTCGGTGAGATACTTTCTTCCTATAAAAGATGGGCGGATTTTCAGTTTGAATGGTATCGAAAAAGGAACCGGTCTGCCGCTTCCGTGGAATTTCCCTTTGTCTACAGGGAGGGACAGAAGGAGCTGGTATCCCAGGTATACAGGACGATATATCACAGACGGAAGCTTTTCCTGGAGGCTCCCACGGGCACCGGAAAAACGATTTCCGTGGTGTTTCCCTCTGTTAAGGCTGTGGGTGCGGGGCTGTGTGATAAGATATTCTACCTGACCGCAAAAACCATAACAAGGACGGTGGCTGCCGAGAGCTTTGAGCTTTTGAGAGACAGGGGCCTTTGCTTTAAAACGGTTGTTATAACCGCAAAGGAAAAGATCTGTCCTTTGGAGGAAACTGAATGCAATCCGGTTGCCTGTCCCTATGCAAGGGGGCACTTTGACAGGATAAATGATGCGATATTTGATCTTCTGACCTCGCGTGACAGCTTTATGCGGGAGGAGGTTGAGGAGTTTGCGAAAAAGCATACGGTATGCCCCTTTGAGCTGGCTCTTGACATGTCGCTCTTTTCGGACGCGGTGATCTGCGATTACAATTATGTCTTCGATCCCAATGTTTACCTTCGGAGGTTTTTCTCGGACAGCCCCCAGGGGAAATATGTATTCCTGGTGGACGAGGCACATAATCTGGCGGACCGGGCTATGAAGATGTACAGCGCCGAGCTCCTTAAGGAAGAGGTTATGGCCGCAAAAAGGCTTGTAAAGGAGCATGACAGCAGGCTGTCAAGAGCGCTTGAGGCCTTAAACAGAAAATTCCTTCTCATAAAGCGCGAGACAGAGGATATCAGGCTGTTTGAGGATATTTCCGATTTTATGATGGCTTTGAACCGGGCGTGTTCAAGGCTTGAGGATTTTCTGGAGGATAACGACGGCTTTGAGAAAAGAAAAGAGCTGCTGGAATTTTATTTTAAGGTAAGGCATTTTATAAATATGTATGATAACATGGGAAGCAGAGACTATGTTATCTATTCGGAGCTTAAGCCGGCGGGGCTTATGCTTAAGCTTCTCTGCACAGACCCTTCCGAAAGCCTCAAGAAGCGGCTGCTTAAGGGGGTGAGCACGGTGTTCTTTTCCGCCACCCTTCTTCCGATCAGGTATTATAAGGATATGCTCGGGGCAGAGGAGGAGGATTATGCGGTCTATGCAAGCTCTGTTTTTGATGAGAGAAAACGGGGACTTTTCATAGCCTGTGATGTGAGCAGTAAATATACCCGGCGGGGGGAGCTTGAGTACCGGCATATCGCGGAATATATAAATGCCTGTGTGCGGCAGAGGAAGGGAAATTACATGGTATTTTTCCCTTCACACAGCTTTCTGATGAAGGTGTACGAGCAGTACACCGGCATGTATTCGGACGCGGACACAGAGGTGCTGTGCCAGAAGAGCAATATGACCGAGGAGGAGAGGGAGAGCTTCCTGGGCCGTTTCCTGAGAGACGACGGGGGTGATCCGGAATGCACCGCTGTTGCTTCGGCCCACAGCTTTCTGGTAGGCTTCTGCGTGACGGGCGGGATCTTTTCGGAGGGCATCGATCTTAAAAACGACAGTCTGATAGGAGCGGTCATAGTGGGCACGGGGCTTCCGATGGTCTGTAATGAACGCGAGCTGATGAAAAAAAGCTATGACAGGATGGGCTATGACGGCTTTGATTATGCTTACAGGTTCCCGGGGATGAATAAGGTGCTTCAGGCCGCCGGAAGGGTGATAAGGACCGTTGACGACGTGGGTATAGTAGCACTGCTTGATGAACGCTTTCTCACAGGCTCCTACAGGAAGCTGTTTCCGAAGGAATGGCGTCGATTTGAGGTGATAAGCCTTGAAAGCAAGGAGGATAAGATAAACGAATTCTGGGAGCTTGCGGACATTAATGAAGGACGAAGCCCTGAGATCTTAATAAACGGAGGAAAGGAGCCTTTAAGGCTGAAAGGGGATCAGTATGGATAAGAACACGAACAGTAAGACGGAGGTGGGTTTTTTTCAGTCCACAAGCTTTAAGATACTTCTGCTTGTGGGTATGGCGGTGATTGCTGCCATAGTACCGATAATGATCATCCTGATCGTAAAGTTCCGTGATCTGGTAGAGAAGGAGGTGCCCGCGGATGTACTGCCTTCGGTGATGAATGATCTGTCGGCCTTAAGAAACAGCGCGGTCATCATCGCGGTGGTAATAGGTCTGGCCTGCCTTATTGCCGCTTATTTCGTGAGCCTTTTGATAGTAAGGCCCATTAAGCAGCTTACCGGTATAATCGAACAGACCGCGACGCTCAACTTCAAGAGCGGGGGCACAGCTACGGAGGGGCTCAAGAAAAGAGGGGATGAGACCGGTGTCATGGCAAGGGCGGTTTCCGCGATGCGTTCCAATCTGAGGAATATGGTAAGGAACATTGATTCCGCCAGTGATAAGATCAACGGAAATGTAAACAAGCTTCAGGATGTGACTGATGTGGTCAACAGCATGTGTACCGATAACTCCGCGACGACGCAGGAGCTTGCGGCAGGGATGCAGGAGACGGCCGCGACCGCCGAAAGCATCTATGCCAATATCGGGTATATGCAGACCGGAGCAAGGGATATAATCAAGCTTTCGGAATCCGGGGATGAGATGTCGGACGAGGTGATGCAGAGGGCCGATTCCCTTAAGGAGAAAACCGCCGAGGCGGCAAGGCGTACAAGAAATACTTATGATTCCGTAATGCAGAGATCCGCCGGTGCCATTGAGGACTCCAGGGCAGTTACCAAGATCAACGAGCTTACAGATACGATCATGTCCATATCCTCGCAGACAAGTCTTCTGGCCCTGAATGCCTCGATAGAGGCGGCAAGAGCCGGAGAGGCCGGAAAAGGCTTCGCGGTAGTGGCGATTGAGATAGGAAAGCTTGCGGACCAGACCTCTGAGGCGGTTGGAGATATTAACGGCATAGTCGGGGAGGTAAATGCGGCCGTATCGAATATGACGGCCTGTCTTCAGGAGACAGGCAGCTTTCTGGAGCAGTCCGTGCTGGGGGATTATAAGGAATTTGAAGAGGTTTCCGAGCAGTACAGCAAGGATGCGGCCCAGTTTAAGGAGAGCATGGGAGATATAAATTCCTCCATAAATAACCTGGCTGATTCCATCCAGAAGATCTCCGATGCGCTTTCAGGCATTAATAATACCGTGGGCGAGTCCACGATAGGGGTTACCGACATAGCTGAAAAAACGACGGATATGGTTACAAAGACGAGCCAGACGAACGGACTTGTGGAGGAAAGCCTTGAATGCGTAGAACAGCTGAGACTCATAGTAAATGAGTTTGTTATAGAGTAAGCTAAAGGGCTGCGCACCGGCTGTATTTCTCCGGCGGGCAGAGATGGTGAAGGAGTTATGATCTATACACTGACTTTCAGTCCCTCAATTGATTATCTTGTTTATCTGAGAAATGAATTTGAGGCTGGCAGGATCAACAAAATGGTAAAGGATGCTATCTATTACGGAGGCAAGGGCGTCAATGTTTCCCAGGTGCTTCTCGGCCTGTCGGCGGATAATACTGCTCTGGGCTTTGTGGCAGGCTTTACCGGAAGGGAGATCGAGGAAGGGCTTAAGCGCATGGGCTGTAAAACGGATTTTGTCCATCTGAAAAACGGCCATTCAAGGATAAACATAAAGCTTAAGACCAATGTGGAAAGCGAGATAAATGCCTCCAGTCCCTTTGTGGATTCCGATGCCCTTGAGGAGCTTTACAAGAAGATCGAGAAGGTGGGAGAGGAGGATATTCTCGTTATCGCGGGAAATGTTCCGGATAACCTTCCCAAAAAAATGCTGGCCTTTATCATCGAGCATCTCAGGTCGGATAAAACAAAGGTCGTTATAGATACGAGCTCTGATTCTCTTCTTGAGATACTGCCTTATCATCCGTTCCTGATAAAACCGAACCACATTGAGCTGTCGGAGCTTTTCAATGAGACCTTTAATCCCTCTGACACAAAGGGCATAGTGTCGGCGGCGAGACAGCTTCAGGAGAAGGGCGCGAGAAATGTGCTTATCTCGCTGGGAGCCGAGGGCGCCATTCTCTATGCCGAGAACGGAAACGTTTATTCCAGACAGGCCCCGCGAGGGAGCGTAGTGAATTCCGTGGGCTCGGGAGACAGCATGGTAGCGGGCTTCATAGCGGGATATCTTGAAAAGGGCGATCTGGAGGATGCCTTTGTCATGGGCATCGCCGCAGGCTCCGCGAGTGCCTTTGTGGAAGGACTTGCCACGGGAGATGAGATCAGGCAGCTTTACAGACTGATCAGATAGGAAAAGGAGTTAAAAATGGCTATTGATCTTTTTACCATAGGAGGCTTTACGATCCATGGCTACGGTCTGATGATAGGGATCGGGTTTATGATAGCTGTGCTTTACGGCGGATACAGATGCGAGCACGGACTTAAGCTCTCCTCCGATCATTACAGCAGTCTTGCGATCTATACGCTTATCTTCGGCTGGCTGGGGGGAAAGATAATGTTTATCATCGTGGAGTTTAAAAGCTTTCTGGCTTCTCCCCTGTCCGTGCTGGGTTCATCGGGCTTTGTCGTATATGGCGGCATTATAACCGGTGTTATCACGATCTTTGGCTACTGCAGGCTGAAAAAGCTCTCCTTCCTGAGCTATCTTGACGCGCTGGTTCCGGGCGTTGCCATCTGCCAGGGCTTCGGAAGACTGGGGTGCTTTATGGCGGGCTGCTGCTACGGGAAACAGACGACATCCCGCTTCAGTGTGGTCTTTCCGGAAAATTCCCTTGCCCCTCACGGGGTTCATCTTATACCGACCCAGCTGTATTCTGCAGCCTTTGATCTTCTGCTTGCTGGTTTTATGATCCTTATGTGCAGACGGGTGAAAAGAAGGGGTGATATTTCGGTCATCTATTTCGGAGGCTATGCGATAGGAAGGTTTATTATCGAATTCTTCAGGGATGATCCGAGAGGGTCTGTAGGAATTCTTTCCACCTCTCAGTTTATTTCGATCCTGATGCTTATATTTGCCGTTTTCCTTCATTTTACGGTAAAGAAGCTTGGGCTTGCGCCCTCATGGAAGGAGGAGGCAAAGGAGGAAGCGCCTGAAAAGTGACAGCTTAAAGAATAACGTAAACGGCCGGAAGAAAGTCTTCCGGCCGTTTTAATATTATCGTTTTACAGGAAACGACAAAGTTCTTTTTACTTTATCTCAAGTGAGCTCCAGATGTCGTCGGGGATAAGAGCTACATAGGTCATCCCGGTATTGAGGGTTATCATATCACCGTTAAGATCGTAATATCTGGTAGGTGTAAGCTCATCCTCCTTTGACCAGGTTATCGGTATCGCCTTACCGTTGGTTATGTAGTATCCGTCACGGTTAAAGTCGATCGAATGGAACATCATGTAGCCGTTTGAGTCAAACTGTACATACCTTGCATCCTGCAGAAGGATGTTCTTAAATGAAAGCTGCTCGTTATTGTTTCCGGGATCGGTATGCTTCTGACCGTATTCCGAATAGTAGTAAAGGCCGGTGCTCTCATCATAATCCAGATAAGGCTTGTTATGCCTGTAGGGCAGCTGGATGTGGGTCGCGTCTATCGACTTTGAATCCGAGGAGAGATCGACGGGACTGCTCTCGGAAGCGAACTGATAATGCGGGCCGGGATAATAGTCATTGTAGGTCCTGCTGTAGCCCTTGCTGGTAAAGTTCTTATCCAGATCCCCGGTACAGATGTATTCGGTAAATTCCCTTGACTTTCCGTTATCGACACGGGAGAAGGTACCGGAGAAATTCTCAACATAATCCTTGGCAAGATAATCATCTATATAGAAGGGACCGCCGTCGTGACAGATCACCGCGTTCCACTCGGGGATTATCTGAAGATTGGTGGGCCTTACGCTTCGTATCGACCCCAACTGCGTTATGCTCTCCCAGTCCTTGACTAAGACCATGAAACGTGTAACACCCTCATTGGCAGTGGAATTTGTCATTTCGTAAACGATATCCGCCTTGGTGAGCCCGTAATGGGGCAGCGCGGTCTTTTCGTTATCCACCATTGCCGCTATCGGTCTCTGATCCTTGATGGCCTCATCTATCCATTCATTGGTCAGCTCCGACCGATACATACCCTCTCTGGTCTCTTCCTCAACTACGACCTCCTCAACGACCGCTTCAGGCTCGACCTTTTCCTTATCCTCGGTCACCACCTGGATCACAGGATCAGCAAATGCCGATTCCTGTTCCTTGTCCTTGTCCTTATCCTTCTTGCAGCCTGCAAGCGCAAGCGAAAAAACAACGGATAAAGAAAGAACTCTGAACAAAGTTTTTCTTTTCATTATTTATTCCTCCATGTCTGCGCAGATCCCAAGAGCCCCGCGCTTCGGCACAGACCTTATCCCGTGCCGGTCCGTTCTGTCCTGAGAGCGGACGATATACAGTGAACGCGTTTGCTCCGTTCACTATAGTAATTATGTGAATCAAAACAGGGTCTTGAGCATAATCCTAGGAGATTATAGCATAAATAATCTTATAAGTCATTCGTAAAATAAAAAATGAAACAGATTTTTGCGCATGGGGGCGGAGTGACCCGCAAATGCCAGCAAAATCTTACGTTAATGACATTGCAGGTGAACGGTTACGGAAATACAGAGAAAGTGATATAATCTGTTCAAAACCAGTTTATTCTTTTCTGTGAGTGACAGGTTCCGGAGGATTTAAGGCTTGAAAACATTCATAGAGAGGCTTGCCGGGGGTTTTAACAGGGTGGTTTCCGCAAAAGGCTTATCCGGAACTGCCCTTAAGATACTTGCAGCCGTAATAATGGTAACGGATCATGCGGCCATAGCCATCGTGAGCTATTATCTTGTCAGAAATTCCCAAAGGCTTTCATTTGAGGCATATAAGGAGATATACTCCGTTTATGAGGTGATGCGCGGCATCGGCAGAGCGGCCTTTCCGATATACTGCTTCCTTTTAACGGAGGGCTTTATATATACGAAGAATTTTTTCAGATATGCATTAAGGCTTTTTGTCTTTTCGCTTATATCGGAACCGTTTTTCGATCTTGCGATCTATGACAGGCTTTATTACCCTGACTATCAGAATGTTTACTTTACACTGCTTATAAGCATCCTGTGCCTGCATCTGCTTAAGTCCTTGAGGGAAAGGCCGGGAGAGCTTTTCGGGTTTATCAGGGGCTTTAAAGGAGGCGCTCTCTTTAAGCTCCTTGTTTCCCCTGTCTTTATATATATATGCTTTGGCGCGGCCATAGGAGGCAGCATGGCTGCCGCTCATTATTTAAAGACGGATTACAGCTATAAGGGAGTCCTGGTCATTGTCCTTATGTATCTGTTGAGAGGAAAGGGACTGCCTGGCACCGCGGCAGGAGAGCTCCCGCTTTATTACGAGCCCCTGGCCTTTTTTTCCCTGATCCCCATTTCCCTGTATAATAAAAAACGCGGGAGAATAGGAGGAAATATCGGAAGATATTTCTTTTACGCCTTTTATCCCGCGCATCTGTTCGTGCTTTATCTGATATCTTATTTTTGCGGCCTCAGGGGATGATCCTTAAGACCATAGCTTCAGCCGTCCTTTTCTGTCATCTGATCAACCCGGGCTTACGGAAATATCTGAAAAAGGCCTTTCCCAGGATCTTGTCGCTGTATACAAAGGGATTGTTCCAGAACCTTGAATCCGCCGAGTTGTTTCTGTTGTCGCCCATCATAAAATAACCGCCCTCCGGAATGGTTACGGGGCCGTAATCACCGAAGGGCTCCCCGTTAACGTACGGTTCGTCAAGAGGAGTATCGCTTCCGTTTATATATACAAGGCCGTCACGAACCATAAGGGTCTCGCCTGGCAGACCGATCACTCTTTTTATGAACAGCTGCTTTTCATCATCCGGAAATTTGAAAATGATTATATCGCCCCTCTGCGGCTCACTGTTGATATAAGCAAGCCGGTTCCCGAATATCCTGTCGCCGGTCATTATGGTCGTTTCCATTGAAGCGGAGGGGATCACGGCGTTAACGACTATGAACATATTAAGCACAACAGCCAGGATGATGGCAAGCTCTAATACTATGATCCATTCCTTTATCTCGGAACGGATTTCTTCCTTGGTCATTTTGTTCTTCAATATATGCTCCTCTTCAGGCGACCCGTGAATGTACAGCCCCGCTGTCTGATCAGGAGCGGGGCTGAGCTCGTTGACACACTTTTTTTATTATAGTACAATCGATTTTGAAATACAAGCTACCGGAGGGAATGATGCTTTTTAATTCAATAGCTTTTATGTTTTTCTTTCCGATTACAGTACTTCTATATTTCTTCATTCCCGGACGGTTTCGGTATATATGGCTGCTTGCGGCGGATTATATCTTCTATCTCAGCCAGGACGGAGGAATGGCCGGGTTTATAGCCTTTTCCACGGTCCTGACATGGGTAACAGGTGGTATTTTATACGATCATGGCGGCGGACGGAGGAAAAATGTACTGTTATTTATTTCGCTGCTGGCCAATTTCCTTCCGCTCCTGCTTCTTAAGTACACAGGCCGGACGGTCGGCCTGCCGGGAGGCCTCAGGCTTTCCGATCCGTTGATACCGGCGGGGATATCCTTTTATACGCTTCAATCGGCAACTTATGTTATTTCATGCTTTAAAAGAGAGATAAGGCCTGAAAGAAGCTTCCTTAAATATGCGCTGTTCGTGTCCTTTTTTCCCTGTATCCTTTCGGGGCCGATAGAGCGGGCGGCGGATTTTCTCCCTCAGACTGACAGGGACGGACACGGCTTTGATCCGTTAAGGGTGAAGGAAGGTCTTATGGAGCTTTTGTGGGGATACTTTTTAAAGCTCGTGATCGTATCGAGGTTAAGCATATTGACCGATCTGGTCTACAGTGAATATGCGGCTCTGTCCGGGACTGCGGTGCTCTTCGGGGTCATTGCGTATTCCTTTCAGATATACTGTGACTTTGCCGGTTATTCCCATATAGCCTTCGGAGCCGCGAGGATACTCGGATACAATATCATATGTAATTTCAGACAGCCCTATTTTGCCTCCTCCGTTCAGGACTTCTGGAGAAGGTGGCATATATCACTTTCCACATGGTTCAGGGATTACCTTTATATTCCCCTCGGCGGAAACCGCAGGGGAAGGCTTCGGCAGTATGTGAACCTCATGACGGTCTTTATCGTAAGCGGATTATGGCATGGCGCCGACCTCACGTTTATAGTCTGGGGTGGTCTTTACGGGCTCTATCAGGTGCTTTCGCTCATCATCAGAAGGGCAGCCGCTGGGCCTTCGGGGAAAGGTGAAGACGGCAGAGGCAGGGCAGCGGGAAAGCTTTTGAGAATAATAATAACTTATGTTATTGTAATGCTTACCTGGATACCCTTCAGGGCGGAAAGCCTTACAGAGGCAGCAGGCGTCTTTTTAAGACTGTTTTCCGACAACAGCCCCGTCCATCTCATAGACGGTACTCTGTTCAGGCTGGGGCTTGGGGTCAATAATCTGCTCTTTGCGGTATTCGCCCTTCTGATAGTGCTTGCCGTCGATCTTTCATGCGAAAGGAGAGGCTGCATGATATACGAGCTGCTTGACAATGTCAGGCGGCCGTTTCGCTTCGGGTTTTATTATCTGCTCGTGATCCTTATACTGTTTTCGGCAAATCTGTCAACGCAGGAATTTCTATATCAGGGGTTTTAGGTGAATAAATATCTGGCGTTTTTTTTGAAATGCATAGCTGCTTCGCTTCCGCTCCTCCTACTGGCGGCCTTTACGGGACTTTTCCCTCTGGCCTATATGGACGGGGAATATCCCTCCTGGCGGTATACAAAAAGGGTACAGACGGGAAGGGAGAAAATAGATGGCTTTGACGCCTCAAAGGCCTGCCTTATCCTTGGAGACTCAAGAGCAATGGCTGACCTGATACCGGATAAGCTTGGGGCTGATACCTGCAATCTTGCGGTAGGCGGCGCGACCTCGATCGAGATGTATTATACCCTCAGGCATTATATCGAGAATTACGGAAGGCCCGAAAGCGTGATAATAATGTTCGCGCCCTTTCATTATTCGTATATGGATAACTTCTGGACAAGGACCGTATATTTTAATCATCTTACCCTTCCGGAGGCGTTTAAGGTTTACAGGGAGGGGCTGAGGCTCGGCTCCGTGACCGTATCCGAGAGGGAAAAGGGGCTCTCTGGTATAATAAGCATGTACTTAAAGCTTCCGGACAGCTATATGCCCGCTCTGATCAACAGCAGGTTTATCGGAAGATACGCTGAAAACAGTGAAAAATACAGAGATCTGTCAGAACAAAGGGGTCACGGGCTTTTCGGGACCGGGAACGGTTCCTCTGATCTCAATTATGAGTCAAATTATACTGAGCTTGATACGACGGGGGATTTCGGCCTTTTGTATCTTTATACCACAAGGCTCCTTGAGCTGTGCCGGGACAATAACATAAGGACCATCCTTGCACAGCCCCCAATGAACGAAGCCTCCTATAAGGAGCTGAATGATGACTATATCGGTCAATACACCCGTCTTATCGAGTCATTGAGCGATATCTATGCCGGGGCTGTCATAAGCCCCGAGATACCGTGCTATGACAACAGCCTGTTTGGCGACTCATCTCATCTGAATGAGAGAGGGGCGCGTATCTTTACGGAGGAGTTTAAAAATGAATACGATCTTTGACGGAATCATCTTTGACGTTGACGGAACGATATGGGATTCCACACCCGTGGTGGCAAAGGCCTGGAACGCGGCGCTTAAGGATTTCGGGTACGGGGATCATACGGTTACCGCCGACAGGCTTAAGGGCCTGTTTGGGCTCCCGATGTCAGATATCATAAAGGATATCCTTCCATACGCTGCGCTTAAGGAAAGGGAGGCCTTTCTTCCGGTCTGCTCAAAATATGAATTCGAAGCCCTTGAAAACGAGGGCGGCATAGTATATGAAGGCCTTAAGGACACATTGAGCGAGCTTGTCGGGGAGGGGATCCCGCTTTTTATAGTGAGCAACTGTCAGAGCGGATATATAGAGCTTGTTTACAGAAAGACAGGGTTTGGCATATATTTTAAGGATCAGCTCTGCCCCGGGGATACCGGCAGGCTGAAGGCCGCAAACATCGGCCTTATATGTGAAAACCACGCTCTTAAAAGCCCCGTTTATGTCGGAGATACGGTTATGGATATGAACGCATGCAGGGAGGCGGGGGTCCCTTTTATACATGCGGCCTATGGTTTCGGAAGGGCGGAGGGCGCCGATATGGTGATAGACTCGCCCGTTGAGCTTTTAAAAAGAGTAAAGGGAGAATGAGAAAAGGTATCTGTTTCAAAAAAACCGTTTCGGTCATAGCGCTCTGTCTGCTTGCCGTCCTTAACGGATGCAGTTCGGAGAATGAAGATCCTGAAAAAAAGAAGGAGTTCAGGAGTCAGGGCCTTGAGTTCATGAGGAACGGGGATTATGCAAGCGCTGAAAACGCTTTTGAAATGGCACTTAAGCAGTCGAACGGGATCGTGAGAAGGATAGACATAGATATCTGTTATTATCTCGGGGTCTGTGAGGTAAAGCTTTCGGAATACGATGAGGCTATAGACACCTTCTCCGCCATAGCGGGCATAGACGATACGCAGGAGGACGCCTTTTACATGCGGGGAAAGGTGGAGCTTATGAAGGGAGAGAAGGAGGCTGCCCTTTCGGATTTTGACAGGGCGGTCTCCATAGCTCCTTCAAGGTATGTCCTGTATCAGAAGATATATGCGGATCTCTGCGACTATGGCTATGAGAGCGAGGCGGGTGCATATATCGGAAAGGCCGTGTCGGAAAACGAGAAGATGGGAGATTACCAGCACGGGGTGTTTTCCTATTATCTCGGAGATTACGATGAGGCAAGGAACTATCTCGAAAAGGCAAGAAACCAGAAAAACGATGACCCTAAGCTTATAGCCTGTCTTGGAAGATGCTATGATGAGCTGGGGGACACCGCTTACGCGATATCGCTTTATCAGGCCTTTATTGACGGAAACGGGGCCAATGCCGCAATCTATAACGAGCTGGGAATGGTAAAGCTTAAGTCCTCCGATCTTAACGGCGCTCTTGAGGCCTTTCAGAAGGGCATTGAGCTTGAGGATGAGGGTTCGATGCAGAGCCTTAAGTTCAATGAGATAGTGACCCTTGAGAGGATGGGTGAGTTCTCAAGGGCAAAGGCCTCCATGGAGTCCTATATGCGGGAATATCCCGCAGACAGGGTCGCGGGGAGAGAATATGAATTTTTAAAGTCGAGATAATATGTTGTCAGGGTCAAAAGTGCCATGTGGCGAAGCCACATGTGCAATATGCACGAAAATCGTCATGGCAAGCTAGCTTGCCAGCACGATTTTTGTGCATATTCACCATGGCACTTTGTGCCATGTGACTTTTGACCCTGACATCATAATATGAGTTGCCCGACAAAAGCCTTTCAGGCTTCTCCGGCATAAGACATATGGTGGTTTCAGGTGATGTCGGGGTCATGCCATGTGACTTTTGACCCCGACATCATAAAACGATGAGAAGCCTGTATCTTTTATGATACAAGTTCTTGTGTTTTTACGGAAATTGACTTGTACGGTCAAAATAATAACTGCCTTTGGAAAGCCAAAATTCAAAGGGCTTACAGGGGTTTTTGTAGACATAATATTATTATGGTCAAACACAATATCTGGTATAAAGCCCGAAAGAGCCGCAACAGATATTGTGTTTTTTAGGTTGACTTAGAATAGGCCCTTTGATATACTAACCGTGTTCGGTCATGAAGGGGACCGGCGGGGAGAAAATGAAAACAGAGGGGGAAAAGGTATGTTCAGTGTTGTAAAAAGAGACGGTGAGATAGCGGATTTTAATCTTACAAAGATAAATGACGCTATCATGAAGGCCTTCGTGGCCTGTGACAAGCAGTATAATAATGATATGATCGATCTTCTTGCCCTGAGGGTGACGGCGGATTTTCAAAAGAAGATCGAGGCTGACCGTGTGGCTGTCGAGGATGTTCAGGACAGCGTTGAGACCGTGCTTGAGCAGGCGGGCTATACGGATGTGGCCAAGGCTTATATCCTGTACCGCAAGCAGCGTGAAAAGCTCAGGAATATGAGATCTACGATCCTTGACTACAGGGACGTGGTCAACAGCTATGTAAAGGTGGAGGACTGGCGCGTCAAGGAAAACTCAACTGTGACTTATTCGGTCGGCGGTCTGATACTGAGCAATTCCGGGGCAGTGACCGCAAATTACTGGCTGTCGGAGATATATGATCCCGAGATAGCAGATGCGCACAGGAACGCGGATATCCATATTCACGATCTTTCAATGCTTACGGGATACTGTGCGGGATGGAGCCTTAAGCAGCTTATAATGGAGGGACTCGGAGGGGTCAGCGGAAAGATAACATCCGCTCCGGCTTCTCATCTTTCTGTGCTCTGCAACCAGATGGTCAATTTTCTCGGCATAATGCAGAATGAATGGGCCGGGGCACAGGCCTTCTCTTCCTTCGATACATATCTGGCGCCGTTTGTAAAGGCGGACGATCTTTCCTACGAGGAGGTCAAGAGGTGTATCGAATCCTTTATCTACGGGGTAAATACTCCAAGCAGGTGGGGTACTCAGGCGCCGTTTTCAAACATCACCCTGGACTGGACCGTGCCTGAGGATCTGGCGGAGCTTCCGGCCATCGTCGGCGGGAAGGAAATGTCCTTCAGGTATAAGGACTGCAAAAAGGAAATGGATATGGTCAACAAGGCCTTCATCGAGACCATGATCGAAGGCGACGCAAACGGAAGGGGCTTCCAGTATCCTATTCCCACATATTCAATAACAAAGGATTTCGACTGGTCGGATACCGAAAACAACCGGCTGTTATTTGAAATGACCTCCAAATACGGAACCCCGTATTTCTCGAATTACATCAATTCGGACATGCAGCCCAGCGACGTAAGGAGCATGTGCTGCAGGCTCCGTCTCGACTTAAGGGAGCTTCGTAAAAAAACGGGCGGCTTCTTTGGCTCCGGCGAGAGCACAGGCTCTGTCGGGGTGGTGACCATCAATATGCCGAGGATCGCATATCTTTCGGCTGATAAAAATGACTTTTACAGAAGGCTTGACCGGATGATGGATATAGCGGCAAGGAGCCTTAAGATAAAAAGAGGAGTCATCACAAAGCTGCTTGACGAGGGGCTTTACCCCTACACCAAAAAGTATCTGGGGACCTTTGAGAACCACTTTTCCACCATAGGCCTCGTAGGCATGAATGAGGCGGGCCTTAATGCCAACTGGCTGAGAGCCGACCTTACGGACAAGCGGACTCAGGATTTTACCAAAGAGGTCCTTAACCACATGAGGACAAGGCTTTCGGATTATCAGGAGAAATACGGAGATCTCTACAACCTGGAGGCGACTCCCGCAGAGAGCACGGCCTACAGGCTCGCAAAGCATGACAAAAAGAAATATCCCTCAATAAAGACCGCGGGGCGGCCGGGAGATGTTCCTTATTATACCAACAGCTCGCATCTGCCGGTTGAGTACACCTCTGATATCTTTGACGCGCTGGATATTCAGGACGAGCTTCAGACGCTGTACCCCTCCGGGACCGTTTTCCATGCCTTCCTCGGTGAGAAGCTTCCGGACTGGAGGGCCGCGGCAAGGCTTGTCAGAAAGATATCTGAGAATTATAAGCTTCCTTATTATACTCTTTCTCCCACATATTCGGTATGCCGGGAGCATGGTTACCTTTCGGGAGAGCAGAAGATCTGTCCGCATTGCGGATCACAGACCGAGGTATACAGCCGCATAACCGGATATTACAGACCGGTTCAGAACTGGAATGACGGGAAGGCTCAGGAATATAAGAACAGGGTGGTTTATGATGTTGAGGGTTCGTACATGAAGCGCCCTTCAGCGACTATGGTCACTATGTCGGGCTTCGGTGCGGATGATGAGATAAACTTCAAACCGGTGGGGAAGATAAAATATCTTTTCACTACGAAGAGCTGTCCGAACTGCAGGCTTGCCAGGGAGTATCTGAAAAATGACAAGGTCATAATGATAGATGCCGAGGAGAACGCAGAGCTTACGAGAAAATACGGAGTGCTTCAGGCGCCTACGTTAGTGGTGGTGGACGGGGATAATTATACGAAATACTCAAACGCCTCCAACATTAAGAAATACGCGGAGCAAAGCCATATGGTACTTGCATAGGCGAAAAGAAGGAAATGCGGATGCATTTCCTTCTTTTCGCGATAAATTTATATTTACCGGTTTTTAAGAACGGAGAAAGGATAATGATGATAGATAGACTGATCGAGTCAATAAAAAAGAAGGATGCGCCTATAGTCGTGGGACTTGATCCCCAGCTGGGTTTTATTCCGGGGTTTATAAAGGAGGCGGCATTTTCGGAGTACGGAGAGACGCTTGAGGGGGCAGCCGAGGCGGTATGGCAGTTCAATAAGGCGTTGACCGATGCGATCTGCGATCTTGTACCCGCAGTCAAGCCCCAGATAGCGATGTATGAGCAGTTCGGAATCCCGGGCCTTGCTGCCTTCAAAAAAACAACAGACTACTGCAGGCAGAAGGGGCTTATCGTTATAGGAGATATCAAGAGGGGCGACATAGGGTCGACCTCCGGCTGCTATGCGGCGGCGCACCTCGGAAGGGTAACGGTCGGTCAGAAGACCTTCGAACCCTTCGGAGAGGATTTTGCCACGGTCAATCCCTACCTTGGCTCTGACGGGGTAGAGCCCTTCATCAGGGTATGCAGGGAGGAGGGGAAGGGCATATTTGTGCTTGTAAAGACCTCCAATAAGAGCAGCGGCGAATTTCAGGACAGGATATTGACCGGTACCGGTGACAGAAAACTGTATGAGCTGGTGGCGGAAAAGGTAAGGGACTGGGGAAATGACCTGATCGGTCAATACGGTTATTCGGAAGTGGGAGCTGTGGTCGGCGCCACCTATCCTGAGGAGGGAGAGCATATCAGAAGGCTGCTGCCCTCATCGTATATTCTGGTCCCGGGATACGGGGCACAGGGCGGGAAGGGCTCTGATCTTAAGGCCTTCTTCAATAGTGACGGACTGGGAGCCATAGTTAATTCCTCAAGAGGGATAATCGCGGCTTATACTGCGGAAAAATATTCCCATTTCGGTGAGAGAGGCTTTGCTGACGCAGCCAGGGCGGCTGTGCTTGATATGAAGGAGGACATAAATGGAAGCATATAAGAAGAAATTCATAGAATTTATGGTAGGATGCGATGTTCTTAAGTTCGGGAGCTTTACCTTAAAAAGCGGAAGACAGTCTCCCTTTTTCATGAATGCGGGCGCCTATACAACGGGAAGCATGCTGGCTGAGCTTGGGGAATATTATGCGAAAGCCGTTCATGAGAACTACGGTGATGACTTTGACGTGTTTTTCGGGCCGGCCTACAAAGGGATCCCTCTTGTTGTGGCGGCCTCCATTGCGTATTATAAGCTTTACGGGAAGGAGGTCAGGTACTGCTCAAACCGGAAGGAGATAAAGGATCACGGTGATAAGGGCATCCTTCTGGGCTCCCCGCTCACAGACGGTGACAGGGTGATAATCATAGAGGATGTTACCACATCTGGCAAGTCCATAGAGGAAACCTGGCCGATATTAAAGTCACAGGCTGACGTAAAGGTTTCAGGACTTATGGTGTCGCTTGACAGGCAGGAAAGAGGAAAGGGAAGTGATAGCGCCTTATCCGAAATCGGCAGGCTTTACGGGATCAGGACCGGTGCCATAGTCACCATGAAGGAGGTCACGGAATGCCTTTACAATAAGGAGATAAACGGACGTATAGTCATAGACGACGAAATAAAGTCGGCAATAGACAGATATTATGAAGAGTACGGAGCCGAATAATGCCCAGACCTAAAAAGATAAGGAAGAAGAAGAGCTTTATGTTCACGTCACGGCATTATTCCTTTATCGGAAACCTCTCGGTCGTACTTGCCTTAAGCTCACTTGCCGGTATGATCACGGCCATTCTTATATCCGGCTTTGGGGGGAAGGACCCGGCTGCAAGCTACGGTGGAGTGGGCTTTTTCGGGGTGGCAGCCAACATAACTGGCGTTATCGCCTGCTTCATTTCCTTTAAGGAGCGGGACATTTACCTATGGGTCCCAAGGCTTGCTCTTGTGATCAATACAGCAGATATTATTTTATGGATTCTCATTGCAGCGTGGGGGATGCAGACAGGACATGGATTTTGAAAGGTACGGGTTATCCACAGGTCGGATAAGTGAAATAACGGAAGAGGGCTTATTGAAGGAGCCCTATTTATCATATTTCAGAAAGGCTTCCCGGTTTGCACTCAGGTTAGCCTCAGTATATGAGCTTAAGAAGGCCGGGAAGTTATGTAAACCAGACATTGAGATGCAGAGGGCGCTCAATACAGAGCTTTTTGAGGATGTTACAGGAGATAATTACCGGGAAAGCTATGCTAATCCTGATTTTGTCAGGAATACAGCCAAAAATAACGGATGTGATTATAAGCTCTGGCAGGAGCTCTGCTACCTGTATTCGCAGCTGCGGGGGCTAATCCCCTATGCCTATGAGGGCAATGTTTCCTATCTGGTGCTGTATTTTGAGCTTTTTATCGAGATATACGGCATCCTCGTCAGGTCGGGGGATGTGGATGAAAAGACAGAGCATGAGGTATACAGCGCCATATACTGGTTTGAAAGGGATAATCTGGATTTTTTCGTAAGAGAGGGTGTGCTTGACAGGCTGGATCCCGAAAGGGACTTTGCACTGAGGCTCATCATGGACTCGGATCTTTCCGATCTGTCATATCTTTACAGGTTCGGAGAATATATTTCGGAAAATGAGATAAGATCGGCACAGCTCCTTAATACCCTTTCGGAGGAGGAGATAAGGTCTATGGCCCGGACCTGGTGTGAGGCCTACCGGACCGGCTTTATAAAAGCCGGAAAGCCCATCGAGAGAAAAACATCGGTAAATATACGATACAGGCTGGGCTTTGAAAGGATCGTCAGGGAGGCCGTGAGACAGTTTGAGGAGATGGGTCTTAAGACGGTAATTTACAGATCGCCTACCCTTGCCGGGGATATGGGGGTGCACTTAAGGGACGGGATCGGTTATTCAGGCGCCTGCGCCAGCCGTCAGTATGAATATGACCACAGAGAGGACAAGGCCCTTTTCTTTGACAGGGAGTACGTTAAGAGGCGGCTGGATATTCTAAAGAATGCCTATGAGGATAATAAGGCTCTCGCAAACGGGCATGCGGGTCCCGCGGTGATGGAGACCTTCGGCGAGGCCCCCTTTACGCCCGAGGCCTCAGAGGGAGCCATAAGGTTTACCGCGGCCGGTCAGAAGCTCCTTGTTTCCTACACCGATCAGGCGGGGAGGCTTGCCAATGAATATATCATAGGAGAGGAAAGGAGCTTTACCATCATATCCTATCCCGTATGCGAGATAGGGCCGGATTATGAGGAGATCTTCAAAGAGACCGTAAGGCTCAATACTCTTGATTACAAGCTCTACGAAACGATCCAGCAAAGACTGATCGATGTGCTTGATACGGCGGAAAGAGTACAGGTGCTCGGCTGCAGCGGAAACGAGACGGATCTGACGATCAGCCTTGTAAAGCTCGGGGAGCCCTCTAAGGAGACCATTTTTGAAAACTGCGTGGCGGATGTGAATATTCCGGTGGGCGAGGTCTTTACCACTCCGGTGCTTAAGGATACCTGCGGGCTGCTTCATGTAAAGGAGGTCTTCCTGAACGGACTGAAATATAAGGAGCTTAAGCTGAATATAAGTGACGGCATGATCAGGGAATACAGCTGTGAGAACTTTTCGGACGCTCCCGATAATTCGAGGTTTATCAAGGAAAACCTCCTGTTTCACCATGAGTCCCTGCCGATGGGGGAGTTTGCCATAGGTACCAATACCCTTGCATACAGGATGGCGAGGGATCATGGAATAGGTGAAAGGCTGCCGATCCTCATCGGGGAAAAGACGGGGCCGCATTTCGCCTTTGGGGATACCTGCTATGCCAGAGAGGAGGATGTGGCGGTATACAATCCTGACGGAAAGGAGATAGTGGCCAGGTCAAACGAAATATCGGACAGAAGAAAAACCGATCCGGACAAGGCATATTTCTTCTGTCATACCGATATTACGATACCGTACGATGAGCTTAAGGGAATATATGCGGTCCGGCCTGACGGAGAAAGGATTCCCATCATTGAGAACGGCCTGTTTGTACTGGAGGGCACAGAGGCTCTTAACGAGGCGCTTTTATCCCGTTAAACACGATTGGCTGCGGGAGGCTGTGACGATCACGGTCCACTGTAATAACAATATATATTTAATAAGAAGGAGAAAAAAATGGCAAAGGTACTTATCGTTATGGGAAGCGATTCCGATCTGCCTGTGATGTCGAAGGCCGCGGACATAATGGAAAAATTCGGGGTGGAATATGATATGACCATCATCTCTGCTCACAGGGAACCGGATGTTTTTTATGAGTGTGCGGTAAACGCCGAGAAAAACGGCTACAGGATCATTATCGCCGGCGCAGGCATGGCGGCGCACCTGCCCGGAATGTTTGCGGCGGTCTTTCCGCTGCCGGTAATAGGCATCCCCATGTATACAAAGGCACTGGGGGGACGGGATTCCCTTTATTCAATAGTTCAGATGCCTTCGGGCATCCCTGTTGCAACCGTTGCGATAGACGGAGCGGTCAACGCGGGACTGCTGGCCGTTGAGATGCTGGCTGTCAGTGACGATGAGCTCCTTGAAAAGGTAAAGGCCTACAAAAGGGAGCTTAGGGAGGGAGTAATGAAGAAGGACAAAAAGCTGAGGGAAAAGGGATACAGAGATTACGAGGCATGATCGGCAAAATAAATAACAGGAGATATTATTATGGATTATAAAAGTGCGGGAGTAGATATCGAGGCCGGCTATAAGGCCGTTGAGCTTATGAAAAAGCATGTTGACCTTACTATGCGTCCGGAGGTGCTCGGGGGCCTGGGAGGATTTTCGGGCGCCTTTTCTCTTGAAGGCTACAGGAGCATGAAAAAACCGGTTCTGGTATCTGGAACCGACGGCGTGGGAACAAAGCTCAAGCTTGCCTTTATAATGGACAGGCATGACACAGTGGGGATCGACTGCGTTGCGATGTGTGTAAACGATATTGCCTGTGCCGGCGGAGAGCCCCTTTTCTTTCTGGATTACATAGCCTGCGGTAAAAACAGGCCTGAAAGGATAGCCGATATCGTAAAGGGCGTGGCCGAGGGCTGTATGCAGGCGGGAGCTGCTCTTATCGGAGGGGAAACTGCGGAAATGCCCGGGTTTTATCCTGAGGATGAATATGATCTTGCGGGCTTTGCGACAGGCATAGTCGATGAGGAGGAGCTGATAACCGGAAGGGATATCGCGGCAGGAGATTCGGTGATAGGCCTGACCTCCTCCGGGGTGCATTCAAACGGCTTTTCCCTCGTAAGAAAGGTGTTTCCCATGGACAGGGAAAGGCTCGGGACGTATGAGGACAGCCTGGGAGAAAGCCTCGGCGAGGCTCTTCTTAAGCCCACAAGGATATATGTAAAGGCACTTTCGGCGGTAAGGAAGGCCGGCATAAGGATCAGGGGCTGCAGTCATATAACGGGAGGAGGCTTCTATGAAAATATCCCGAGGATGCTGCCTGAGGGGAGGCGCGCGGTCATAAGGAGAGCCTCCTATGAGGTGCCCGCGATATTTAAGCTTCTTCAGGAGACCGGTAAAATAGATGAGAAAATAATGTACAATACCTTCAATATGGGACTTGGCATGATGCTCGTTGTGGCCGCGGAGGATGAGGAGAGGACCATCGAGGCTTTGAAGGGCGCGGGAGAGACACCCGTAAAGGCCGGCTATATCGATGAAGGCGAGAGGGGCGTGAGCATATGCTGAGGCTGGGAGTGCTGGTTTCCGGAGGCGGGACAAATCTTCAGGCCATAATAGACAGGATCGGCTCAGGAGACATTACCGATACGGAAATAGCGGTCGTGATAGCAAGCAGGGAGGATGCTTATGCTTTGAAGCGGGCTGAGGAGAACGGCATCAGATGCCTCTCGGTCGTACCGGGCCGTTTTACGGATAAAAGCAGCTATGAGGAAGCGCTTGCCGGGGCCCTTGACGAGGCGGGAGCGGAGCTTATAGTGCTGGCGGGCTTCATGATCGTGCTGTCAGGCGGCTTTGTAAAAAAATATGAGGGCAGGATAATAAATATACACCCAAGCCTTATTCCTTCATTCTGTGGAAACGGATGTTATGGATTAAAGGTCCATGAAAAGGTACTGGACAGGGGGGTTAAAATAACAGGCGCTACCGTTCATTTTGTCGACAGCGGCACCGATACCGGCCCCATCATAATGCAGAAGGCAGTTAAGGTACTTAAGGAGGATACACCGGAGAGCCTGCAGAGGAGAGTGATGGAAGAGGCCGAATGGGAGATCCTGCCGGCTGTGATAAATGCTTTCGCTCATAACAGGATAATCCTTGAAGATAACAGAGCGTATATGGAGGAGTGATCATGAAGATACTTGTTGTAGGATCAGGAGGAAGAGAGCATGCCATAGTCTGGAAGCTCAGTAAGAGCAGACTGGCAGATAAGATATACTGCGCCCCGGGGAACGCGGGTATAGCGGAGCTTGCGGAATGTATAGATATTCCGGTGACTGATTTTGAAGGGATGGCGGAGCTTGCCCTTAAAAAGCAGGTGGATTTGGTGGTCATCGGACCGGATGATCCGCTGGCCTGCGGCATCACGGATGTGCTTGAGGAAAGGGGCTTAAGGGTCTTCGGCCCCCGGAAAAATGCGGCGATCCTTGAAGGAAGCAAGGTTTTCTCAAAGGAGCTCATGAAAAAGTATCACATTCCTTCCGCGGGATATGAAAGCTTTGACGATCCGGAAAGGGCGCTGTCCTTTATCAGGGAAAGCAGGCTCCCTCTGGTCATAAAGGCGGACGGGCTGGCGCTCGGAAAGGGCGTGCTCATATGCGAGACAAGGGAGCAGGCGGAGGATGCGGTAAATGAGATAATGGTCAATAAGAAATTCGGGGATGCGGGGAAAAGGATCGTGATCGAGGAGTTTCTTACCGGACGTGAGGTTTCGGTGCTTTCCTTTGTTGACGGCAAAACCGTTCTCCCCATGACCTCGGCCCAGGATCATAAAAGGGCAAAGGATGGGGATAAGGGACTGAACACCGGAGGAATGGGCACCTTTTCTCCAAGCCCCTTCTACACAGAGGAGATCGACGAATATTGCAGAAAACATATATATCAGCCTACAGTCGACGCGATGGCGGCGGAGGGAAGAGAATACAAGGGGATAATCTTCTTCGGACTCATGCTTACGGCAGAGGGACCGAAGGTCCTTGAATATAATGCCAGATTCGGCGATCCCGAGGCTCAGGTAGTCCTTCCCAGGATGGAAAATGATCTGGTGGAGGTCATGGAGGCGTGTATCGACGGAAGGCTTGATGAGATCAGCCTGAGCTTCAAAAAGGAGGCAGCGGTATGTGTAATGCTGGCTTCGAAGGGATATCCTGAAAAATACGAAAAGGGCTTTGAGATCTCAGGTCTTGAGGCCTTTAAGGACAGAGAGGGGTACTTCTGCTTTCATTCGGGAAGCAGACTTAAGGATGGAAAGGTCGTGACGAACGGAGGAAGAGTGCTCGGTGTCACGGCATTGGGACAGGATCTTATCAGGGCCCGCAAAAATGCTTATGAGGCTGTTGAATGGGTCGATTTCTCAAATAAGTATTACAGGCATGATATAGGAAAGTCCATCACCGATATATGCTGATATAGCAGTAAAGGTAAAGGGGGTCGTGTAAATAAACGATTTGCACGTAAATCTGACGGGGAGTTGTTGACATAATTTATTTGCAGTTGTAATATACGATATGAGGGAATAGTTTTTTTATAAGGGGTTAATAAAATGTTTATACGACTGCAAGGATTGTTCTCTGCAGCTCGGAAAGCACGGCCTGCCGGTAATGCCGCTGTATTGACGGCAGCTGCGCTTGCGTGTTTCCTTGTGCAGGGGATGCAGGTACCTGTATACGGCTATACTGCCGTAGAAGGGACTGTAACAGCTAGGAGTGGTTTTGTCCGCAAGGAGGCATCCGTATCTTCGAGCTGTGTTTTTTGTGTTTCAAAGGACGACACGGTCGTCATTACAGATGAGAAAACAGCGGCTGACGGGAGAAAATGGTACAGGATACAGCTTGGAGGCTCAGAGGGCTATATCAGGTCGGATCTGGTAAAGAAAACCGGTAACCGGGTAAATACCGCCTCAAAGAGTACGGCCTCCGCTGACCAGGTCGTTTCCAATATCCCCGCGGCCGGTACCGGTGAGTCAAAAGCAGTGACCGGAATGGTCAAGGGCTCGCGGGTCATCATAAGAGAGAAGGAGTCGACCTCCTCACAGGTGATCTCAAGGCTTGATAACGGCGACTGCGTGGCGGTCACCGGGGTGAAGCAGGGAAGCGATGACGGCTGTATGTGGTATGCCGTGAGCGTGATAAAAAACGGCAGCTTTTATACAGGCTATATCCGCTCGGATCTTCTGGCGGTAAACGGTACTCCACCGACCTTAAGCACCACCGAAGCCGCAGTGCAGAGTGCGGCATCCTCCGCTTTGCTGCCGGGACTTAACACGGCCGGCACCGTACAGACTCTGTCGCTGCCGGGCGCAAGTGCTCTGCCGTCACAGCTGCCCGCCGTAAATGGCGTCGGGCAGGCGGCTCTGCCTAATACACAGAATACTGCCGCTTCCGTCTCAACGGTTCAGCTGGGGACTGTAAAGGGAATGGGAGTGAATATCAGGAAAAAGCCGGTGAGCGGAGAGGTAGTTGCAAAGCTCAATACGGGCCATCAGATAACCGTTACCAAATTTAAGGTGGCTAAGGACGGAAATATCTGGTGCAAGATTTCATATATTTATAATATGACCCCCGGTGTCGGTTTCATCAGATCGGATTTCGTGAGCGGAATAACGATAGTTAACCCTCAGGGGCAATAGCATGAGTTTCCCGACAAAAGGCTGCGAAGCAGCCTCCGACATACGATATGTGGTGGTCAGGCTTGCCTGAAACCACCATATGCCGTATGTCGGAGAGGCCCGAAGGGCTTTTGTCGGGCAACTCACAGAATATGTTGAGAATGAATTTCTGAAAGGAGCATCTATGGGCTTTAAAGCAGGGAAAACAGCGTTTGTCATGGCTTTTACGATTTTTGCCGGGTGGTTTCTTATTCCGGCCTCTGCCGTATTTGCTGCGGGAAGCATTAACCTTACCGCAGACAGGACTGAAGGGATCGCTGTCGGAGACAGTATAGCCGTGACCTGTGAGGCTGTTTCGGAAGGAGATGCGGCAGCTGAGATCAGCGGAGTAACGGTAGAATACGACCCGAACCGCCTTGAGCTCATAGAGGCAGACAAGGAATATACCGCAGGGGAAGGGAATGCGCTGTTTTCACAGCTGCCCGCGGTCATGAGCTTTACGGTGATCTCGGGCGGGGAAGCTATGATCACCGCAAGCGCTCCGCCCGCCGCAGAGGGTGAAGAGAGCATAAGCTCAAGCATAACGATCAAGGCGGAGGGAGAGGATACCGCGGCGCTTATGTCCTCCTCGGAGGGGGATTATTCGACCATGGGAGTCGCCGCGCAGACCATAGCCTCCCCGGACGGTTCCGTGCTTGTCTCTACGGTATTTCCCGAAGAGTATATGCCTGCGTTTTTTCATAAATCCACGACCCTGTACCAGGGAGTCGAAACGGAATGCGCTAAATTTGAGTCAGGTGAGGTCGAGCTTCTGTACACGACTGACCAGAGTGGTCAAAACGGCGCGTTCAAAGCCTTCGACGAGAGTACGGGTGAGCTGTCGGACTTCAGGATAATAGAAGGACCGGAAGGGAAGTATATTATCATTCAAAAGGCGCCGGATACAGCAGCACCTCCCGCGGGCTATACCAAGGCCACCCTTCAGTGGAACGGTCAGAGCTTTGAGGCCTACATGAATATGGAGAATCCGGATGCTTCTCAGAACACCGATTTCTTTCTGGTCTATGCCATAAGCTCGGAGGGAAATACGGGCTGGTATATGTATGATCAGACCGAGGGGACCTATCAGAGGTTTGTAAGCGATAAGGCCGCAGTACCTGAGGAAACAGAGGAGGAGGGGTTTTTAGGCCTGCCGGTCAGGGCGCTTGTGATAATAGGCGTTCTGGGCTTTTTGACCATACTGTTTCTTATAATAATGATTATCGCTCTTGTAAAGCTTAAGGATTACGAGAGCTATGAATACATTGATGAGGACGAGGATGAGCCCCGGACCGGTGAGCCCCTGTCAAATACCGCAAGGGCCGGAGGCTCTTCGGGCAATGCTCTGACAGCGGCTTCGGGCGATGCTCTCACTGAGTCGGGGAAGGCCGGAAGAGATAAAAAGAAGGATAAGGCTGACCGAAAGGAAAAGAAGAGCAAAAGGGGAGAGGAAGCAGGATCACTTGACTTTGCGGCAATGGAATCCGCCATGAAGGGGACCGACGACCGACGTCCGAAGGGTACGCTCAACAATGCTTATCTTAAGGAGGAGGCGCAGAAGGGCGCCGCTTTGGAGGAAAGGGCTCCTGTGGCTGCCGCGGGTCAGCTTAAAAAGCCTGTGACCGGGGAAGGTGCCGGCAGGCTTGCCGGAGCCGTGATCAGGCCGTCCGCGGAAAATGCTCCAAAAGTATCGGATATGCCCTTAAAGAGCGCGGCTCCGAAGAAGGCGGCGGACGCAGCAGGCCCTGCGCCCAAAAAGGAAACGGCCGATGCTTCGCCTAAGGGAAGCCGGTTGAAACAGAAAACAGAGGAAAAAGGTGCTGCCTTACAGAACCTAAAGCCTAAGGCTCAGGGAGCCGGGCTTACAGAGCAGCAGAAGGAGGATAAGAAGCGGGAGGAGCTTTTAAATGCCGCAAGGCAGCCGGAGCTTAAGTCTCAGGAGGTCGCTTATCCGGATAATGGGCAGTACTATCAGGAGGGCTATCAGGGACAGTATTATAATACCGATGCTCAGTACGACCAGTATCAGTACGCTCCCGATGCCTGGCAGGGACAATATGACCAGAACGGATATGCTCAGGAGGGCTACGGAGGCTATCAGTATGGGGGAGAGCAGGGCTATGATCCTGCCGGCCAGTACGGAGGGTATTACGAGCCGGTTCCGAGCGTATCACAGTATGACAGGGAGCAGTTCGGAAATGCCCAGTACAATATGCAGTATGCCCAGGGCTATGGCCAGTACGGAAATAACGGCTATGAGCAGAATGCCTACGGTCAGGGACAGGTGCCCGGGGGCTACGACAGTACGGACATGGACGACGATGATGATTTTGAGTTTGAGTTTATAAACATGGGAGAGTGATAAATGCCGCTTGATTATAATGATATGGCAAAAAAAACTCTGTCACTTGCAGCCAGAGCTTCAAAACGCCTTAAGCACAGGTATATAGGAACAGAGCATCTGCTTCTGGGTCTTCTTTATGAGGAGGACAGCGTTGCGTCGAAGATCCTGCATGATAACGGAGCCAGAGAGGAGGATATAGAAAGGCTTATCCTTGACCAGATAGCTCTGTCGGGAGATACGGCGGTGGCGGAAAGAGACGGCTATACCCCAAAGCTTACGGAGATACTTGAGGGCTCCGCTTCCGTCGCGGATTCCTTTAAGGCAATGGCGATAGGCACCGAGCACATCCTTATTGCTATCATAAAGGATATGGATAATCTTGCGATAAGGATACTGAATACCCTGGGGATCAACATACAGAAGCTTTATGTCGATACCCTTCTTTCAATGGGAGAGGACCCGGGGGATTACAGGGAGGAGCTTCAGAGCGCCAGGTTCGGCCCCAGAAAGACCTCCTTCTACGGTGAAGGAAACGAGCTTTTAGTCGATCAGTACAGCAGAGACATAACAGAGCTTGCCGAGGAGGGAAAGCTTGATCCCGTTATCGGAAGAGAAGAGGAGATACAGCGGATAATCCAGACCTTAAGCAGAAGGACAAAGAATAATCCCTGCCTGGTGGGCGAGCCGGGTGTGGGAAAGACTGCCATAGTTGAGGGACTGGCATCCAGGATAGTGGCCGGGGACGTTCCACAGAGCCTGCTCGGGAAAAGAGTGCTGACCCTGGACCTTTCTGCCATGGTCGCAGGGAGCAAATACAGGGGAGAGTTTGAGGAAAGGATAAAAAGGGTCATAAACGAGGTGATCCTTTCAGAGGATATCATCCTTTTCATCGATGAGATCCATACCATCATAGGTGCCGGCGGCTCTGAGGGAAAGATAGATGCCTCGAATATCCTTAAGCCTTCGCTTGCCAGGGGAGAGATACAGCTCATAGGAGCTACGACCTATGATGAATACAGAAAATATATAGAAAAGGATGCGGCCCTTGAAAGAAGATTTCAGAAAATAGCGGTAGAGGAGCCCTCGGAGGAGGACTCTATAGCCATAATAAAGGGCCTTCGACCGAATTATGAAAAGCATCACGGAGTGGTTATAACAGACGAGGCCGCAAAGGCCTGTGTCCTTCTTTCCACCAGATATATAAATGACCGCTTCCTTCCGGACAAGGCCATAGATCTTATGGACGAGGCCTCCGCTAAGGTAAGGCTGTCGCTTTACAGGAGGGACGATAAGAGCAGTGACTTCTATACACTTATGAGAGAGTATGACGAAAAGAAGGAGCTGGCCTTAAAGGAAGACAGGATCGGGGATTATGCGGATATACTGAAGGAGCAGCAGGGCATCAGGGAAGCTAGGGACAGAAAGCTCAAAAGAAAGGAAAAGCAGGAGAAAAGGTCCCTTGTGGTAGATAAGGAGGATATTGCCGAGGTAGTGTCCGAATGGACCAAGATCCCCCTTAAACGGCTTAAGGAGGCAGAAAGCAGCAAGCTCCTTAAGATGGAAAAAGAGCTTAAAAGAAGAGTCATAGGCCAGGACGAGGCTGTCAGCGCCGTAACGAGAGCCATTAAGCGCGGCAGGACCGGGCTCAAGGAAAAGAATCGACCGATCGGGTCATTTTTGTTCCTCGGACCGACCGGGGTGGGTAAGACAGAGCTGTCAAAGGCCCTTACCGAGGTCCTGTTCGGTACGGAGGAGGCCATGATAAGGGTCGATATGTCCGAGTACATGGAGAAGCATACGGTTTCGAAGCTCATCGGATCGCCTCCGGGCTATGTGGGCTATGAGGAGGGCGGTCAGCTGTCCGAAAAGGTCAGAAGGAATCCATATTCGGTAGTGTTGTTTGACGAGATAGAAAAGGCTCATCCGGATGTATTCAATATCCTTCTGCAGGTCCTGGACGACGGTCACATTACTGACTCAAACGGTCGAAAGGTAAGCTTTAAGAACTGTGTCATAATAATGACCAGCAATGCGGGAGCCTCACGGATAATGGAGCCTAAGCAGTTAGGGTTTATCGTCGAAAGAGACGAAAAAAAGGATCACGACAAGATGAAATCCGCTGTCATGGAGGAGGTAAAAAGGATATTCAGGCCCGAATTCCTGAACAGGATAGATGAGACCATAGTATTCCGCTCCTTAAATGAGGAGGATATGAAGAAGATCGTGACGATAATGACGGGCGAGCTTGAGAAGAGGGCAAGAGAGGGCCTGAACATAGAGCTTGCAGTCAGAGACTCCGCCAAAAAGCATATAATAGAAAAGGGAGTGGACAAGAAGTACGGAGCACGGCCCTTAAGGCGTGCGGTACAGACGATGCTTGAGGATCCTCTGTCGGAGGCCTTCCTTGAGGGTCGCATACATGAGGGTGATAAGGTGGCTGCCGGATATTCGGCGAAAGAGGGCATAACTTTTTCGGCAGCAGGTGGAAAATAAGGATTCAATAAGGTATACTTTAAAAGCCTGGATTTTCAATAAGGGGGTAAAGCATGGCAAACGTAAAGGAACTGATAAGGATTGAGGCGGACGGCACTTTAAGCTTCGGGGACTTTGAGCTTGAGAAGAAGACGAAGCTTGAGGATTTCGAATATGAAGGGAACCTTTACAAGGTAAAAACCTTTAAAGAGCTGACAAAGCTTGAGAGGGACGGACTGTTCGTTTATGAATCAGATCCCGGCACGGCGGTCAATTCGCTGAAGGTGACCGGGGACGGTATGGAGTTTAAGGTTTCCGGAAAAGAGGATGCCCAGATAACCGTGGGGCTTTCGGAGGATACCGAGTATGATGTTTTCATTTCCGGGAAGAGCATAGGGAGAATGAAGACGAACCTCGGCGGAAAACTGAGCTTTTCGGTGGAATTTACGGGAAATGAGGAGGTCCCCGTAAGGATCTCGCTCTGACCGGGGGCACGGTCTGCAGGCAGATCGGCGCATGGAGAGGTTTATGGCAAACGCTAAGAGGACTACGGTGTTCTTCTGTTCAAGCTGCGGGTATGAATCTTCCAAATGGCTGGGCCAGTGTCCCGGCTGCAGGGAATGGAATACCTTTGTGGAGGAGAATGTGGGAAAGCCTTCCGGGAGCGGTGCCGCAAGGCGCGGCTCGGCATCCGGAAGCAATGTTCCTGCCAGGTTATCAGAGATAGAGCTTGAAAATGAAGAAAGAATACTGACAGGGATCGAGGAGTTTGACAGAGTATTGGGAGGCGGTATAGTACCGGGCTCCCTTGTTTTGGTTGGAGGAGATCCCGGAATAGGAAAATCGACCCTTCTGCTGCAGGTCTGCAGAGAGCTTTCGATCCGTGGAAACGATATCCTCTACGTTTCGGGAGAGGAGTCGAAAAAGCAGATCAAGATGAGGGCCTTAAGGCTGGGAGACTTTAACGACAGGCTTACGGTTTTCTGCGAGACGGATCTTGACGTGGTTTCGGAGACTATTTCAAGGTATAAGCCCAGGGTGGCGGTGGTCGATTCCATTCAGACAATGTACTGCGATTCGGTAAGCTCCGCGCCGGGCTCGGTGTCTCAGGTCAGGGAGGCGGCGTCGGTCCTTCTCAGGCTTTCAAAATCACTGAACATCGCCATTTTCATAGTAGGGCATGTAACAAAGGAGGGAATGGTCGCAGGGCCCAGAGTGCTTGAGCATATAGTAGACTCGGTACTGTATTTTGAAGGAGACAGATATGCCTCCTACAGGATACTGAGAGGAGTTAAGAACAGGTTCGGTTCCACAAATGAGATAGGTGTTTTTGAGATGTGCCCGGAGGGGCTTATGCAGGTCAGAAACCCCTCAGAGTACCTGCTGTCGGGAAGGCCCCAGGATGCAAGCGGCTCCGTGGTCGCCTGTGCCATGGAGGGCAGCAGGCCTGTGCTGCTGGAAATACAGGCCCTGGTCTCCAAAACCAGCTTCGGTTTTCCCAAAAGACAGGCTACCGGGGCCGATATAAACAGGCTTAATCTGCTCATGGCGGTACTTGAAAAGAGGCTTGGGCTTAAGACCTCGGAATGCGACGCTTACGTGAATGTCGCCGGAGGAATGAAAATGGTGGAGCCCGCCATGGATCTCGGGATCGTGATGGCTGTGGTGTCAAGCTTCAGAAACAGGGCTATACCGGGGGATGTGATGGTATTCGGCGAGGTGGGCTTAAGCGGTGAGATAAGGAACGTGAGCATGCCGGAGCTGAGGGTACAGGAGGCCAAGAAGTTAGGCTTTACGACCTGCATCATGCCTGAGACCGCGCTGTCACATGCGGGAAGCATAGAAGGAATAGAGCTTAAGGGAGTTAAGAATCTCTCCGAGGCTCTTACACTCATCGGATAAGATCAATGGAAAAATCCGGCGCACTCAGATCCGCATAAGTCTGGATCCGAGTATTATATCAGAAAGGGAGGCAAAATGGTAAGAAGGATATATGTTGAAAAAAAGGAGCCCTATGCCGTAAGGGCGAAGGAGCTTCTGGGAGAGCTTGGGAGCTATCTTTCCATTAAGGAGCTGACAGGGCTTCGGGAGCTTATAAGATACGATATCGAAAACATTTCGGATGAAACCTTTGAAAAAGCGAAGAAGACCGTTTTTTCGGAGCCGCCCGTGGATATACTTTACGAAGAGGATTTTGACAGGAATGAGAATGATCTGGTCTTTTCGGTGGAGTACCTTCCGGGACAGTTTGATCAGAGAGCTGATTCGGCGGTTCAGTGTGTACGCTTCCTTAATGAAGAGGAGGTGCCTGTCATAAGAACGGCTGTCACCTACTGTCTGTCGGGAAGGCTGTCTGAGGAGGAGCTTTCAAGGGTAAAGAGCTACTGTATAAATCCGGTGGACTCCAGGGAGACCGGTCTTAAAAAGCCCGATACCCTTATCGAGGAATATGAGGAGCCTTCTGATATCGCGGTGTTTGAGGGCTTTAAGGATATGGATGATGATGAGCTTTTTAAGCTGTACGACTCACTCTCCCTTGCCATGACCTTTAACGACCTTAAGCATATCCGGGCCTATTTTAAGGAGGATGAAAAAAGAGATCCTACTGTTACTGAGATAAAGGTCCTTGATACCTACTGGTCGGACCACTGCAGGCACACTACCTTTTCCACGGAGCTTAAGAGCATTGAGATACCAAAGGGGGATTACAGCGGCACCCTGCGTTCGACCTATGAAAAATATCTGCAGACCAGGGAGGAGCTTAAGAGCAAAAGACCTGTCTGTTTGATGGACCTGGCCCTCATTGCCATGAAGAAGCTTAAGGCGGACGGGAAGCTTACTGATATGGAGGAATCGGAGGAGATAAATGCCTGCTCCGTCATCGTACCCGTAAAGACAGGGGAAGGGCTTACCGAGGAGTGGCTCATAAGCTTCAAGAACGAGACTCATAATCATCCTACGGAGATAGAGCCCTTCGGAGGGGCGGCCACCTGTCTGGGAGGAGCCATAAGGGATCCTCTTTCCGGCAGAGCCTATGTATATCAGGCGATGCGGATCACCGGGGCCGGGGATCCTACGAGGCCTCTTTCGGAGACTCTTGAGGGAAAGCTTCCCCAGAAGAAGCTTGTAAGAGGAGCGGCGAGGGGCTATTCCTCCTACGGGAACCAGATAGGACTGGCCACCGGATATGTGAAGGAGATATATCATCCGGGCTATGTGGCAAAAAGAATGGAGATAGGCGCCGTCATAGGTGCCGTACCCAGAAAGAATGTGATGAGACTGACTCCGGTGCCGGGAGATATCATAATACTGCTTGGAGGGCGCACCGGAAGAGACGGTCTTGGGGGAGCCACAGGCTCTTCAAAGATACATACCGAAACCTCGCTTGAGACCTGCGGCGCTGAGGTCCAGAAGGGAAACGCGCCTACGGAAAGAAAGCTTCAAAGGCTGTTCAGGCGGCCCGAGGTTTCAAGGCTCATAAAAAAATGCAACGACTTCGGAGCCGGCGGCGTCAGCGTTGCCATAGGAGAGCTTTCCGACGGACTTAGGGTGGAGCTTGATAAGGTCCCCAAAAAGTATGCGGGCCTTGACGGCACCGAGCTTGCGATCTCGGAATCACAGGAGAGAATGGCGGTAGTGATCGCTCCTGAAAACGAAGAGGAGTTTATGAGCTATGCCGCGCTTGAGAACCTTGAGGCAACGAAGGTGGCGGTGGTGACAGAGGAGCCGAGACTGGTGCTTTCATGGAGAGGCAGGACCATAGTCAGCCTCAAACGTGAGTTCCTGGATACAAACGGGGCGCATCAGGAGGCTGACGTAAGAGTAGAGCTTCCCGACAGGGCAAATGACTACTTCGGTCAATTCAGAACACCGGGAGTGAAGGACTGCCTCGAAAGAGGGGATGTTAAGGAGGCATGGCTTTCTGTTTTAGGCGACCTGAACCAGTGCTCACAGAAGGGACTGGTGGAGATGTTTGACTCATCCATAGGGGCAGCCAGTGTTCTTATGCCTTACGGCGGGAAAAGCCAGCTTACGGAGACTCAGATAATGGCCGCAAAGCTCCCTGATTACGGAAGCAGTAATGATGCGATGACCATAATGAGCTATGGCTTTGATCCTTACCTTTCACAGTGGAGCCCCTACCACGGGGCCGTGTACGCGGTGATACAGTCAATAGCGAAGCTCGTGGCGGCAGGCGGCAGTATGGAAAGGATGCATCTTACCTTCCAGGAATATTTTAAGAGGATGACGTCCGACCCCTCAGGCTGGAGCGAGCCCTTCCTGGCTCTTTCGGGAGCCTTTGAGGCACAGCTTCGCTTCGGGATCGCTTCGATCGGAGGAAAGGACTCCATGTCCGGGACCTTTAATGATATAAGCGTACCGCCTACGCTCGTGTCCTTTGCGGTAGGCGTTGAAAGTGAGAAGAGCATTATCACTCCCGAGCTTAAGGAGGCCGGAAATAAGCTTGTGATCCTTAAGTGTCTGAGGGATGAGGAGGAGCTTCCTTATTATGAAGAGCTGGCAGCACAGTATGGTAAATTCCATAATGACGCAAAGCGCGGTCTGATAGCTTCGTCCTATGTTCCCGATGCGGGCGGGATCGCCGCGGCCGTAAGTAAAATGGCCTTCGGTAACGGACTTGGTGTAAGGATAGAGCATAACGTTGATGTGAACGACCTGTTTGCACCGTCCTTTGGGTCAATAATAGCCGAGGTAAGGCCTGAGGACGTTTCAAAGCTTTCGATAACCTATACGGTCATAGGTGTGGTATTGACCGATCCGGTCATTGAATACAGGGATATGAGTATTCCCGTTACCGAAGCGATCAATGAGTGGAAAAAGCCTCTTGAAGGGATATTCCCCTCAAGGACGGAACCGGCCGGACAGGTCTCCTCAGACGAAAGCCTTCCGGACAGGTCATATGAAAAGGGCAGGGTATATTTCTGCAGAAACAAAATTGCAAGGCCGACGGTATTCATTCCGGTATTTCCCGGTACCAACTGCGAATACGATTCGGCGCGGGCCTTCGAAAAAGCCGGGGCAGAGGTGGTGACGAGCGTATTTCGGAATCAGTCGGCAGAGGATATAAGAGAGTCTGTAGTCCGTTATAAAAACGCTATTGAGAAGGCACAGATCATCATGTTCCCCGGAGGGTTCTCCGCGGGAGACGAGCCTGACGGTTCTGCAAAGTTTTTTGCAACAGCCTTCAGAAACGAGATACTTAAGGATGCCGTGATGAAGCTTCTCAATGAAAGGGACGGGCTCGTACTCGGGGTCTGCAACGGCTTTCAGGCGCTCATAAAGCTTGGGCTTGTTCCCTACGGTGAGATAAGAGGACAGGAGGAGGATTCCCCCACACTCACCTTTAATACGATAAACAGGCATGTTTCGAAGATGATCTATACGAAGGTGGTTTCGGATAAATCCCCATGGCTTATGAATACAAGGCCCGGAGAGACCTATGTTATCCCCGCCTCCCACGGAGAGGGAAGGTTCGTTGCCGGAGAGGAATGGATAAGGAGGCTCTTTGAGAACGGGCAGGTCGCCACAAGATATGCGGATAACCGGGGAAGGATAACCATGGACAGTGAATGGAACGTCAACGGTTCCTTTGAGGCAATAGAGGGGATCACAAGCCCGGACGGAAGGGTATTCGGAAGGATGGGACATCCCGAGAGGGTCGGTGAGTCGGTGGCCGTTAATATTTACGGTGAACAGGATATGAAGATCTTTGAATCGGGAGTGGAATATTTCAGGTGATCCGCAGAAATTATCAGAAGGAGCTTGAGGCTTTAATAAACGGCTTAAACGGAAGGAGACCGACGCTTCTGCTTCACAGCTGCTGCGCACCCTGCAGCAGCTATTGTCTCAGATACCTTTCCGGATATTTTGACATAACCGATATGTACTATAATCCGAACATTACGGACAGGGAGGAATATGATAAAAGGAGCCTGGAGCTTCAAAGGCTTATCGGGATATACAATTCGGAGAGAGCGCGGGAATACGGCGGGGCATCCCTTCCGGAGGAGCTTTCCATTAAATATATTGAAGGAGAATATGAGCCCGGGCTTTTTTTCAGTCTTGTAAAGGGGCTTGAGGATGTCCCGGAGGGCGGGAAGCGGTGTTATATCTGCTATGAGCTGAGGTTAAGGAAGGCGGCTCTTACTGCAAGGGAGAAGGGGCTTGAATATTTTACGACGACGCTTTCGATCTCACCGCTTAAAAATGCCGTATGGATAAATGAGATAGGAGAAAGGCTTTCGGAGGAGATCGGGGTGAAGCACCTTCCCTCTGATTTTAAGAAAAGGGACGGGTTTAAGATATCGACAGAGCTGTCCGCAAGGTACGGTCTTTACAGGCAGGATTATTGCGGCTGTGTTTTTTCCAGAAGACAGGAGAATCAACTTAAATGAAGAAGATAACGGAGCTTATTTCAGAAGAGGTGGAGAAGGCCTTTGAGAAAGCGGGCTATGACAGAAAATACGGAAGAGTGACCCGCTCGGACAGGCCGGATCTCTGTGAATACCAGTGCAACGGGGCAATGGCAGCGGCTAAGCAGTATAAAAAGGCGCCCGCGCTGATAGCGGGGGAGGTATTAAAGGCCTTGTCCGCGGAGGGCGAAAATCCCGTGATCGGGGAAGCATCGGTAGTCAACCCGGGCTTTTTGAATTTTAAGCTGGGAGAATGCTTCCTGAGTGAATATGTGGACAGGATGGCCACGGAAATAAAATTCGGTCTCGAGGAAGTCAAAAGACCCGGGAGGATAATAGTGGATTTCGGAGGGCCGAATGTGGCAAAGCCGCTGCATGTGGGGCATCTGAGGTCTGCCATAATAGGCGAGAGCATAAAAAGGATATGCAGGTACATGGGCAATGAGGTCGTCGGCGATATCCACATGGGAGACTGGGGGCTTCAGATGGGGCTCATCATTACCGAGCTTTCCAGGAGACAGCCGGAGCTTGTGTATTTTGACGAGAGCTTTAACGGGGAATATCCTGAGGAGCCGCCTTTTACGATATCCGAGCTTGAAGAGATCTACCCTGCCGCCTCGGCCCGTTCAAAGGAGGATGATACCTACAGGGAGGAGGCCTTAAGGGCCACCTTTGAGCTTCAGAACGGAAGAAGAGGCTATACCGCCCTCTGGAAGCATATAATGAAGGTTTCCGTAGAGGACCTTAAGAAGAATTATGAGAACCTGGACGTCAGCTTTGACTGGTGGAAGGGTGAATCAGATGTGGAAAAATACATAGCCGGGATGGTTGAGGAGCTTAAAAGCGGAGGCTTTGCCTATGAAAGCGAGGGCGCTCTGGTAGTAGACGTGGCAGAGCCCTCGGATACAAAGGAGATCCCTCCCTGCATGATCCTTAAGTCTGACGGGGCGGCTCTTTATACGACCACCGATCTGGCGACCCTTAAGGAGAGAAGCCTTCTCTTTGATCCCGATCAGGTGATATATGTTGTGGATAAGAGGCAGGAGATGCATTTTATCCAGGTATTCCGCTGCGCCAGGAAAACCGGGATAGTAAGAGAGAACACGAAGCTTGATTTCCTGGGCTTTGGCACGATGAACGGGAAGGACGGCAGGCCCTTTAAAACAAGGGAGGGCGGAGTAATGAGACTCGAAGTCCTTCTTAAGGAAATAAACGAGGAGATGTTCAAAAAGATAAGCGAGAATCACGAGGTCGATGAGGAGGAGGGAAGGAATACCGCAAAGATGGTCGCCCTGGCGGCGGTCAAGTACGGTGATCTTTCGAACCAGGCGACCAAGGATTATGTTTTCGATGTTGATAAGTTCACCTCCTTTGAGGGAAATACCGGGCCTTATATCCTGTATACGATCGTCAGGATCAAATCCGTGCTCTCAAAGTATACCGCGGAGGGGGGAGGGCTTATGGGGCTTTCGGTAAATAAAGCCCTTAAGGAATCGGAAAAGGCGCTTATGCTTGAAATCGCCAGGTTTAACGGTGTTATCGAAAACGCCTATGAGGAGCTTGCACCCCACAGGATCTGCGCCTATATCTATGATACCGCGAATGCCTTTAACAGGTTCTATCACGAAAACAGGATACTTTCGGAGGAGGATGAGGAGGTTAAGAGGGGATATATTGCCCTTATCAAGCTTACAATGGAGCTTTTGGAGGAATGTACGGATCTTCTGGGCTTTAATGCCCCTGAGAGGATGTAGCTGCGCCGATCTGTTATCCCGCAGTTCCGAATCCGGTGTTCACGCTGCCGCGGATAGCTCAGGTCGGTGTGACTGTCGACGAAGCGGAGTGTATGAATCAAATGGTTTAATCATTCCGCTTTTATTTTGTATTAAAGAAGATAGGATAAGAAGGAGAATGTAGTTGGTCTTACTGCTGTCAGAAACCTAAAGGAGAAAAATATGGGATTATTCACAGATAAATTCTATCATGATACCGAAAGAGAAGCATTTATATCTCTACTGCCTTCGGGGAGTAAGAAGCAGGAAAGCGGCCGGAATGCTTGAGAAGATGGGGTATGAATCTGTAAAAAGCATCGGTGGGATAGACCGTTACAAAGGAGATATGGAAATATGATGTTCCCTTTTAAGAACCGCCCGCTTATTTATCATATCCAACTATAATCCCCGCCGGTTACCGCTAGACTGAGCAAAGTATCATATTTCCCGACATCTTCACCTTCTATCATTTCCAGAAGTACGGCTGCTTCATTGGTTACCGGCATTTCATCATCAGGGCCGATCTCCATATCAGGAGCTTCTCCGCAGTAAGGGCAGACGAGCTTTGGGGCAATGCGCACATCCAGAAATCGTTCGCCACAGTCTTTACATTCATAGAATCCGCATCTTTCTGTTCCTTCAGGGACATAATACATATTTTTCAGCTCCTTAATGCTTGCATTTTCCATCGGATCTGTTATCTCGTCCGATTTACCACAGCGCTCTTCGTGAATTTATTATACAGCAACATACACAAACAGCGCCACACTATCTTGTCAGGTATTTAACGCACATCAACAACTAGCAAAGTTGATCACTGTTTCGGAAAACCCCATCATTGATGCTTTCAGGTGTGCCGCAGCGTTGCCTTCCATATGAAGATAGCCATCCTCCCAGGGTACGATCTTGTTAATCTCTTTCATGAAGTCTGTCTGGACATCCGGATCGGCATTTTCGTTTATCGTTACAGCGGCAGTAGTATGTGGGATGAAAATGATACAGATCCCATCCATTATTCCGCTTTCAGATACCACTTGCTGTACCTGCCTGGTAATATCGATCATTTGAGTATGTGAGGTTGTCTTTACTGGTAATTCAAATATGGTTTGGTTCATTATAGTCTGTCTCCCTTCGTTTATGAGATATATAAGTGGTTCCGATATCATTATAAGCTCGCCTGGGCATACGGCAACAGAGACAACTGAAAAATTTTATTATTTTAATGCTCAGAATCTTGACGAAACTAAGGAATTGCTTTATAATGCGTTGTGTTGATTACCGACAGAGAGATTATTAACAAAACAGTAATCAAAAATAAGCAAATAGTAATCAGACATATTTTCGATTCAGCGGCTTTTAAAAAAGGTAATCAGTAAAACAAAATTGTGCTGAAACCGCATAAATACTGCGTTAAAAGCACTACGGCGAGATGGCTCAACTGGCTAGAGCGTCCGGTTCATACCCGGGAGGTTGAGAGTTCAAGTCTCTCTCTCGCTACTGGAAAGGCCTGAGATATTCTCAGGCCTTTTCTGTATCAGCAAATAATATAGTAAACGAATTAAGTGTTTGCACTTAATTCGTTCACTATAATTCAGTCGGTGCGGACAGGGAGAAATGCTTTGAGGATAGGAACAGGTTATGATGTTCACAGGCTCTGCGAGGGCAGGAGGCTTTGGCTCGGAGGAGTGGAGATACCCTTTGATAAGGGGCTGCTCGGTCATTCGGATGCGGATGTGCTGCTTCATGCCATATGTGACGCCCTGCTGGGGGCTGCGGCTCTTGGCGACATTGGGAAGCATTTTCCGGACACCGACGAAAGCTTTAAGGGCATATCCAGTCTTATACTCCTTGAGAAAACAGGGCAGCTTCTTACGGAAAACGGCTTTGTCATAAATAATATCGATTCTACGGTAATAGCCCAGGCGCCGAAGCTGTCTCCATATATCGAAGAGATGAAACAAAACATCGCGGATACGCTCGGGCTTTCTGCAGGCGCCGTGAATGTGAAGGCTACGACGGAGGAGGGGCTTGGGTTTACCGGAAACGGGGAAGGAATTGCGGCACAGGCCGTATGCCTTCTGAACGGGCCGGAGGATATGATAGAGGCAGGAAATATCGTATACGGGAGAGACTGCCGGGGCTGCAGCGGGTGCAGACAGGGAGAGCAAATTGGCGTAATAAGGAAATGATCCGATCCCAAAAGCGGATCGGATCGGCGCGAACTGAGGTTCGCACCTAAGCGCACAAACCAATTCGATATTTGCTTCGCAAATGTCGAATAAGCTTGCGAGCAAATTGGCGCAGAAAGGAAATGATCCGATCCCAAAAGCGGATCGGACAAGCTGGCGCGGGAGGAGCAGGATTATGAAAATATATAATACCCTTTCAGGTAAAAAAGAGGATTTAAAGACCATCGAGCCCGGCAAGGTAAGGATGTATGTATGCGGCCCTACGGTCTACAATCTTATTCATATCGGAAACGCAAGGCCGATGATAATCTTCGATACGGTAAGAAGGTATATGGAATACAGGGGCTACGAGGTGAACTATGTTTCAAACTTCACCGATGTGGACGATAAGATCATAAAGGCCGCAAACGAAGAGGGGGTCGATGCGAAGGTGATCTCCGAACGTTACATAGAGGAATGCAAAAAGGATATGGCGGGAATGAACGTAAAGCCCGCGACCGTCCACCCCAAGGCTACTGAGGAGATAGACGGGATGATAGATATGATAGCCGGGCTTATAGAGAAGGGCTATGCCTATAAGGCAGATGACGGAACGGTCTACTTCAGGACAAGGAAATCTGAGGGCTACGGGAAGCTGTCCCATAAAAACCTGGATGATCTGAGAAGCGGCAGCAGGGCACTGCTTGTGTCGGGAGAGGATCAGAAGGAGGATCCGCTTGATTTTGTGCTCTGGAAGCCCAAAAAGGAAGGGGAGCCCTACTGGGAGTCTCCCTGGTGCGAAGGACGTCCCGGCTGGCATATAGAATGCTCGGTCATGAGCAGAAAATACCTGGGCGAGTCCATTGACATCCATGCGGGGGGAGAGGATCTGGTATTTCCCCATCATGAAAACGAGATAGCCCAGAGCGAGGCCGCAAACGGGAAGGAATTTGCAAGATACTGGATGCATAATGCCTTTCTGAACATAGATAATAAAAAGATGAGCAAATCTCTCGGGAATTTCTTTACAGTCAGGGATATCTCAGAAAAATATGACCTTCAGGTGTTAAGGTTCTTTATGCTGAACGCTCACTACAGGATGCCGCTTAATTTCAGCGAGGAGCTGATGGAGGCCGCTAAGAATTCACTGGAAAGAATAACGACTGCCGCGGACAATTTAAGATACCTGATAAAGAACAGCAGGACAGAAAAGACGAGCGATACAGAACGGGCATTATTAAAAGAAGCCGACAGATACCGGGTACTTTTTGATGAGGCCATGGACGATGATTTTAATACCGCGGATGCAATAACGGCTGTTTTTGAGCTGGTGAAATTTATCAACGTAAACGCTTCCTCGGATAACTCCTCCGAATATCTTGAGGATCTCCTTGGCAGGCTTAAGGAGCTTACGGATGTGCTCGGGATAATCACGGACAGGGAGGATGAGCTCCTTGACGAGGATGTGGAGAGGCTTATAGAGGAAAGAAGCGCAGCCAGGAAGAACAGGGATTTTGCAAGGGCTGATGAGATAAGAAAAAAGCTTTCCGATATGGGGATCATCTTAGAGGATACCAGAGAGGGAGTAAAGTGGCACAGGGCCTGAATCTCCGTCTGCTTATCATGGAGCGCTTCTTACTTAAGGAGCATGAGGCCCAGCAGTATTCGCCCTTAAACCTTGCCTTTATCGGCGACAGTGTCTATGACCTGGTAATTAAGACGGTGCTCATAGAAACCGCAAACCGCCCGGTCAACATCCTGCAGAAAAAGACCAGCTCCATGGTAAAGGCTGATTTTCAGGCGGCCATGTTAGATGCGGTGTATGACGAGCTTACTGAGGAAGAAAAGAAGATCTTCAGAAGAGGCAGGAACTCAAAGCCCGGAACAAAGGCAAAGAACGCGGATCATAAAAGCTATCTGAAGGCTACCGGCTTTGAGGCTGTTATGGGCTATCTGTATCTGACCGACCGGCTTGAAAGGATGACGGAGCTTATAAGGCTGGGACTTGAAAGAACTGAGGATACGGGAGCAAGGAATACCACCGGGAGGAGAAAAGGCACACACTCCACAGACGGACAGACAAAGAGGGAATAAATGATCGAAGGAAGAAACGCGGTGCTTGAGGCCTTCAGAGCCGGAAAGACCGTTGATAAGCTGTATATTCAGGACGGCTGTCAGGACGGGCCGATACTTTCCATTAAAAGAGAGGCCAGAAAAAGCGGAACGATAATCAAATATGTAGATAAGGAAAGGCTTGACAGCATGAGCCGCACGGGACATCATCAGGGGGTGATAGCTCAGGCCGTTTCTTATGAGTATTCGGAGCTTGAGGATATTTTCAGCAGGGCAGCCGAAAGAAATGAGGAGCCCTTTATTTTTTTGCTTGACAATATCGAGGATCCCCATAATCTGGGAGCCATAATAAGGACTGCCAATGTCTGCGGAGCCCATGGAGTCATAATCCCGAAAAACAGGGCGGTGGGACTTACGGAGACCGTAGCAAGGGCCTCTGCCGGGGCAGTAAGCTTCACCCCTGTGGTCAAGGTCACAAATCTCTCAAGGACCATTGAGGAGCTCAAGAAAAGAGGACTGTGGTTCGTATGCGCCGATATGGACGGAGAGATCATGTACAAGGCCGATCTCAAGGGCCCCATCGGGCTTGTGATCGGCTCGGAGGGAGAAGGGGCAGGAAGGCTCGTAAAGGAAAAATGTGACCTTGTATGCTCAATACCCATGAAGGGAGACATTGATTCACTGAATGCCTCCGTCGCAGCGGGTGTCATGGCTTATGAGATCGTGAGACAGAGATCGACATGAATAAATTTCGGGATAAGACGGACGAGGAGCTCATAAAGCAGCTGTGCGAAGGAAGCGGCAGCAGGGCAGATACGAAAAACAGCGATATCGAGGAATATCTCCTTGAAAAATACAAGCCTCTTGTGAGAAGGATAGCAAAGAATGATTCCTTCAGGATATCGGGAGGGGATCATGACGACCTCATCCAGGAGGGAATGATCGGGCTGATGAAGGCGGTAAAGACCTATGATCCCAACAGGGGCGCCAGCTTTTTCACCTTTGCCGCGCTGTGCATAAGAGGACAGATGATAAATGCGGTGGAGGCCTCAAACAGGGACAAGAATGCCGCTCTCAACTCCTATCTGTCGCTGTACGGAAGCGTGGGGGGAGCTGAGAATGAAGAGGACAGACGTCTTATCGATTCGATTTCGGAGCTTGTCACAAGGAGCGCGGAGGATACCGCTATCGATATTGATACCGCAAAAGAGCTGGATATGCGTATACGCGGGGAGCTGAGCGAGCTGGAGGTACAGGTTTATGAAATGTACCTGTCGGGAATGAGCTATACTGAGATAGCTGATATCCTGGGAAGAGAAGCCAAATCCATAGACAACGCCATCCAGAGGGTAAAAAACAAGGTACAGGCCATCATAAGGGTACAGGCCGAATAAAGGCCCCAGTCAAAGGGGCCCGAAGCCGGTCTTCGTTGCAAATATCAGGAAGATAAAGGCGATTATCCACCAGATTATGAAGATTGGCAGAAGGAACTTAAGCCATTTTCCGAAGGGAACCCTGCAGATGGCAAGCGCAGCCAGGATCTCGCCGCCGGTAGGGGAAAAAATATTCGTAAAGGCATCCCCGAGCTGGTAGGCAAGCACCGCGGTCTGTCTGGTAATACCGCTTGCATCGGCAAGTGATCCCATGATCGGCATGGTTATGGATGCCTGGGCAGAGCCCGAGGGCACCAGGACGTTAAAGAGCTCATGAAAAACGAACATCCCGCAGGCCATGAGTACGGAGGGGAGACGGTTTAAGGCATTGGAGAGATAATGAAGGAGTGAATCCATTACGTTTGCGTTCTCCAGTATGAGCACGGCCGAATTGGCAAGCCCTATCATAAGCCCCGGAAGCAGCATATCGTGACAGCCCTGTTCAAACCTCCGGCAGATATTTACGGGAGAAAGCCCGCCTGCGAGGCCGCCCAGGATACCGACGGCAAGAAAGATCCCGGAAAGCTCGTCTATATAAAAGCCCTTTTTTATTATCCCCCATACCGCAAAGCCGATCCCGGCAAGGAAGATGATGATCACCAGAGACTGCCTGAAGGTAAGTGCGGGTATGTTTTCAAGATCCAGCCGCTTGTCCTGATTATATTCCTTATCATATGCATAGGCGCCTCCGAGCTTCGGATTGTTCTTTACAAAACGGGCGTACCAGATAACGTAGATGATGGAGGAAAGCTCCAGGGAGATGAAAAGAACGATCCTTAAGCCCATTCCGGAAAAGAGAGGGACTCCGCAGATCTTCTGGGCGATCCCGACCGTGAAGGCATTGGTCACGGCGCCCCCGTAGCCGGCGGCGGCGGCAACAAAGATGATGCCTACGGCGGTAAGGGAATCGTAACCGACCGTGATGCAGCAGGCCAGTATGAGCGGGACAAAGACCAGATACTCCTCAAAGTTTCCGCAGAAGGCGGAGCCTGCGCCGAAGAGGATCATGAAAATGGGGATGATAAGAAACTCCTTCCCCGTCAGAGCCTTAAGCATATTGGCGATCCCGACGTTTAGGGCGCCGTTTCCGTTTAATATGGAAAACATTCCCCCTATTATGAGCAGAAAGAAAATTATGTAGGCACCGTTCTGGAGCCCGCGGGTCAGGGACATAAGAAGGTCAAAGGCTCCGGTAGGAGTCCTTTCAACGTACATGAAGCTTGAGGGGTCGATGATCTCTCTTTCTACCGTCTCGTCATATACCCTTTCATAGGTCCCGGCGGGGATGATATAGGTGGAAAGGGCACAGAGAAGTACGATAATGACCATAAGGATAAGGGGGTGTACCGACTTGTGCTCCGGCACCTTTCCTCTTACCGGTGTTCTCCTTTCGTTATGCCTTGAGTCATGAACAGTGAACTTCATTGCGGTCTCCTTTTATCTTTTATCATTTATTATTTATTATTTATTATTTATTATCCTTATCAGCTTCATCAGCTTCCTTCTGCGAATACAGTCCCAGGCTTTTTGCAAACTCCCTGTTCTTCCGGGCAAGCTCTTCCTTCTTCTGCTTTTTTTCGGAGGATGCGTCGGATAACCCTTCTCCCTTTTTGTCAGAGGACGAAGCTTCCGGCATGGACACAAGCTGCGGCTCCTCCAAGACGGCCGCGTCTATGGCCTTCTTGTCTATTTTGTTCTCTTCGGCGAGAGCTATGAGGGCGTCCACAACCTCTTCATCCAGCTGTGTTCCCCTTATCCGTTTTATCTCCTCAAGCACCACCGACAGATCAAGCTGCTTTCTGTAGGGCCTTGTGGAATACATGGCGTCGAAGGTATCGGCCACCGCGATTATCCTTGCGACCTCAGGGATCTCATCGCCCTTTAAGCCTCTGGGATAGCCTCTTCCGTCCATTCTCTCATGATGGCAGCCCGCGCCTATGGCAAGGTCCTCAACTATGCGCACGTCCTTAAGTATCTCGGCGCCCTTTGCGGCATGGGATTTCATAACCTTATATTCATCATCATTCAGCCTTTCGGGCTTATTGAGGATGCTGTCCGGGATGCTCAGCTTTCCTATATCGTGGAGAAGAGCGATGTTGTAGAACTCGCTTATCTGCTCATCGGTATACTCCCTCTTTTCCTTAAGCTTCTCCGCAAGCATTTTCGTGTAAATGGCGACACGGAAGGAGTGTCCTCTGTTCTGGGAATCACGCATGTCTATGCACTTGGCAAAGGTATACATGATCTCGTTGATGAAGAGCTGATCCTCCTCCTGCTTGGCAAGGAGCTCTCTGTTCATTTTAAGAAAATGCTTCCATATCACAAAGGAAATGAGGGCGATAATGGCCACCATGAAGATCGCCCAGAAAACAAAGCTCTCGTAAAGGGAGGTCTCCTTGGAGAGAATGATGGAGGCGCTCTTTTCTATCTCCCCGGTTTCATCGTTTATCACATTAAGATGGAAGACATATTTTCCGCCGTCAAGGTTAGTGTATCTTACAGGCTGCATTTCCTGCTTGGTGGTGACCACCGGCGCATCGTCAAAGCCCTCAAGATAATAGCTTATGCGGGGATTGCTGAGGCCGAAGGTAATGGCGTAGGCGTTTATCACAAGCTTCCGGCTTCCGGCGGGGATCACCACCGGATCGTTAATGTTCTTTACCGGGACGGTCCTGTCGTCAAGCTCTACAGAGGGTATAGCAAGGCGGACCGAATCGGTATTTCCTTCCTCGGTGTTGATATCGACCCTGCAGACCCCGGTGGTTCCGGAAATATAGAGGTTGCCTTTGTCATCCAGAAAGCTTCTTGAATTTCCGGTGGCGATATAGGGAAGCCCGCTGCGCCTGTCATAGAAGCTGTATTCTATATCCTTATTATCAAGGAGCTCTTCGACCTTTGTGATATAGATCCCGTTTGAGGAAAGGATCCAGGCCTTGCCGTTTCCGTTAAAGTATATATCGTAGTTATTTGAATAGGGGAAATTGGTCACGGCGGTAAGAGAGAGATCCGTTTCACTCCCGGAGCCCTGCTTCATATACTGTATGGAGTTTGAGGTGATGAGCCAGAAGAGCCCTCTTTCATCATCCCTCTTTATCCTCATGACCACCTCGCTGGTGAGGCCGTCGTCATGGCCTATGCGCGAGACCCTGTTATCCTTGATCACATAGATCCCGTCGCCGTCGCTTCCAAGGTATAAGGTCCCGTCCTCACCCTCCTCTACAGAGAGGATCTCCGTTGTGCTTATCCCGTCGTCCTGACCGTAATGAGCGCTCACCTTACCGTCCTTTATTATAAAGAGACCGTTTCCGGTGGCGGCGGCCATGCTCCCGTCCCTTCTTTCCAGAACGGCCCTGACACGGGCGGCATCGAGGCCGTTTGTTTCATTATAGGAGGTGATGGAGGAGTCGTCGGGATTAAAGCACACAAGCCCCGTCTCTCCGTGGGTGCAGAGCCATACCCTGCCTAAGGAGTCGTTCTTTATGCAGCGGATACGGACACCCTTGAGATATTCCGTGAGGGGATTTTCGATATTATTGTAGCTTTTGCTGTTTATTATGATAAGGCCGCTGTCGGTTGCGATATAGAGATTGTTCCCGTTGATACACGTCGAATTTACCACGGTCTGTTCAAGCTCCGCAAGCTTGCTTATGTCGGTAAAGCGGTCGGGAACCAGCTTCAGCACGCCCTGTCTTGTAGAGGTGAACCAGATATTTCCCTCATGATCCTCCATGATATGCCCCACCGAATTATGCATGGGAACATCGGAAAGAGCGGTGAACACGCCTGTGCCGTCAATATAGCCGATGCCGTTGGTAGCGCTCAGCCATAAAAGATCATTGATCTTAAGGATCGAATTGATGTTCTTAAGCTGTCCCGTTGACTGCCTTTTTATGATCTTCATCGAAGCATTCCCGTCGACGGTCAGAAGCTCCGAGCCTGCGGTCCCCATGTAAAGGATGCCGGGGGAGCCGGGATCTGAGTAAAGCGCGTTTACGGGCTCCTCCCCGAATTTTTCGGGATTGTAAAAGGCGCTTATCCTCAGGGAATCAAGCTCGAACACGGCTCCGTTAAGGGTGAGGCCGTAGATGCACCCGCCCTCGTCCTTCTGAAGGGCCGTTATATACTCAAGATTCACAAGGGGATCGTCGATCACATGCACCTGAAGATCCTCCTGGATGCAGGCAAGCCCCTGGGTGGTGGCGATAATGATGTTTCCGTCATTATCCTCGGTTATGGCTCTTATGGAATAGGATTTAAGCCCCTCGACCCTTCCGTAGACCTTGATGTCCCCGTGGTCAAAGCAGGCTATCCCGTTCTCGTTGGTACCTATCCATACCCGCTCCTTAGAGTCCACGAACAGGCTGAAAACGCTGGATATTCCCGTAGAGGAATCAAAACGGTAGAAATTGGAGCCGTCGTAGCGTATGAGGCCGCTGTAGCCTCCGATCCACATAAACCCGTCGGGGCTCTGCACAATGGCATTGGCCTCGGAGGTGGGAAGACCGTTCGAGGAATCATACAGGATGGCGGTGTAGTCAGAGCTGCTGCCGAGTATGTCCCTTCTTGCCTCGGCCCTTAGTGGGCATGCCGCCGGCAGAGCTATGAGCAGGCACAGAAATACCAGCCTGATAAGATGTCGTACACTGAATTTTTCCGGAAGAGTTATATTCATTTTTATCCTCACAAAGTATATAATCTATTGATAAATAAGTTATAGTAAACGCAATTATTAATTGTGTTTACTATAACTTATCACAAATTTTATAAAATTTACAGTCTCTTTATAAGGTGCCCGACTCCGGAGGATAAAAAATGAAAACGAACAGAAGACTTGCATGGAAGTATTACAGTAAAATAAGGGACAATGTGAAGCCTGACATGGGGCTTTACTTTAAGCCCGCCGCGGAGCGCTCCTTCTGGGACGCCTTCTTAAAGGATGAGATATTAAACGTACCGGGAGAGTATCTTATAAGGATGGCGGAAGAGCTCCTTAAGGAGGAGTATCCCGTCATACTTTCCTCCGATTACCGGGAGTTTTCAAAAAATGGCAACAGGGAGCATTTCGAGGAGAAATATTTTAAGAGAAGAAGGATGCTTGGCTCCCTTGTCCTTGCGGAATGCATTGAGCATAAGGGGAGGTTTACGGATAAGCTTATTGACGGGCTTTACCTGATCCTTGAGGAGACCTCCTGGTGCCTGCCCGCGCATAACAGCTATATAAGGGATACAAAGCAGCTGCCCCTGCCCGATAAGGAAAGGCCGGTCATCGATCTTTTTGCGGCGGAGACCGCCGAGCTTCTCGGGATAACGGAATATCTTCTGAGAGAAGAGCTTTCAGAGGTGAGCTCCCTTATAAACGCTTATGTGGAAGGCGAGCTTGGGAAAAGGATATTTACGCCCTATCTTACGGAGCATTTCTGGTGGATGGGAAACGGGGAGGAGCCTCTTTTAAACTGGACACCCTGGATAACCCAGAACGTGCTGCTTTCCTTCTTTACAAGGAGAGAGGGTCTTCTTTCCACTGAAGAGCTTAAGAGGGCCTTAGAGCAGGCAGTGCTTTCAATTGACGACTTTATGGCAGATTACGGGGATGACGGCTGCTGCAACGAAGGAGCGCAGTATTACTCCCATGCGGGACTCTGCCTGTTCGGCTGCATCGATGTGCTTGACAGGATCACCGGAAACGGCTTTTCGGGGCTTTATAAGGAGCCGCTTATCGGAAATATTGCCGCCTACATAATGAGGATGTACGCGGGAAACGGGTATTATATCAATTTTGCAGACTGCTCCCCTTTTCCGGGAAGGAGGAGCGTAAGGGATTATCTGTTCGGCCTGAGAGTGGGAAACGGGGCGTATGCTTCCTTTGCCCGGGCTGATTTTCAGAGCCTTGATACGGAAGGCAGGGTAATGAGCGGGGAGCAGAACCTCTATTACAGACTGCTCTCACTTGAGCATTACGGTGAGCTTTTTGCTCCCTCTCCGCTAAAGGAGGCGGAGCCGTGGGAGACGGAGGATTTCTTTTTTGAGAGCACGGGACTTATGATCGCCAGGGATCACACCTTTACGCTTGCGGCAAAGGCCGGGGATAACGCCGACAGCCATAACCATAATGACGTGGGGAGCATCACCCTTTATAAAAACAAGCTTCCTTATTTAATAGACCTTGGAGTAGAGACCTATACCGCAAAGACCTTTTCTCCCGAGAGATACGAGATATGGACGATGCAGTCGCAGTACCACAATACCGTAAGCTTTGTTGAAGGGGCCGGGGCTTATGATGAAAACGGGCTTAAATGCACAGAGCTTTTGGGGCAGAGGGACGGAAAGGAATTTGCGGCTTCAGAGGTGTACGCCGAGCTTTCAGATAAGGAGGCCTCATTGTCCATGGAGCTTTCGGGCGCCTATGGGGATGAGAGGATAAGGAGGATAGAGAGAATAGTTACCCTCTTAAAGGGCTCAGCCTGTGGGAACAGCGGCGACGCCCATGAAAATAACGGCGATGTCCCTGAGAATAATGACCGCTGTGGTTACGAGAATAGTGACCGCACCCCGGAGAGAGGCGGCAGCAGGCAGGATGGATACGCTGAGGAAGCAAGGTCCTGTAAAAAAAAGGGACCCTCGGTCATAATAAGGGACAGGATCGATTCAGACCTTCAGGCGGTGTTTGTACTCATGACCTGTGAAAAGCCGGAGCTTACGGAGCCGGTAAGGGAGGGCAGAGGGAGGCTCAGTGTGGGAGAGCTCGGAGAGATAAGCTTTGAGGGGATGGGAAGCGTTGTTATAGAAACCTGTCCCATAAAGGATAAAAGACTGGGAAAGGCCTGGAAGGATGAATGCTACAGGATACTGCTCGCGGCGGAGAGGGAGGATACTGTGATAGAGGTGTATTGAAACGGATAGTTTAATGAGGAAATCCTTGACACCTTATGAGATTTTGTTTTAAGATAAATGTGTTTAACATATCGTAAAGGTGTCCGGACGTTCGTCCATGTTTCCCTTTTGGATTGATTAGTTGAGAGTAGTTATCATCTTTAATGCTGTAGTATGTTTGCCCTATGTTAAGGGTTCGTCATTATTCTCACCTTTACGGTATGAGCAATATATTGTGATTATCTTAAAGGAAGGAGAAATTTGAAGAATGGTGGATGGAAAAGGCACTGCTGTTAACAAAGAATACAAGGACAGGCTCTTTAATTATATTTTTGGAAGGGAGGAGAACAGGGAGTGGACCCTGAGCCTTTATAATGCCATCAATGGTTCACATTATTCTGATGCATCGCTGATCGAGTTTAATACGATCGAAGAGATTCTTTATATGGGCATGAGAAATGACACATCGTTTATCGTTTCCGGGGAGATTAATGTATATGAGCACCAATCAACATTTAATCCAAACATGCCGCTCAGGCTGTTGGGATATGTAGACAGACTCTTTTCTGCTTATATTTCCACAAACAGGCTTAACAAGTATGGAGAACAGCTCATTATGCTGCCTTATCCAAAGCTTGTGGTCTTCTATAACGGGATTAAGGAGCAGGAGGATGAGGTTATCCTGAGACTTAGTGATTCTTTTGGTGAGGCACACAGGAATGATGCCGATATCGAGGTACGGGTAAGGATGCTTAACGTTAACTACGGCCGGAATTCGGAAATCATGGAGAATTGCAGACCTCTTTACGATTATGCATGGCTGATAGAGCAAATAAGGCAGAATGCAAAAGAGTATGGTATAATCAGAGCAGCAGGCAGGGCAATAGAGCTGATGCCCGATGATTTTGTGATAAAGGGCTTTCTTATGAAGCATAAGGCGGAGGTGGAAGGGATGCTTGATACCGAGTATAAAGAGGCGGAAATCAGGGAGCTGTTCATGGAGGATGGCCGTGCTCAGGAACGAGCGAATACTGAACGAGAACGGAAACGCGCGGATGAGGAATGTGAACGTGCAGATCAGGAAAGAAAACGCGCAGATGAGGAATGTGAACGCGCGGATCAGGAAAGTAAACGCGCGGATCAGGAAAGTAAACGCGCGGAAAAGGCAGAGGCTCGTGTCAGAGAGCTTGAGGCTATGCTTGCAGAAAACCGTAAATTGTAGATTGAATGAATATTTGTAACTGCCTTGGTAAATGAGAAGATACAAATATTTATTGAACAAGATGGAATATGCTTCAGAGGATGAATGAGCTTGCTGTCAAAAGTGCAAATGGAACTAACTTGGCTCTGACGGGAAAACCATCCATATTCCGGATGATGAACTGGGGGAATCAGAAAACGGAGGGAGCTATAAGGATATTTATTATACCATGCAGGACGGTACCGGCGAGGAGTTTAGGATAAGGCTTATGGACGAAGCGGAGCTTACGGGTATCAAGATTATACAGACTATCCGGCAGGTATTATAATCTTTGTCACAAGCCTCTGTCGTCCCGGGACCGTATGTATGGTCCTGTTTTGCATCAGGGAGAATCACGGGTAAAGAAGCTCAAACAATATCCGGCGGGAGACCGGGGCTCTGGAGCTTACTGTTGATGTAGTCGCGGGGGCTCATCCCCTCCACCTTCTTGAATACTCGGGAAAAATAATATGAGGATTCAAAGCCCAGCGCATCGGACACCTCGTATATCTTCATGTCCCGGTTGAGGAGGAGCTCCTTGGCCTTTTCGATCTTCTTTGTGTTTACGAACTCGGAGAAGCCGATCTCGGCATTCTTTTTAAATATTGAAGAGAGATAGGCGGGGGAGAGGCCGAATACCTCCGCTACCTCATTCAGCTGAAGCCTTCCGTTAAGGTTTTCCTCTATGTATTTCTGGATGGAGGCAATGAGCCTGTCCTTTCCGGAACGGCGGTTGGAGCCGACTATATGAGAAAACAGCCTGACCGGTGAACCCTTGTCAGCCCTGTCCGCAGCGGCCTTTGCTTCCTCAAAGGAGGTATGGATATCCAGTGGATCGGATACCGCGGTACCTATACCGAAGCGCAGCTCCACGCTGAAATAGCTTTCTATCATATCTATCGCATTCCCGAGAGCGTCTACTATCTGCTCCATTGCATCGGCTACGGCGGTATTCTCCTCAAAATAGAAAATGAAGGTAAAGTGATACGGATCGTTTGTTACCCTGTAGCAGGGCGCATATCTTTCCGCTATTCCGCCTGCCATGTTAAGACTGGAGGTATACAGGGTGAGGAGCCTCTTGTCGTCATGTATGTCTTTTATGCCTAAAGCCCCGTAGACTACGATATAACGGTTGAAGGAAAAATCCATGCGGTTATCATCGGCCTGCTTTTGAAAGGAGGCTCGGTCAGTAAACACATGGTTTAAAAGCCTTACGAGGAATTTCTGACGGAATCCGTCCAGGGAGGCTTTGGTCATATCCATAGGCTCCCGTTCTCTTTTTTCTGAGTGCTCGAGCACCTTTTTTGCGGCTCTTTCCAGGGCCTTTTTCAGTGAACCCCGCGAAAGCTCGATCTTTACGAGGTAATCTGCCGCATCTCCGGAAAGGGCGCGCCTTGCCATTTCAAAGTCCTCATAGGCAGTCAGCATTATAAATACCGGAAGGCTCCCGAAACGCTTTGAGGCTTCCTCCATAAGCTCAAGCCCGTTCATGACAGGCATTTTTATATCGGAGATCAGGATATCCGGGTGCAGCTCGCCTATAAGCCTCAGGGCTTCCTTTCCGTTTGAGGCGTTTCCGACCACCTCGTATTCCGGCAGCTCTGAAAGCATGGTTTTTAAGCCTATCTGTACGAGAGGCTCGTCGTCTGCTATCAGGATCCTGTATTTTTCCTCCATGCTCTACCTCATATTATTATAGGAGATGTGTATGATCCGCTCACTAAACATCATTGATCGCACCTGCTATGGCTCATCATCTGCCGAATTCTTTAAAGGGTAATCAAAATGTATCGTGGTATATTCTCCGGGCACGCTTTTTGCGCTTAACCCGTACTCCTCTCCGAAGCTGAACCTTATGCGGTTATGGACGTTTGCGATCCCCACATCCTTAAAGAAATCATTTCCGCCGCCCTGGCTTCCCTCAAAAAGCCCTGAGATAAGCTCCTCATCCATTCCGACTCCGTTATCGGTCACATCGATATACAGGTGGGCGGCTTTCGAATACACATGTATGGTTATCTTTCCAGCGCTGCCCTTTGGCTCGATACCGTGGAAGATGGCGTTTTCAACTATGGGCTGCAGGGAGAATCTGTTGACCGGACTGGTCAGCAGACTGTCGTCCTCGATCTCATAGATAAGCTCTATTGTCCCGCCGTAGCGGTATTTCATTATCGTAAAGTAATCGTTAAGAAGCTCGATCTCAGATTGCAGGGGAATGATCTGCTCAGAGCTCTTTGATACGTTTTTAAGGAGCCTTGACAGAGCCGTTGACATATCGGCTATTCCGTCCGCACCCTGAATGGTGGCCATCCATTTGATGGTATTTAAGGTATTATACATGAAGTGGGGATTTACCTGGGACTGCAGGACGCGGTATTCCAGAGCCTGCTTCGCCCGTTCGTTCCCGACTCTTTCGTGGATAAGGGCATCAACCCTTTGTGACAGATCATTTATGCCACGGCCTATCTGACCAAGCTCATTATCCCACTCTATCAGAGGGTCTCTGGAAAAGTCTCCGTTTCCGGTCCTTTCAAGCTTAAGGAGGAGGGCGTCTACGGGATCGTTTATCATTCTTCTCAGAAGGACATAAATGACCGATCCGGTCAAAATTATGAAGCAAAGAACAAGGAAGACGATAACTATATAGAAAAAGGTACGGCTTCTTAGCTCGCTCCTTGAGGGGAGCAGGGATATCCTTATCTCCTTGTCGGGAAGAGAATAATCAACGAGCCCGGAAGGGAGTCTGTCGGTTACAAACTCTCCGTTTTCATACCGGTAGGTGGCAGTATCGGAGAAGGTCAGATAAAGCCTGCAGTCCTCCGGAAAATGAATGTTGTTTATATGAGCCGCAATTACGTCTGCCGGTATCTCCAGATAGATAAAGCCTATGATATCCGATGAATAGAACCTTCTGACCGGCCTTATGACCGGAAGTATCCTTACCCTGTCATTTGCATTTACAGGACTGCTTACGAGCCCGATATAGCTGTAATCGTCCGAGGAGATGAGCTCCTCGAAGAATGGAGCCTCCCTGATGTTTCCGGCAAGTGTGAGGGTGGAGTTGTTCTGTACTCTTGCAATATGGAGAAATTCGCTTCCGTCAGGCACCGAGACCATGAAGCGGTTTATCAGCTCATAGGAGGAGTTTATGCGATATTCACTGTTTAAGTGTGTCCAGGTATCCATCGAAAGCTTCCGGGCGTCCGCGTTACGGTCTTCTCCGGAGCCTGCCTTTATTCCCGAGAGATAGTTTTCCACCGCAGGATCTAAGAGCAGTCTGTTTGAGAACGCGATCACTGAATTAAGGTCGGAATTAATTTCGTTTCCGAGAAGCTGGATATTGATATAGGAAGACTGACGCTGGCTTTCAAGCAGATATCTTCTTGAGATAAAGAAGCTTAAAATAGCTACCATCAGAGCTATCAGAAAGGAAAAACCGATTATTATGGCTATTATCTCAGCCCTGAGGCTTTTGAACCTGTCACGCATCTAAAAAAAATACATCAATGCCTAAAAAAAATACATTTTTAAGCGATGAGATTAATAAATTTACAAATCCGTAAAAGTATTTGCATTCTTAAGACTTTTGAAAAATTATAACCTAAAAGCAGTTAAAAAACAATCAGACCTGCCAGGCAGGTAATAAAACAGGAGGTAAACATGAAGAAGAAATTACTGAGTACTTTGATAGCAGCATCGATGGTTGCGGCGGCTCTTGCAGGCTGTGCGGCTCCGGCTCCGGCACCTGCAGCTGCACCGGCCGCAGACACAGGCGCTTCTGCAGAAGCCGAGGCGTCAGAGCCCTCCGCTGAGGCGGCTGCGGACTCGGGTGAGGCGGTCACTCTTAAGTGGGCATTATGGGATAAGGATACGACGGTGTATTATCAGCCTCTTGTAGATGCCTATACGGCGGCTCATCCCAATGTTACGATCGAAATGGTCGACCTTGGCTCCACAGATTATTCAACCGTTCTCGGAACCCAGCTTTCGGGCTCAGGCTCGGATTTTGATGTGGTTACGATAAAGGATGTTCCGGGCTATGTTACCCTTGTTAACAAGGGCGTCATCGAGCCTCTTGATGAGCTTATTGCCCGTGACGGCATCGACCTTTCGAAGTTTTCGGGGGTAACGGATCAGGTTACGATCGACGGCAAGCTTTACGAGCTTCCCTTCAGATCGGATATCTGGGTTCTCTTCTATAATAAGGCAATATTTGATAATGCCGGAGTTGATTATCCCACAAACGATATGACCTGGGAGCAGTATGACGAGCTGGCAAGGAAGATAACCGATACGACCGCGGGCGCAAGGGTATACGGAGCCCATTATCATACCTGGAGATCGACGATACAGCTTGACGGGATCCTTGACGGCAAGCATACGATAGTAGACGGGACCTATGACTTCACAAAGCCTTATTATGATATGGTGCTTTCACAGCAGAAGGACGGGGTATGCATGGATTACGCCACCCTTAAGACTCAGGGACTTCATTATTCCGCAGCCTTTGCACAGGGCAACGTAGGAATGCTCAACATGGGTTCATGGTTCATAGCTACTCTTATTAACGGCATCAAGACAGGCGAATACAATGTATCCGACTGGGGAATGGTCAAGTATCCTCATGCTGAGGGAGTAGAGCCCGGATCGACCTTATCTACGATCACAGCTCTTTCCATCCCCACATCCTCCGCTAATAAGGAAGCCGCATGGGATTTCATCAAGTTCGTATGCACCGAGGAGGGCGCGGAGGTCATGGCCGGAACAGGAAACATTCCCGCAATGACGAACGAGTCCATAGTAGATATTATTGCCGAGATGGATGGGTTCCCGCAGGATTCAAAGGAGGCTCTTATCACCAGCCACACCTATCTTGAGATGCCTGCCAACGAGAAGTCATCAGAGATCGAGACAGTTCTCAATGAACAGCATGACAATATCATGAATGAGATAGTCAGTGTTGACGAAGGTATTGCCGCGATGAACGAGGGTGTTCAGGCGATACTGGGACAGTAACAGGAACCTGGAGACTGAAAGAAGGGGTATCCGGAGGGCCGGATGCCCCTTTTATCGCAGAGCCGCAGAGAAGAGGATGTCAGCAAAGCTGACCGGCGGCCTGCGGGCGGGCAGGGTGCGGTTTATCTCCCCTGCCCGATTGAAAGTGAGGATAATATGAATTCAGCCAGTATAAAAAGAAAAAGAAGACAGACTCTGGTAGCCTATTCCTTCATCGCTCCTAACTTTCTGGGCTTTGCTGTTTTTACCCTGGGCCCTATAATCCTTGCCTTTATCATGGCATTTACGGAATGGGACGGAAATAACCCGATGAAGTTTGTCGGCTTATTAAATTTTACCTCGATCTTTTCGGATGACCGTTTTCTGTCATCGCTCAGGAATACAGTTGTATACAGTATCTTTACGGTGCCCTTTACCCTGATCGCCGCGCTTGGACTTGCCATCCTTCTGAACCAGAAGATAAAGGGACGCACCTTTTTCAGAACGGTGACCTTCTTCCCGTATGTAGCTTCTCTGGTGGCTGTGGCGGCAGTATGGAACATGCTTTTTACCCCTAGTGAGGAGGGACTCATAAACCAGCTCCTTATTAATGTATTTCATGCGGAGCCGCTTAAATGGGCTGCTTCCCCCAAAACGGTAATGCTTACGATCGTACTTTTTTCGATCTGGAAAAACATGGGCTATTATATGGTGATCTATCTTGCGGGCCTGCAGGGGATAAGTGAGGATCTTTATGAGGCCGCGGCGCTTGACGGAGCGGGCGCATGGCAGAGGTTCTGGTATGTTACGCTTCCGCAGCTTAAGCCCACTACCTTCTTTGTGACGATCATGCTGACCATAAGCTGCTTTAAGATATACGATATAGTGTATATGTTGGCCGGCGGCTCGAACGGGGTAGTAAACAAGAGTGCGATGGTGCTGGTTTACTATATCTACGAAGAGGCCTTCAGGAACTGGAAGCTGGGAAGAGCTTCCGCAAGCGCTTTGGTACTTTTCCTGATCGTGCTTGTTATAACCCTCATCCAGTTTAAGGGTGAGAAGAATTACGCCAATGACTGAACCTGCCGCTCAGAGATTCATGGAGGTAATATGGAAAGTAAATCCCAAAACAGACTAATCAAAAATATTATCATATACGCGCTGCTGATCCTTCTGGCGGTAATAATGCTGGTACCCTTTATCTGGATGATCACCGCTTCGCTTAAGATGAACAAGGATATCTTTGTGATTCCCTATCAGTGGTGGAATCCGGAGCCTAAGTGGAGCAACTATCTGGATATCTGGACTAAGATCCCTCTTGCGAAATATGCTCTGAACACCGTAAAGCTTACGATCATCGTTACCATTCTTCAGATAGTAACCTCAAGCTTTGCGGCGTATGCCTTTGCCAAGCTTCAGTTTAAGGGGAGAGACATCCTTTTCCTTGCTTACATTGCTACCATTGCCGTTCCCTGGCAGGTATACATGGTTCCGCAGTTTATCTTTATGCGAAGCCTTGGGCTGGCCGATACCCATCTTGCTATCATAATCCTTCAGGCCTTTTCGGCATTCGGGGTTTTCCTTATGAGGCAGTTTTATGAGGGGATACCGGATTCATTGTGCGAGGCGGCAAGGATAGACGGAATGAGTGAGTATAAGATCTATGCAAAGATCATGCTGCCGCTCTCGAAGCCGGCCTTGTCTACTCTTACTATATTTACCTTTGTAAATACCTGGAACGATTTCCTGGGCCCCCTTATCTACCTGACAACGGATTCCAAGAAGACTCTGCAGATCGGTATCAAAATGTTCATATCGCAGTATTCGGCCGAGTACGGACTGATAATGGCTGCATCAGTGATCTCCCTGATCCCGGTTCTTATAGTATTCATGGCCCTTCAGAAGTATTTCGTAGCCGGGATCACCACCGGCGCCGTTAAGGGCTAGTTTCAATTATCGGTCATAGGTTACCGCATCTGAAAAAAATGAACCGAAAATTGAAACAGTCGAGCTAAGTCAGCACAGCAATAAAACAAACTCAGAATCAGGAAGACAACCAATGAAGTGGATAAAAGAAAAGGAAATATATGATCATCCTCCGATCACTCCGGAGGAGACGGAAGAGGCTCTCTCATTCTGTGTAAGAGCCACCATTGAAAACCTGGAATATTTTGGCGACGGATTCCCCTATGCCGCAAGTGTGGACAATATCTATCCTAAGGTTGAAAACAGAGGGTGGACCACGGGCTTTTATACGGGACAGGTCTGGCTCTCCTATGAAAATGCCCAGAGCGCAGACGACAGGGAAAGGCTTCTTGAATACGGAAATAAGCAGGTAGACTCCTTTTATGACAGGATCAAAGCCCTGTATGACGTTGAGCATCATGATCTCGGCTTTCTGTACAGCCCCTCCTGTGTGGCGGCCTGCAAGCTTACCGGCTCCGCAAAGGCAAGGGAGGCCGCGGTATCGGCGGCGGATAAGCTCATCACCAGATTCCAGCCGGTCGGAGAATTTATCCAGGCCTGGGGAGAGATGGGCGAGGCGGATAATTACCGTTTTATCATAGACTGCCTGTTAAACCTCCCTCTGCTGTACTGGGCTAGCGAAGAGACAGGGGATAAAAAATACAGGGCCATAGCGGAAAAGCATATACATACCGCAATGGCAAATGTACTGCGGGAGGATGATTCTGCCTGGCATACTGTGTTCATGGACAATAAAACGGGACTGTTTCATCATGGTGCCACCTGTCAGGGCTATAAGGACGGCTCCGCCTGGGCAAGAGGACAGGCCTGGGGGGTATACGGTACTGCTATGGCATACCGGTACACAAAAAGAGAAGAATATATCGGTTATTTCAAAAGGGTCACGGGTTATTTCCTGAATCACCTTCCGAAGGATCTGTGTCCGTGCTGGGATCTGACCTTTGGCGAGGGTGATGAGGATGAGCCGAGAGATTCCTCATCTGCGGTAATCGCAGCCTGCGGGATGCTTGAAATGAGCAGATATCTGGATAAGGAAGAGAGCGGGTATTATACCGGCATTGCAAAACGACTGATCCGGTCAATGAATCAGGGCTACAGGATACAAGAGCACAGACCCGGAAACGGTCTGCTCCTGCACGGAACCTACTCAAAAAAGAGCCCGTACAACACCTGCACCCCCGAGGGCGTGGACGAGTGCGTGATCTGGGGCGATTACTATTATATGGAGGCTCTTAACAGGCTGAAAAACCCGGACTGGAATATTTACTGGTAAAAGGGGTATCTTCAGGGAGAAAGAATGAATACATCGGAAATTGACCAAAACAGTCAAAATGATGACGGGCAGTATATGAATAAGGAATCCGGAAGGGCTCCGGGGACAGGAGGCTACGAGCCTGAATTTACGGATTTTGAGCTGAGCCCTTATACGGGAATGACAAGGGAAAGCTTTAAAGCGGCGGGCAGATATCTCCTAAGCGGTGTTTTTAATAATATTAAGGATATTGATGCTCCTGTCGTTATGCCTAGAGCGGAAACCGTAGTGACCTACCC